>ERZ772986.48-NODE-48-length-73347-cov-5.294275_pt1 | contig 73347 bp, 58 predicted proteins | sample MGYA00511898_ERZ772986 | MGnify/ENA primary metagenome ERZ772986 (study PRJEB29015, sample SAMEA2737934) | human oral metagenome | biome: human oral; feature: human-associated habitat; material: dental | place: China | collected 2148 ... | reverse complement strand
CAGTTACTTTTTTCTCAACAGCAGGCTGGTAATATAATATATCATAATGATAATTTGCTTGTATATTAGGACACTGTGGTTCTTCAGGTGGTGTAGGCTTTACAGGTTCTACCGGCTTAGTTGGTACACCTATTGCTTTAATGTCTGAATTAAATGAAAACCATATTGCCTTTCTGTTTTCCGATCCAAATGTAACTTTAATTGTTTCTCCTACAGCTTTTCCTACAATAGCTCCATACCACTTAATTGGCGAATTATTTGTATCCCAAGCTCCGACCTCAAATCTTGAACCATTTTTTACATGCTCATTTGACCGTGTACTTGATATTGCAACTCCATTACCATTATCTCTTATAGATGATCCGTGGATTTGAAGTAGGTTTCCATTAAAATCTCGAACATACTCACTTCTATCAACACCTTTGTCATAGTCACGATTTAGAGAAGAAAAACTAACCAGTGCCCCAGTCATATCAATTGGTTTATTATCTTCTCCATAAAAGACAGTCTCCATTTCAATTTCAGCATTACCATCCAAATCACTGTAATTGATTGTCTTTGTTGGATCATAATAAATGATTGCAGGAATCTTATTCTTTCCCCCTGTAAGTTTCTTTAAAGTGAATTTATATTCTATTCTAATAATCTTTTTCCCATTAAAATATGAACTTTGCAAATTAGAATAATATGCTGTTACCGGCTTATCTTTCTCTAAGAAAATACGGAAGGCTCCCTCATCAAGTGAATATCTATTATATTTTAGGGCAATATTATAAATCTCACTTCCCTTAGGATAACCCATTTGTTCAACAGCATTCACCCAGTCAGTACTCCTATAAGTTTTCGTATTAACCGAAGGTCTGGCATTAGGTTCAGATTTAAAAAGAAGCATCTGTGGATTAGGTTCTTCCAAGTATCCATCCGTTTGTTTCTTTTTTTCAAGTTCTTCCATTGCCTTGTTGTATTTGATCATATCATCATCATACTTTTTCTTAGCAATGTTGTATTCTTCTATTTTTTTATCATACTCTTTCTTAGCAATCTCATAAGCCTTCTTTTGCTCATTACATTTAGCGATTGCTTCCTTAGCTTTTTCCAACTCCCTTATCTGCTGCTGATAATCCGCCTTGATTTCATTTATCTTAGCATCAACTTCAGCCTTTGAATCTGCTACGCCTTTATCAATATCCTGTGTTTTCTTTACAGGCACTCCGGCGTCTTTTGCGGATTGTACGGCATTATCCAATTCCGTCCTATCCACTTTGGTTTCAATCCCCTTTGTGGAGTCTGCAGCAAAAGCCTGCAGCGTAGGTGCCATCGTGCTGAACAGCACTAAAAACGATAGAACTATCGTAAATAGCCTTTTGCTCGCAACCTTAATATTAGGGCCCATTGGTCTCCTCCTCCCATTTGTTAAATCAGTTAAAGTTATATTCACTTTCATTGTAACATATAGCGTATATAAATGTCACACTTTTTTTTTTTTTGATATTTAAGACAATAAACTATGAGTATCAAAAATTGGACATGAAAAATCATATATAATTACATACTTATGAGTTTAACTTTATAAGGAATATCAATCCTCCATCATTCTTTTCCATCTTATATTCAATTCCGTAATTTGATAGAATGTTACCTACTACATATAAACCTATTCCGTTTCCATTTTCCTTATCCAGGCTGAATCCAACCTCGAAAACTCTCTCAAGCTTAATACTATCAAGATTATCACAGCTGTTTTCAAAATATATGTAATCGTCTTTGATACCGATATTTACATATCCACCTTCTATGTTATATTTTGTCGCATTGCTCATGAGATTTGATAGTACAATTTTGAGTGCAGTTCTTCCTATATAAAGCTTCTCCTCCCCTAGCTCTATATTTATCTCAAGATGGTTTTGCTCGATTTGGGCAGCATATTTATTCTCAATGTCGATAAGAGCATCCTTTACGCAGAGATATTCCTCATCATTGCTGAGCTGATCATAACTAGAAATAAACAACAGCTGTGAGATACTGCGGTTGAGCTCATCTACAATATCGATGCAATTTGATATATATAGGTCCTTGTTCTTGTACTTTCCTATATTATACTTCATGTTTTCGAGGATTATCTTAAGTGATGCGAGTGGAGTCTTTAGTTCATGCGAACGCCCTCTGAAGAAGTCATATTTGAGCTTTTCCAATCTCACTATCTCTTCATTCTTTTCTTCGAGATCGTCTATCAACCCGAGCATGGTTTCGTACAGATAGTTAATTTGATTCTTTAGCTGACCTATTTCGTCGCTTGTATTTGCTTTTAGACGCGCATCTCTATCCAGTGCAGCCATTCTCTCGGCTACGCCAACTATTTCGTGCACATTTTTGCTTATGGACCTAGCGTAGGCGTATGAAACAACCAGAGAAAACATCACCGAAACAATGATTGAATAAGGCAGAAAACTTAGGCTGAGCCGCTTTGCATCCTCTTGCATGTTTTCGGACGAAACAAAGTGTACACTTATCATCTTACCGTTCTTAAGGCGAATTTTCCTTTCCTCAAGAATTACCGAGTTGTTTTCACTCTTATAATCAACACCGATATCATCGCCCACCTTGACATTGTTATTGCCGTCAACTTCCTTGACAAATGCCTTTATTTCGCTGTTATTCGAATAGAATTCCAGTGCTTGCTTTACAAAGCTTATATCCTTTCCCTTGCTGTTTGACGCGATTTCATCGGCCTTTCTTGTGATTTCCTTCTTTCTGGTTTCCAAGTAGGTTTTGGGAAATACAAAGAATACTGAAAGGTGAATCAGTATAATCAAAATATCTATGATGATAAATGTCTGTAAAAAAATTTTGGGAAATATCTTTAGTCTCTTCATTTTCTCTCTAACTTGTAACCAACATTTCTTATCGTAACAATACAATCCAGGCCGAGCTTTTTCCTCAGCTCTTTTATATACACATCTATAACTCTATCAAAGGGAATTTCATCACTGAGCTTCCATACGCTGTCGATTATCTGCATCCTTGTCAGAGCCTGCCCTTCATTGTTAAGTAAGCACTTTAATATCTCAAGTTCTTTAGCTTTTATATCGACAAATTCTCCTTTGTACTTTGCAGTATAACCTATAAAGTCAACCTCTGCATCTTTATATTGGAACTTATCGGTTTCGGCAAAATGGCGCTTAATCAGCGATTCAATCCTTGCCCTCAAGACAGGAAGCGAAAAGGGTTTCTCGATATATCCATCGGCTAAATTAGAAAAGGCATCTATCTTGTATTCCTCATCACTGAATGCTGTGAGCATCAAAACAGGCACCTTGCTTCGCATTCTGATTTCCTTGAGAACCTCAAGCCCGCTCAAAAAAGGGATTTGAATATCCAAGATAACCACGGCGACATCGTTCTTGTCGAATTCGACCAAAGCTTTTTTTCCATCCTCAGCATCGATCATCTCATATCCGAACTCCGACATATATTCGCAGATACCCTCTCTTATCATCTTGTCATCTTCGACAACCAATATCTTCATTCTGTTTCCTCATTGCTATATTTATTACAAATTCTCACCTAAATTATAATACAAAACGACGAACATCGATAGAAAAACACATCGACATTCGTCATTTTTGTTATTTATCATTTACTACTTTATGTCTGTGAGCAGATCCTTAGGCTTTTTTCTGAGTATGTTAAACGATGAAATCAGAAGTGAAATACCAAGTATGATAGCCATAAATATAACCACCTGGGTAAATATGCTCATTCCTACTTCTATGTCAAGGCTTGTAAGAGTCTTGTTGAAGCCGTCGACCTCGGCACCTCCGCCAAGCTGGGTTCCCGATGACTCGCTCGCAAGCTTCTTCGATATATCTCCTGTAACCTTTTTCAGGATGCTGTTACCCATAGCCTTTCCAAGGTAAGAAGCCGCAAAATATGAACCTATGAATGCAGGTATCGATATGAATACGAGCTCTGAAGCAAACTGTAACAGTATCTTGCCCTTTGATATACCCATCGACAGCATTACAGCTATTTCTTTCTTTCTTGCATTTATCCATAGGAATAGAAGCAGTGAAACTACAATTCCGGCAAAGATAAGTGCACCTATAAATAACTTATTAGCAAGAGAATATACTCCTGAAATTGATTGCTGTAAAGCAGGATAGTTTGACGAACTCTTTACAAGATTGTAACTCTGCCAGTCTATGTCAAGTTCCTCAACCTTCTCCATAACCTTGTCCAAATCCTTATCACCCTTCACAAAGAAAGTTGCATCCAGATAAACAGCTGTATCCTCAGTATTTCCATATACCTTAGCTGCAGTATGAAGGTCTGTAATCAAAGTATTCTCATATAGCTCCTGTGGTGAGCTTACGCCACCCTCATTATGTCCGTCGAAGAGACCCTTTATCTCTACCTCGACTGTCTCATTTGCCTTCTTTTCGTTGTCCGCATCAAAGAGATTTGACTTCAGTTTTATCTTATCACCGACCTTCAGCTTATTCTTAGCTGCAAGATCCTTGTGCATCAAAATTTTGTTTTTATCATTAGGTGTAAGGTGCTTACCCGCTACCAGCTTATATGCTCCGGATACGAATTTTGTTTCACGCTTAGAATCGTTTACACCTGTCAGCATAACCGTTCTTTTGAAATTCTTTATCCTCTCAGGAGAAAGATTAGCAGTGGACTCCGGCGTTTCGACGAGATCGTATCCGTCAAGGTCTGCAACACTTCCGATTCTCTTTACATATCCGTCAATTTCCTTCATGCTGGAGATTTTTTTGATATCCTGACCTCTAACATTACCACCGCCTCGTGGGGTACCTTGATTTACGGACCTGTTAATCTCCATAGAAAAGCTGTTTGTTATATTCTTGAATGTCTCATTAGAAGCCTTGTCCGTCGCTGCTTTGATTGACAATCCTATCATTGATAATGTAGACATCGATAGGATTACAAGCAAGATGACAATGGTCCTGAGCAACTTTCTTCTTACGTATCTAAAACCGTTTTTAATCACGACTATCCTCCAAATTTAATTATTTTACCTTTAGCTTCTTATTGCTGATTTCTAATACTACATCGGCTGCATCTGCAATGTCCTTGCTGTGAGTAACGACTATCACGCATTTGTTCCTCTCCTTCGCCAGCCTCTTGAATATATCTATGATTTCCTTGGAGCTGCCTGCATCGAGATTTCCTGTAGGCTCGTCGGCAAGTATCACAGGTGCTTCGGAAACCAGCGCTCTTGCGATAGCAACTCTCTGCTGCTGCCCGCCCGATAGCTTAAGTACGTTTCGCTTTATCTGACTTCTGTCAAGACCGAGCTCGAGCAAAATATCCTCGCTCGCATGCTTGTTTACAAGTCTTATGTTCTCCATAGGCGTGAGGTATTCTATTAGATTGTAGTTTTGGAATACGAGCGAGATGTGATCCTTTCTGTGATTGCTGTATCCCGTTTTCTCAATATTTTCTCCCCTGAAAAGTATCTCTCCGCTTTGCGGCGTATCGAGTCCTGCCAAAAGCGAGAGAAATGTGGACTTACCGGCACCGGACTTTCCGATAATCGCATAGAAAACTCCCTCTTCAAATCCTTGATTTATAGAAGATAAAACTTTTTCCTTCGAATTTGCATAGTTGTAACTTATATTCTTTGCTTCTAAAACACTCATCATTTTCTCCTAACTAATTTTTGATAAAATTTCCTTCGGCTTCTTCACTAAGATTGTTGACGATGCTACGACAACAGATATAAAGATAATAAGTATCAGTACTCCATAGCACTGCATTAGACTTATGATATTATCAAGCCCGAATCCCTGCTGAACCAAGCTGCCTTGGATAAATGAACCCTCATCGGGAAGTATCGCACCCACAAGTTGGTTTATCAAAAGGCTTCCCGAAAGTAGGGATATCAGAATTGCAGGTACCGATATGAATACAAGCTCAAGTACAAACTGCAAGACTATCCTAAACTTGCTCACTCCTATCGAGAGCAGTATACCTATCTCGTACGTTCTCTCTCTTATCCATAAGATCAGAATTAGCGAAAGAACCACTATTGCACCTAGAACTATCAATCCTGAAGTCAATCTTATGATGTGCTTCATATTTCCAATGGCTCCCGATGTCTGGTCAAAGGCTTTGGAATCCTTTACTATTTCATACTTTGACCAATCTATATCAAGCGCCTTAATCTTACTTATAATCTTGTCCAAATCCTGAGGATTCTTTACATATAACCTTAAATTGCTTGCAATTTCCTTATTCTCACTCAATCCCAAGGCTCTTTGGCTTCCGTAATAATCAGTAAACAGCATGTTCTCGCTAAGGTCCGACGATAGCCCTGTATATTGCTCAGTTGTCTTACCGCTAAATATACCTATTATCTCAAACTTCTTCTGATTAGATGAAGCTTTGCTGTAATTACCGTCTGAAATCAGATTGAGTTCTATCTTATCGTGCAGCTTCCAATTGTTCTTTTTGGCAAGTTCCTTGTGCACAAGTACCTTGTACTTATCACCTTTTCGTATGCCTCGTCCCTCATCTATCATGAATGCGTTGCTGCGGAAGAGCAGGTTTTTCTTGCTTTCCGTAACTGCATGAACTGCTACAAGATTTTTTAATTCCTGAGGTACATCTTCCCTTTGCACTTTTTGATCTCCGGCAAAGACATTTCCGCTTGTCAGCTTAGCCGTGCCATCATACTCTGTTGTTATTTCATCTATGTCCTTTATGGATTTTAGTGCTTTCAAATCCTCCTTTTTGAAAAGATCCTTAGCATTCTTCTTGGCTATGGATATTGAAGAATTTGACAATCTATAAATGGAACGCTCTACTCCATCTATTGATTTCGCAACATAAAAACATGAATAAAGAGATGACAGTACCAAAGTTATAAGAATAAATGCGATTATACTTCTGTTTCTCTTTCTGCAAATATATGCTAAAGCATTTTTAGTCAAGTTTCCCTCCAGTTCTTTGTCATATCAAATCTCATAATCCGCTTAGACCTCTAAGAATCCGCTCAAAGCTTTTTAGTTCTCTTAGATTCCCTGTAATTTGCGGCTTACAGCTCGATATCACAAGTAATTAATATCTATCATGCTTTTTATATTAATTTGCATTTATGAAACCATTATGAAATGAAATCAAAAAATTTTATTCTGTTCTCAAAGCCTCTACCGGGTTCTTTCTCGCTGCAATTTTTGATGGTATAAATCCGGCAATAAGTGTCAATACGACGCTTAGAAGAATTAGCGTACCTGCCGCTTCCGGACTCACACTTGCCTCAAAGCCTTTTATATTCAAAGAATTTGTTACCAGTCTATTTATTGGAATGGTTAGAGCACTAGCTACAGCTACTCCCAGAACTCCTGATATTAGTCCCAGGATTCCCGCCTCTGCATTGAAAATACGAGAAACATCCCTCTTTCGGCTTCCCAGTGCACGAAGTATACCAATCTCCTTTGTTCTTTCGACAACTGATACGTAAATCAGTATTCCTATCATTACTGATGAAACGAGAAGTGAAATTGCAGAGAATGCGATAAGAATAAAGGTTATCGAATTTATGATATCTCCAAAGGCCTTGGTTATCAGCTTTGCTGTATCCGTATACGAAATCACATACCTTTGATAATTATCGCTATCTTTTCCGTATTTCTTTTCTATTTCCTTGTTAAACTTTGTTAGTGTGCTTATTACTGCTTCCCTATCATCAAAGGTCTTTGCATAAAAGCTTATGCTCTTAGGAGTGCTATCTCCTCCAAGCTGCTGCATTATTTCCTGATAGCCTTCGTCTGTAAGCGAATCACCGCTTCCGCCTATGAGGCTCTTACTCCTGCTATCCTGCTGAGCCTTTACAATATCAGAGTCCTTCTCCATTTTTAGCATGCTATCCAGAAAATCTCTGTTATATCCGATAAGCCCGTTGAAAGAGTTCTTAGAGCTGTCATTAAGCCTCATTACTGCAATGATTTCAAGCTCCTTGCCTTCATCGTAAAGGCTTTCTGTTATTTCATTTGGTAAAAAAACATCGCCAAACTGACGAAAATACTGATTATTATTCAGTATCTTAAACTTCTTTCCTACGATTTCCTCAGGCTTAACGCTCTTTCTGCCGCTATATCCAAGCAAGGTAAGCTGATTTTCATTTAGAGTTCCCTCTGCACCGACAAATAGTATGGCTTCATTTTCTCCAGGATATTTGAACTTTCCCGTTTTGCTCGCTAATAGGTCGTAGTCATTTGTTATAGTCTTTTCATCAGCTGGAAGTACAGCGAAGTTGCTTATTGTATTAAAGATTGTCCTAACTTCATTTTCCTTAACCGACTGAATTTTGCCGTTTTCGTCCTTAATCAAAGCCTTGAGCATATATCCAGTGCTATACTCGAGGCTCTTGTAGTACTTGCCTGCATACTTTTTCATGTAAGAGATGAAATCGCCATCATTTCCGCCTAGAGCATTTTCAGTGTATCTGTTTAAATGAATGCTTCCGGCGTCTGCAAGCTTAATTTCCTTGCTAGGCTTTGTCTTACTAGGGCCTGTTCTAAGAACCGTTTTGGAGTCTACTGCAGAGATTGTTACAGGCATGGTTGAAATCGTATCTTCCTGCGTTGTTTTGATATAGCCGTTCATTCCAGAAGAAATAGCCATAACCGTTGCAATGCTTATAATTCCAATGCTTGCTGCAATAGTAGTAAGGATTGTTCTTACCTTCTTTGTCAAAAGGTTTTTAAAGCTTGAGTTTATCGCCTGTGCAAGCGACATAGATGTCTTTGCACACTTGTACTCGCTGCCCGAATCCCTTACCGAGTTAGCTGCGGTATCCTCAATAACTACACCATCAGACAAGCGGACAATACGGTCGCTATATTTTTCGGCTATCTCCGCATTATGGGTAACCATTATAACAAGCTTATCTTTACTTATTTCCTTAATAAGATCCATAATTTGCGCACTCGTGCTACTATCTAGCGCGCCCGTTGGCTCGTCTGCCAGGATAATCTTAGGTTCTGTCACTAAAGCACGTGCAATCGCCACCCTTTGCATCTGACCTCCGGACAGCTGATTAGGTTTCTTGTTCATGTGTTCTTCAAGCCCTACATTCTTGAGGACTTCAATTGCCCTCTTTTTGCTTTCTCTATTTGAAGTTCCGGATATGGATAAAGCGAGTTTAACGTTTTCGAGCACCGAAAGATGACTGATTAGGTTGTAGCTCTGAAAGACAAAACCTATAGTACCGTTTCTATAGCTGTCCCAGTCCTTATCGGCAAATGATTTTGTCGATGTACCGTCTACTATCATATCGCCTTCGTCATATCCATCAAGGCCACCAATCAAATTGAGAAGCGTTGTCTTGCCGCTTCCGCTCGCACCGAGTATGGAAACAAACTCGTGTCCGCCAAATGATATGGAAACATTGTCCAGTGCCTTTTGCACACCTACACCGCTATTATATATCTTTGTTATATTTTTTAACTCCAGCATAATTCTCTCCTATAATTTAAGCCTGATAAATCTAGTAAATCTTCTTAATCTTTCTGTTATCAACTCTATATATACATATCATATCAACGATTAGCCAATTAGCCTTTGGATATGCAACATATCTAGGTTCCCAAACCGACCCGAATTTTTCTTTATACTGTCTTAGACCGTTGAAAGAGTAGAATCTGTTTGTAAAGGCATATATCAGATAGGCTATTTTTTCCTGCATAAAGCTATGCTTTGCTCTTCCAACATTTGATAAAGGTGCCATTCCTAAGTCGAAATTATGTGCCCCCTGCTCTTTGAAATAACATATAGTCTTGATAAATAGGTAATCCATTATTCCATTTGGTGATTTATCTAAATCATACCTCATCAAATCTATACCAGAAATTTCCTTGCTATTTTCTACCATAAATGTCACAAATGCAAGTATTTCATCGTTCTCGTCTCTTGCTATAGCAATAGGAGCAAGCTTTATGTATTCTTCATCAAAATATCCTAGTGAAAAGCCTTTTTCCTGACGTCCATCTAGCCAGCTATCTGAAATGTGTCTAAGCGTAGCCATTAATGTGTCATCAAACGGAGGCTGTAGTACCTCGAATTTATAACCTTTATTATCTAGCTTGTTAACAGCGGTTCTAAATCTTCTACCAGACTTTCCTTCTAAAGTGAATGTATCTAGAGGAACATGCGCCATCTCTCCGAATTTCATAAAATCATATCCATAATCGTGAAGAACAAGCGTTGTTTCCTGGTTTACTTCATAGAAAACTACGGATATATTCTCAAGTTCTGCATCTCCCAAAAATTTTGATATTGCCTTATCCAGATAGCCCCGTTGCGATAATGGGTCAGACATTACAACACATTTATTATTTTCCATAGCAAATTGAAAAACTGCTCTATCCTCTCCATCCTCTTGGTACCAATAAAGATACTTATCGCCTAAAAAGGCAAGAGATGCATCTAGATTTTTATTGTCAATTGTAGCTAAAAAGTTCTCATATCTTTCCTTATTAAATTCACTCCCAAAAGCCGTACCAGAGTTTCTCATGAAACGGAGAATCACACGGTAAACAAGAACTATAATCAGAGCCATTATAAGTAGTCCTAGCCAGTGTGAGACAAATTTCTTCATATGATATAAACTGCCTAGATGATGAGAATCCATGCGAGCAAGAAAGACAAGCGTAGCAATCAATGTGGCACCTATTCCACTAAGATCCTTTACTCGATCCTCCCATGCATATGTATATCCGATTCGATTAAACTCTCTCCTATTCCACCATGTGATGGCTATCATCGCAGTAAGAAATAAACTGCTCGGTATAGAGTGGACTCCAATATTCAAATAAATCAAAGTTAATATGCCTAGTACTGTAGCAACTGCAGGGACAAACTTTATACGACAAGCAATTAATCTTGATACTAAAAAATACAATATTCCTAAAAGGATGCAAGGAAATTGCCAAATAAATTGACCTTCTACTGGTTCTAGTTCCTTTATTATAGGCACGTGAGCTAATTCCTGTGGAATAATGGCAGACACTATCAAAAATATTGCAAACAGCCTAAATGACCAGACCAGTACCATAATAGTTAACGACTCTAAAACTTTTTTTGGAATACCAAGATACTTTTCATTTATTTGCCCACCCATATTCTTGATAAACAGGATTACTCCTACTACGAAAGGACATATATAATAAAATAACCTGTAGATGAATATCCAGCTAAGTGCCTGAATTTTATCAAGACCAAGACTTACAAGTCCTGTTACAATTACTATATCAAAGCTTCCGAGACTTCCAGGAATCATGGACATTATACCAACAGTTATGGAAATCATGAACAATGGCAATAGTTCATGATTTGGTATATGATATCCTAGAAATCTGCCTACTAATATAAAGAAAATGCTGACGCAACACCAGTCTATCGCTGAGGATATGAATAGTGCCATAGCAGTTTTCCCTTTCATTTGGCCAAAGTAAGCTAAGTTTTTTCTATTTGAAATAAGAATTATTATAGGCAGATAAAGCGCTGCAGCTAGTAGTGCGGGCCAGTAGCGATGTATATCCGATGAGCTTGGGAAAACAAAAATTAAAATTAAGCTGATTAACGACATTAATGAAAATCCGCTCATGAAATACGGCATGACGCGAGAAATTGCCTGCATGCTTCTATCTGGCTTTTCCTCATCTGCATAAAATGAATATCTTAGTCCAACATCAACAAGACCCGCAAAACCAATCATATTATTTAGTGTATTAATGGTCCAGCTTGTCTGTAAAAGATATGACAGTCTTGGTTTTTGGTCTAATTCATTGTTCAAAATATAATCATAAAGCATCATAGGTGACACTGCAACAAAACCAAGTACAAATAGGAAAAGCACCTTCTCAGGTGCTAGATTTCCTATCGTGCTTGTCACTTCATCGATAGAAATAGACTTAAACATTCTAACGATTTCAATTATAACAAGGCTTCCTATTGACATGAACAAGACCAGCTTAATAAGATTTCTCCATTTTTTTAGAATTCTAATAATCTTACTCATAAAATCCTCTATCCTAATATCATATCAACAATAGGTACAACGATTACAAATAGAATTGTACTTACAGTAACGACATTTGTTGAAAATTCTACATCTCCATCGCCTTGATGTGCAAGGATTGGCAAAACTGCAAGTGCAGGTGCTGCAGACTGAATAACAAAGGTTTTATACTCTGCTGTAGCCATTCCCTTTGCTGTCAACGAAAGAATTGCAATCATTAAAGCAGGTCCAAGTACAAATCTCCCAATTAAGGTAATAATGGTATCTTTATCTAGGCTAATCGTCTTTAGTCCTGCCTTTGAAAGAACTATACCTATGTATAGTAGAGATAGCGGAGTGACTAGATCTCCTATATATGTAAGCGTACTCGTTGCAAAGCTAGGCACTGGGATTTTAATAACCAAAAACGCTAGTGCAATCAGAAATCCTATAAGTGGTGCGGGTAGAAGCTTCTTCCAATCGAACTTGTTAGCATCCGTCTTCTTACCCGTCTTGCTGTCACTTGTCATCAGATAGACACCTAGTGTCCAAGTTGAGACTGTATTTGTAATATAGTAAATCAAGAAGTAAGGAAGCGCTTCATTTCCAAATAACGCAATATTTAGAGGCAAACCGATAAATATTGTATTTGCATTCACAAATGTGTTAATCATCGTGCCCCTGCGTCCTGGTCTAACCTTGAACACCTTCACAGTGATGAAAGCTACTATGTAGCCTAATATGAATGCTCCAAAGGTATAGAGTAAGCCACCTGAAAGGCTGATTAACTTATCTAGCGTCAAATATTTCATAACTGAAACAAAAATTGATGCAGGAAGTGCTACATTCATAATCAAGCGTGATAGATTTGCTCCGAAGCTTTCCGCAAACCATCCACGGTTCTGAAGAACATATCCTAAGACAATTATAACTATTATAGGAATTATACTCTCTATAGAGGTCAATAATATATTCATAAAACACCTTCTTTATACTAAGTGTGCCAAGCAATATCTTTCTCGGCACACTTTAATAACACACAAATGTTAACGATACTTAGGATACCACTTAAGCTCTCGTACAGCCTTAGCCATATCTTTCTCCTCAGAGCGCGCAAGCCCCTGCTCTTGAGCCTTCTTTGCAACAGCCTCGGCTACCTTAATTGAAACCTCTGCAACATACTTAAACGGTGGCAATACAGGAGCACCTGCTTTTTTCATATCTATGATTCCACTTAGTGCACGAGCTGCTGAACCAATCATTTCATCTGTCAAAAGACTAGCCTCGGATGCTAGCATTCCAAGTCCTAGCCCTGGATATATCAAAGCATTATTAGCCTGACCGATAACATAATCTACACCTTTATATGAAACAGTATCAGCAGGTATACCTGTTGCAACGAATGCTTTTCCATCTGACCATTTTATGAGATCTTCAGCCTTTGCTTCAGCAAGCTTTGTTGGATTTGAAAGTGGGAAAATCATTGGATGTGCTGAGTTTTCACACATAACCTCAACAATTTCTTTGGTAAACGAATTCGGATTTGTTGATGTTCCAACTAAAATTGTAGCCTTAACGGTCTTAACTACTTCTAGTAGGCTTGTCATCTTATCTGGATTAGCAAAGTCAGAACGCTTCTTTGCAAAAGGCTTTTGCTCAGGTGTTAGGTCATCCATATCGTCAAATAGAAGCCCCTGCTTATCTACCATGAAGAAACGCTTGTAAGCTTCATCCTCTGAAAGTCCTTCGTTTACCATTTCTCTATGTACACGTGATGCAATTCCAGCACCAGCTGTGCCACCACCGTAGCATACATAAATCTGATCTGTTAGCTTTTCTCCCGAAATTTCTAATGAACCATATAGACCTCCTAGAGTTACTATACCTGTTCCTTGAATATCATCGTTAAAAGTAGGTATTTTTTTGCGATATTTCTCAAGGATTTTAGCTGCATTTGAGCGTCCAAAATCCTCCCAATGTAGATATAGCTTTGGGAAGAGTTTTTCCGCAGTCTGTACAAACTTGTCAATGAAATCGTAATATGCTTCACCCGTAACACGCTCGTGACGATTTCCCAAATAATTAGGATTATCAATGAGTGCCTTGCGATTTGTTCCAGCATCTATCACTAAAGGCAGTACAGTAGCAGGATCAATTCCGGCCGCTCCAGAATAAACCATAAGCTTTCCTACTGAAATATCCACACCATTTGTTCCCCAATCGCCGATTCCTAGGATTTCCTCAGCATCTGTAACAACAATTAGACGAATATTGCGGCCTCCTGCAGCATTTTTTAAGGTTTCTTCGATATTTTCGGGATGATTTATATCAAGATATCCTGCATACTGAGGATCTACAAAGAGGTCACTATAGTTTTCTATTGTTTCAGAAATTGTTGGATCGTATACAATAGGGTTAAACTCCTCTAGGTGCTGAGAAAATAAATAGTAGAAAAGCGTACGATTAGTATTAAATATTTCCATTAGAAATAGGCGTTTTTCCAAATCAGTCGTCTTTCTTTCCATGTGAGCATATGTCTGTGCAGCCTGCTCTTCTATAGTCTGAACATATGGAGGGAGTAGTCCAATTAGACCAAGTTTCTTACGTTCCTCCATAGTGAACGCCGTTCCTTTGTTCAGAAATGGGTTGTTTAGTAATTCGCGTGCTTTCATAATGATACCTCCATTGTTTAATCAAATATTATAAATCATCCGTTTCATAACAGTCAATTTATCAGTCAAAATATTCTCATCAATATCAGTCAAAATAATCTTATCAACATAATTATCTTATATTATACACAGTCTGAGTTAATATTAGCATTAGTATTATGAAATATTATCTATGTATTATAAAATATATCAAAGTATGGTATTATCTATATAAAAACATAATGTTTGTTAACTGAAAGGAGTCTATGCTATGCTTTACGGACATGATAAGGTTAATATTTTGATGCAGCCTTCACAGATTACATATCTCAAAAATGTCTCTGATGATCTAGGTATAAACCTCTATCTCAAGAGAGATGATATAACGACCCTCGGTACCGGCGGAAATAAGCTTCGCAAGCTCGAATATCTCGTAAAGGATGCTTTGGATAAGGGTGCAACCATGCTTCTTACTACCGGCGGTGCACAGACCAATCACGGCAGACTTACCGCGGCTTCAGCCGCTCACTTCGGACTGAAATCAGCCATAGTTGCCGTTGACGAATATCCGGGTGAAATATCTGCTAATCTTATACTAGATGGAATCATGAACTGCAATGTCTACCTCGTTCACAACGATGGTACAAGAACAAAGCAGGAAGTCGCTGAAGAAGCTTTTGCAAAGATTACCAAAGAATGGGAAAACAAAGGCGAAAAGGTTTACTTTATCTGCACCGGCGGCTCAAACAATATCGGTATGCTCGGTTACTACGACTGCTCACTCGAACTGGACAAGCAGCTTAAGGAAATGAACTTGGAAGACCCACGCGTAATTACAACTGTTGGTAGCATGGGAACCTATATGGGGCTATTTTCCGGACAGAAGAATGAAAACCTAGGTTTTAGGCTCACCGGCGTTGCAATAGAGCCATTCCCGGACGGAATAGAAAAGACAGCCATCGAGTACTATAACAGCTGCAAAGAAGAGTTTGGAATGAAATTTGAAGCAAAGGAAAGCGACTTTGACCTAACCTGCGACTACCATAGAGGCGCATATAACAACCCTTGCAAGGAGGTTCGCGATGCAATCTACTACCTGGGGAGCAAGGAAGGCATAATCATGGATCCATGCTATACAGGTAAGACCTTTGCGGGAATACTTGAGATGGTAGAAAAGGGCGATATATCAAAGGGAGAAAACGTAGTTATGATTCACACTGGCGGAATCCCAGGTATTTATACCAAGCATCACCGCGTTGAATTTGAAAAAGAGTTGGAAAAATACATTCATATAATATAGAAACAAACCGCCTGCGGAGGAAAGCTCACCATGAGCTAGCTCCGAGGCGGTTTTTTAATGCTTATTTACCGTATCATTGTAGATTAATTTAACTTAAACTTCTTCCAGTATTTATTATACATATCGTCGTACTTGGTGCCGAGATCCATGAGCGATTCACATTTTGATATGATACTCTCATCCGGGAAGATGTATTTCTCGTTCTCAGTATCCTTTGATACCTCATCTATGACCGCCTTATTAGGAATGGTATATGTCAGGTATTTGTAGTTTTTTAGCGCAGTCTTCTTGCGCATCATAAAATCAATCCACTTCTCAGCATTCTTCTTATGTTCAGCATTTGCAGGTATTGCCCACATGTCGAGAAACTCCTCGCTTCCCTCCTTCGGTACAACGAAATCTAAATTGCTGTTCTCCTCCCTGGAATAAATAACCTCCCCATTCCAGACAACGGCAATATCCGTAGAGTCTCCGATGGCAAGATCTCTTGCCGCATCGTTTGAGTATTTGTAGACCAGATGTCTTTGATTTTGTAGGAACTCTGTTGCCTTCTTGAGCTCAGTCTCTTTCTTGGTGTTTATCGAGTATCCCTTAGCCTTTAGCGCAATAGCAAAGTTATCTCGCACGCTGTCAGGCATGACAATTTGCTGGTCGTACTTCTTATTAAGAAGGTCATTCCAAGAATTAATCTCACCCTTAGCAATCTTCTTTGTGTTATACATGATGCCGAGCACTCCCCATGTATGTGGAATCGCATACTCGTTGTTCTTGTCAAACTTTGATGCAAGCTTCATATACCTTTGATCAATATTTTCGTAGTTTGGTAGCTTTGCATAGTCGAGCTTAGCTAGAAGTTTCTTTTTTAGAAGTTTTTGAATCATGTAGTCCGATGCGCATATTACATCGTACTTTACTGTTCCTTTTGTCATAACCGGGTACATTTCTTCATTTGTATCGAAATTATCAAGAACAACCTTAATTCCGGTTTCCTTCTCGAACTCGTCTATCAAAGCGGGATCAAAGTAGTCACCTAAGCTGTAAACCTTGAGAACTTTGGGGTTCTTTGCCCCCTTATAACTATTTCCTACGCAGGCGGTAAGTCCTAGGCAGAGTGCGATAATGAGAAGCATTGAAACTATTTTTTTCTTCATCTGCCCTTGCCCTCCTTTATACCTGAAAGAATGTTTGTTATCACCAGGATGACGAGCACCAGCAAAAATATTACCGTCGAAAGTGCAAACAGCGTCGGCTTGATTCCGACTTTAACTTGGCTATATATCAAAGTTGAAATCGTGTTTATCCCTGCACCTCTTGTGAAGTGCGTTATAACAAAATCGTCTACCGACATCGTAAAAGCAAGCAAAAATCCCGAAAAGATTCCCGGCCAAATCTCAGGCATAACAATCTTATAGAAAGCGTACTGCGGACTTGCTCCAAGGTCCAGCGCCGCCTCGTAGGCACTTGGACTTAACTGCTTTATCTTAGGCAAAACCGAAAGTATTACATAAGGTATGCAAAATGTGATATGTGATAGCAAAACCGTCATCCATGAAAGGTCGATTTTGAACGCCAGGAATGTCATCATCAAAGATATTCCTATAACGATATCCGCATTCAGTAGCGGAATATTGTTTAGCCCCATCAAAACATTCTGTGACTTTTTTCTCATTTTGCTCATGCCAAGGCAGGCAAAGGTTCCAATAAGTGTTGAAACGACAGCAGCTACAAAGGCAATCGAGAAAGTATTTCTTATGGCCTCGATTATCTGCTCGTTTTCCAGCATGGCTCTGTACCATTTGAGCGAAAAGCCCGACCAAACCGCCATAGTCTTAGCCTTATTAAACGAAAATACGGCTAGTGTCAAAATCGGCAAATACAAAAACATGACGATAAGCGCAAGGTAAATGTTACTTCCAATCTTTCTCATATCAAAGCACCATCCCCATCCTTATCGAGCCTCGACATCAGCTCCATAGTAATCAAAATGAATACCATCATTACAAGCGATAGCCCCGAACCGAGATTCCAGTTTGAAGTCGTTGTAAACTCCTGCTCTATGATATTACCTATCAAATATATCTTGCCTCCGCCCAGCATGTTTGAAATGGCAAATGTCGTAAGCGCAGGCACGAAAACCATGGTTATCCCGCTTGCTATTCCCGGAACGGAAAGTGGAATAATGACATCCTTGAATACCTTGGCCTTTGTCGCACCAAGGTCATAGGCCGCCTCTATAACTGCATTTTCAATCTTAATCATGGAGTTATATATAGGTAATATCATAAAAGGAAGATAGTCGTAGACCATGCCTAAAACAACCGCCACCGGCGTGTTTATAATCTGAAGCCCGGGCATACCTATATTCTCAAAGAAGTTGTTAATCAGACCGCCTCTTTCAAGAAGCACCTGCCAGGCCATAGTTCTGAGCAGGAAGTTCATCCACATAGGCAGGATAAAAATGAACACCAAAAACCCCTTGCTGCTCAACTTACTGTTTCTGAGAATCAAAGCTAGCGGCAGAGAGATTACTAAACATATTATGCTGCTGATAAAAGCGAGTAAAAGAGACATCCAAAGCGCCTTCGCATGCTCAGGTGCGAGAATGCTAGTCACATTTTCGACTGTAAAAGCCCCGCTCCTATCCGTAAATCCATAGAAAGCTATAACAATTCCCGGAACAATAGTGCCGATAAGTATCCAAGCTATGAATGGAATTGCAAAAGGCTTTTTATACATCTATCTCTATTGCCTCCTCTTCCTTGGTCTGAGGTTTGTGCATGATCTGTATATTGAATGGAATTACATCAATACTCACATGCTCGCCTACTGCAAAGCTGGTCGTATTCTGAGCTAGCCAAGTAAATCCACCTGCCTCAATCTCCATCTCATAATAGACACCAATAAAAATATTATGGGTAACTACTCCGTCAATCTTGCCCTTGCCGGGCTCTCTGATGATAATATCCTCAGGTCTTATCATTACATCGACTGGCTTGTTCTTTCCAAATCCGGTATCTACACAATCAAAGACAGTCTCACCTATCTTTACAAACCTATCCTCGAGCATCACAGCATCTATGATATTGCTGTCACCTATAAAGTCAGCAACAAATGCATTTTCAGGCTCATTATATATCTCCTCCGGTGTTCCCATCTGCTGTATATATCCACCGTTCATAACAACAACTTTGTCGCTCATAGTAAGAGCTTCCTCCTGGTCATGAGTTACATATAGGAATGTAATTCCCAGCTCGTTCTTCAGTCTAATAAGCTCATACTGCATATCCTGTCTGAGCTTAAGGTCAAGAGCTCCAAGCGGTTCGTCCAGTAGCAGAACCTTAGGTTCGTTAACTATCGCCCTTGCAATCGCAATTCTCTGCTGCTGACCGCCCGAGAGTGAATCAATTTTTCTTCTTTCATATCCGCTTAGGTTTACGAGATTTAGCGCATACTTTATTTTATCTTTGATGTACTGATCGCTCTTGCCTTTGATCTTTAGTCCAAAGGCAATATTATCTCCTACATTCATATGTGGGAACAAAGCATACTTCTGAAAAACTGTGTTTATATGTCTCTTGTTTGGTGCAAGATCCGTTATGTCTTTTCCCTCAAAGAATACCCTTCCCTCATCAGGCGTCTCAAAGCCACCTACTATTCTGAGCGTCGTAGTCTTTCCGCAACCTGAAGGTCCTAGCAGCGTGATAAACTCATTCTCATTCACATTCAAATTAAAGTCATCTAACACCGTCGTATCGCCAAATGCTTTGCTTATGTTCTTAAGTTCTATTAATGATTGCATTTCCCCTCCTAAAAGCTTGGCGGCGTGCTAACCCATATCAAAATTGCCCCACTCTTTGATGTTAAATAATGTGTTTTGTCGGATTTGTAATAAAAGCTTTCTCCGGCCTTTGCCTCGTACTTCTTATTGCCTAAATGTATGCATATACTTCCCTTTATAATATATCCGAACTCCTCCCCCTCATGCGGATTATCCGGATATGTTCTTCCATTAGGCTCTATCTTTAGCCTTATCGGCTCCATTTCGTTCTTCTGAGCATTGGGAATTATCCACTCAATTATATTGCCATCTGCAGCATCATCCTTTTCAAAATAGTCCTCTTCTCCGAAGACTATCTGCTCATCTTTTTCGCTTGCAAAGAAATCGGATACGCTTATTCCAAGGCACTGCAAAATATCCTCAAGTGTCGAAATTGATGGTGAGGTCAAATCACGCTCAATCTGTGAAATAAACCCCTTGGATAGCTCAGCCCTATCCGCAAGTTCCTCCTGAGTAAGTCCATTTCTTATTCTAAGTTCCTTAATCTTTTCACCTATTTGAATAGACATCAAGCATATCCTTTCTAAACAATTTGTTTAGTATTGCTAAACCGACAAGAAAAATTATATCCTATTTTGTCTAAAAGTCAAGCAAATAAAATGGATGCTTCTAGAAAATCTAAAAGCATCCGAGCATTTAAGATTAGTCAAAAATTCTACCACTTGACTTAAATAATGTATTTCCCTAACTTGTCCTTAATATACCTTTCGACATCTTCTCTATCGGTATCCAGTGCGACTGCAAATTCACTATAGATTAAGTCCTCTGCACGTTTCATATACCTCTTGTCTATCTGCCCCAGGTGTTTCTTATTCCTATCTGCGACCATTGATTTAATATAGATAGACTTGGTCATAGCTAGTAAATCAGCACAGCAGTGATTTTCTAAGATACTCTGATAATGCTGAGATAACTGCTGCGAGCTCTTGCACTTGTAGTCATCAATCTCAAGCTCATCTAAATTATTCAGAAGCTCTGAGGCACTCTCGGCTGAAATTACCGCTCTGATAGGAACCTTCTCATTGTCGATAGGTGTATAGATGACACCGCTCTGAAAAACCGGTTCTAAGAGGTAGTAGATACGCTTGTCATCCTTGTCAACAAAACTTGGTCTGCCAATCTCCTTCACGCGACAAACGCCGGTAGAACCGTACATTACCAATTCGTTTTCTTTGAACATCTGTAACTCTCCTCTTGCCATATTTAACTTACAATATAAGTATACACCATCTGTGTAAAAAATGTAAGGGGGAAAGCAATTGAAAAAGCCCCTTAGTGAACTAAAGGGCTTTTCGTGTTGAATCATTGTCAATTGAATATAATTTTATACACCTAAGTGTAAATTATTCAGATTCTTTTCCGTAAATTTTAACTAGTACTGCTAGTACAGCAATCATCATAGCCAATGCTACCGGAAGAGCAATGAATACATTCTTTACGAATCCGGCGATTACATATCCTACAAATGATACAGCTGCTACTGTCATAGCGTAAGGTAGCTGTGTCTGTACATGGTTGATGTGGTTACTCTGAGCACCTGCGGATGCCATGATTGTTGTATCTGAAATTGGTGAGCAGTGGTCTCCGCATACAGCACCTGCCATACAAGCTGACATTGCTATTACCATCATCTCCTTGTCTTTTGAGAAGATTGATACAACGATAGGAATTAGGATACCAAATGTACCCCATGATGTTCCTGTAGCAAATGCTATAACGCATCCGATTAGGAATACAACTGCAGGTAGGAAGCTTACCAGACCGTCAGCAAATCCGCCTACGAAGTTTGTAACAAATTCTTTGCTTCCAAGACTGTCTGTCATAGCCTTTAGTGTCCAAGCAAGTGTAAGAATCATGTTAGCAGGAATCATAGCCTTGAATCCTTCTGGGAAACAATCCATGATTTCCTTGAATGTTATAATTCTTCTTCCTAGGAACCAAGCTACACATACTAGGATAGCTAGAAGTGATCCTGTTGAAAGACCAACTGATGCGTCTGTATTTGAGAATGATTCAATAAATGAAGTTCCCTTGAAGAATCCGCCGGCGTAGAGAATTCCGCCAACACAGAATACGATGAGGATAACTACAGGTAGAATCATGTCGATAACCTTACCCTTACCTTCGATTGCATCGCTCTGTGCGTTCTCATAAGGCCTATCCGGAGTTGTGTAAATGTCTCCGTTGATAGCATTATCCTCGTGAACTCTCATTGGACCGTAGTCGAAGTGGAAAGTTACGATGCAAAGCATTGTGAGAATTGTTAGAAGTGCATAGAAGTTGTAAGGTATACAACGTACGAATAATGAGAATCCATCTTCTCCCGGAACAAAGCCTGCAACTGCTGCTGCCCATGACGAGATAGGAGCGATGATGCAAACCGGAGCTGCTGTTGCATCAATTAGGTATGCAAGCTTAGCTCTTGAAACGTGGTGCTTGTCTGTGATAGGTCTCATAACAGCACCAACTGTTAGACAGTTGAAATAGTCGTCTACGAAGATAAGACAGCCAAGAAGAATTGTGCTGTACTGAGCACCCTCTCTTGTCTTTATACGGTTTTCAGCCCATGCTCCGAAAGCAGCTGAAGCGCCTGTCTTATTCATCATAGCTACAAGTGAACCGAGTATAATCAAGAATACTAAGATACCAACGTTGTAGCTATCTGAAAGTCTTGAAATAATTCCGTCTGCAAGTACATGATGAACTGTTCTTTCAAAATGTCCACCAGACCAAAGTATTCCACCGCATACGATACCGATGAATAATGAGCTATATGCTTCCTTTGTAATAAGTGCGAGTGCAATAGCAACAAGCGGTGGTAGTAGTGACCAAGCTGATCCAAACAAAGCAGGTACATACTCTGCTTCTTTAGCCATAGCGAGTATTGGCATGCACATAATTAGAAGTGCCGCAAATCCTATGATCCAGATGGCCCTTGATTTGAGATTTTTCATTAATAAGTCCTCCCTAAACCATTGAGCAATAAATCCAACAAATGTAATTTAGCACTTTTTGATTGAAATGTCAATTGAATATGATGGCTGTGTGAACAATTTGTGTTTAGAACAATACAATATTGTATCTTGCATATAAAGGTTCACTATGTTAAACTTAAATAGCTGTTTTAGGCAGGTCTTTTATACTGTTCCTAACGCATAATGATACATAGCATGGAGGATTGACCGAGTGGCTAAGGAGCTCGCCTGGAAAGCGAGTAGGGTGTAACAGCCTCGTGGGTTCGAGTCCCATGTCCTCCGCCAAATGCAAAAGAAAGCCTTAAACGGCTTTCTTTTTTCTTTCAAAGACTCTTTCAAATACTCTTTTCCCCTAAATTCCAATTAAAAAGCATTTTAATGCGCACCTACAAACGCGCCTTAAATATACAACTTTGATTTATAATTATTTACAAGTGGCAATAATTATTGTGAGCTCTTTATTTTGCTACTGTGTATACATTAATTTCCTTCATCAAAACAATTGCATTGTTTTATGAACATAAATCGTTTTTTTGTACTTTTGTACAAAATCAATTCACGACATTTTACATATTGAGGCTATAAACTCAATATTATCAAACAAGCAGAATCTCGATTATAGACATAGAGCATCACCCACTGCATCGAGCATACTGTCCTTTGCGAACACTTTGTCGTGCTTAACTGCTCTGTTTTCCAAACCATCTATTGCCTTAGGCACTCTAACACCTGTAAACTCATTTAATTTTTCAACGCATTCGAAATCGCTCATTTCATCTATCTTTAGTCCAATCGAGCTTGCAACGCTTCTCGGAAACTTATATGGTGAGGCTGTTGATGCGATAACAGCTTTTCTATCGTCCCCCGTCTCCTTCTTGTACTGCTCGTAAACTGCATAGGCAACAGCTGTGTGCGTATCCACAAGGTATTTTTCCCTCTTATATAAATCTCCAATTGTCTTACATGTGAGATTCATATCAGCAAAGCCTGCATAAAAACAGCTTAGTCCATTTCGAATGGAATCTGATACTGTATATTCACCGGTATTATCCAGTGAGGCCATCAGTTCACTTAGCTCCTCGGTATTGCTAAGGTGATATATGAGTCTTTCAAGATTGCTGGAAATCAAAATATCCATAGACGGCGAGTTCGTCAAAATGAAATTTCTCTTAGTATCATACTTGCCACTGGAAAAGAAGTCAGTCAAAACCTTGTTCTCATTTGAAGCGCATATGAACTTTGATACCGGAATTCCCATCTTCATTGCGTAGTAAGCGGCGAGTATATTCCCAAAGTTACCAGTTGGAACCGTTATGTTTATTGTGTCTCCCGCTTTGATGTCCCCTGCTGCTATAAGTCTTGAATAAGCATATACGTAATATGCAACTTGAGGAATAAGTCTTCCTATATTAATTGAGTTTGCAGATGAGAATACGTAACCCTTTGATGCAAGCTCCTCCTTTAGATTATCGTCAGTAAAAAGCTTCTTAACTCCTGTCTGCGCGTCGTCAAAGTTCCCTTCTATCGCATAGACATGAACGTTCTTACCCTCCTGAGTTACCATCTGGCGTCTCTGCACCTCGCTCACTCCATCCTTAGGATAAAAGACGATTATCTCTGTATTTTCTACATCAGCAAATCCTTCGAGAGCTGCCTTTCCTGTATCTCCGGATGTAGCCGTCAAAATACATATCTTCTTATCAACACCAAGTTTCTTCATTGAAGTTGTCATTAGGTAAGGTAGAATTGAAAGCGCCATGTCCTTAAAAGCCGCAGTCTTTCCATGATATAGTTCAAGGAAATCCGCTCCGCCCACCTTTGTAATCTTCGCAATCTCAGGCACCTCGAATTTCTCGTCATATGCATTGTCCACGCAGTAATCTATTTCCTCACTGGTGAAGTCCGAAAAAAATAATCCGATTACCAGTTTTGCAATCTGCTGATATGTCATCTTAGCCAGATCATCAAAGTTAACTGTTAGGCTTGGTATCTCTGTCGGAACAAACAGACCCTTGTCATCGGCAATGCCCTTAACTATTGCTTCAGCTGCGCTAAAGCTTCCTCTCATGCCTCTTGTGCTCACGTAATTTATCATATGAATTCTCCCGAAAATATTTATAGAAAAAACTTTACAAGTAGATTATCTTAGTATATAATATCGCTTGTAGCATTTCAACAAACGATTTGTGATTTAACAATTTAATTTGTCGCCTTGGTCAAGTGGTCAAGACGTAGCCCTCTCACGGCTGAATCAGGGGTTCGACTCCCCTAGGCGATACCAAGTAACAAAAGCCTTGAAAACGCTATATTTATCAGTGTTTCAAGGCTTTTCTGTTTCATTGTAAATTAGTAAACATTTACATTTTTACATCAAAAAACATCAATTAAAACCAATATAAGTGTGCCATTTGGTGTGCCACTTTTGAAAACAAATTATTGGTATTTGATAATATCTGCTAGACAAATCTCATTTTTTGAAAATTTATGTTTACTCTTATATTCCTTTATTACACTTACAAGCTCATCTATATCAGAAAAATATCCATCTAAGAAAGACTTTGATTTTACGTTAGAAATCTTTAATTTTTGACTGCAGTACTCACTAGGTTTAAGTATACTTTTATGTTTGCAATAATCGTCAAATTTACCTTCTTTTATTATCACAAGAATTTCGATTTCCGGAGCTGTGATAACATTAATTACATCAACTTTATTTTTATACATCGGACTTAATTTAAAATTTTCTTTTTTTGAATCTAGTATTCTATATACCTTAATCTTTGATTCAAAGCTTTTTCTTAAATATCTTTCCTCAAAAATTCTTGCATTCCTACTCCTCAGTAATTCTTCGTCCAGTAATTCTTTTTTTGAAAATATCAGTCTTTCAGCTCCTAATAATTTTGTTATTATTACTCTTTCGGCAGTTCCCTCCACAATACATGCAATTAATTTGCTTTCCGTCAAAGTCTCCTATGCCTCCCTTATTTTCCCATTAATTATAGCTTTTTTAAAATTTATATAGGACTCGTAAGAAGGAACTGTTCCCTCAAGGAAATCGCTTTTAAACGCTTCACTTTTCTTAATATCTTTTCTCTGTAGAACTTTATATAGTTTTTGTACAGTAATTCCACCCCTGTTCCTTACAATATAAATATTATCATTTCGCTCAAATTCATCTAATAATTCTGAATAATGTGTTGAAAAAATTAATGTTGCCCCTTTACTGTTGACCGCACTGCTCATAAAAAATCTTACTAAGGTCGCAACAATTTCTCTATTAAAGTGATTCTCCAGCTCATCTACTATCAAATAGCCACCTTCTTCAAATACCAACATTGCATTCAAAAAAATATTTATGCCTTTTATTGTTCCTGATGATAAATATTTTTCTAACTGTAGAGGATTGCTTACTGAAATAACATCTCTATCATAAAATTCTAATCTTATTTCTTGAGTTTTTTGATCAAAACTAATCTTTTTAATACTAGAGTCTAAGAACTGTATTAATTCTCTTGGAAAATTACCAATTATTCTTAAAATGTTAAGGTTTGTTAGTTTGATAAGATTCCGTATTTTAAATCCATTGTTCTTGTTTATAGAAATAGCAATACTTATGTCGTCTTTGAGGAATTCTGCAGATTTATCACGTACCATCCCATAATCCGGAAAAATGAACATGTCCTTTTTTGCTCTTATTTGAGAAACTTTCTTTCTGTATAAAGTTTCTTCATTAATCACAAAACGCTCTTCTAGATCGTTTTCTTTTATTACTGCTATATTTGTATTGAGCTTACAAATGCCCTTATTATCATCATAAAATACCATCTCAAATTCTACACTTTGGCATTCCGACAAGATATCTTTTGATTCAATGTTATTTATAGGTTCACCATTTAGTAGGTTTAGAGAAAAATCTATCAACTTCAATAGTGATGTTTTTCCGGAGGCGTTAATTCCAATAATTGATATAACATTGTTTGTATAAATTTTACCAAAAGGATTAAATACCATCTCCGTATTATCAGACATAACATTTTGTTCAGTAAAAAAATCAATTTCAACCTTTTCTTTAAAAAGCATTAACCCTTCTACAGATAATTTCAGTAATTTCATTTCACATCTCCTGACTATACTTTAACATATAGCTATAATACCATACTTTAGCTATGTCGCGCAACATGTTTTAACGTTTTTCCCGTAGTTTAATGTTAAAAACTATTTTTACTTGGTTTTATGTGCATTTAAAATCACATTCTGTGTTATTATTTGTATTTAAATTACTATTTCTTTATACTTACAAATACTCTCTTGTCTATTCTTTCAATTTCCAGTCCGCGTAGATCTGCGACAAACTCCTTTAGGAACTTGTACTTTCCACCGCCCTTTTTGTCGTAATATCTTACGTCAAAGTTTCTGTAAAGTCTGCTCAACTCGTTTCCTATTTGTCCCAGGTCAGTTGGCTTACCCAGATCTTCATTAGCCATAATAATCTGCTTAATTTTGTTGCTGATTAGCTTCTTACTTGGAATATTTCCCGCCTGATCAGACTTCTTCTCCTGTTTTGATTTTAGGCCGGCTGCAGCCTCAGCATCAGCTTCCTTCTTTTTCTCCGCCTCGGCTTCCTTTGCAAGAACATCTATGTAGACGAACTTATCAAAGGCATTTTCCAGAGCCTCTGTCGCTTTGTCAGACTCACCCATACCGATTACGAGAAGACCTGATTCCGCAAGTCTTCTTGCCAGCGAAGTGAAATCGCTGTCCGATGAAACGATGCAAAAGCCGTCGACATTTCCGCGATAGAGAATGTCCATAGCATCAATTATCAAGGCTGAATCAGATGCGTTCTTTCCCCTCGTGTTGTTAAATTGCATCATCGGTTTTAGGGAGTTCTTATTTATTTGACCCTCCCATTTGGTTTGGACAATCTTGTCCCAGCTTCCGTAAATTCTTTTGTACGAGCATTCTCCGTAATTCGTAATCTCATCTATAATATAGTCCGCATACTGGGCTGAAATGTTTTCAGCATCTATCAGCAGCGCCATCTTTCTCTCTTTGTTCACTTTTTCACCTCTTTTGTATATTTTGATATAATGCTGAGCATGATATCGACGAGCACGACCATCTCCTCGACCACAGCATACTCTCTGTTCCCGTGGTGGTTATATGAGCCCGTTCCCAGATTTGGACAAGGAACTCCCATGCGGGAAATTCCTGCACCGTCAGTGCCGCCTCTCATAGGCGCAGGCTTTGCTTCAAATCCCTGCTCTCTGATTGCCTCCATCGCATACTCGATGTGTTCCTCATGACCCTTCATGCACTCAAGCATGTTTCTATATGAATCCTTGAAGGATATTTCAACTGTTTCCGCGCCATATTTTTCGTTTAGGAACTCAGCGCATTTTGACATCAAAGTCTTTCTCTGCTCAAGATTATCTATATCGTGGTCTCTGATTATGTACTCAAGACTTGCCTTCTCGCAATTTCCTTTCATATCCATCAAATGGTAGAAGCCCTCGTAACCCTCAGTGTGCTCAGGTCTTTCGCTTGCCGGAAGTGCCTCTGCAAACTCGCAAGCCACATGAAGCGCGTTTTTCATCTTATTCTTTGCCTCTCCGGGATGCGTCACTATGCCATGAATTGTTAGGCTGGCCGAAGCCGCATTGAAGTTCTCATATGAAATTTCATCAGGCGCTGCACCATCCAAGGTATATGCTCTGTCCGCCGCAAGCTTTTTTACATCAAAATGCTCCACACTTGTTCCAATCTACTCATCAGGAGTAAACGAAAACGCGATGTCGCCATGCTTAAACTCAGGTGTCTTAACAATGTACTCAAGCGCAGTCATAATCTCAGCAACTCCGGCTTTATCATCTCCTCCAAGAAGCGTCTTTCCGTTTGTAACTACCACAGTTTTTCCTTTTGCATTCAGTAAGGGTGGATTATTGGCAGGATCTAAAATCACATCTTTACATAGAACTATAGGTTCTCCGTCGTAGTTTTCGATTACCCTTGCTTCATCTCCCGGATATGGAAACTCCAGCGCCGTATCCATGTGAGCTATGAAACCTATGCTTGGAACTTTAGCATCTATATTTCCTTTGAGCTTTCCGTAGATATATCCCTTGTCATCCAGCTCTACATCTGTGATTCCAAGTGCTTTGATTTCTTCCATCAAAACATTGGCAAGGTTTAACTGCTTTGCTGTGCTTGGAACAGTTTCACTGCTTTCATCGGACTGCGTGTCTATTTTGATATATGTTAAAAAGTTTTTTAGTACACTTTGTTTTTTATCCACTGTCTCCTCCTTAAAACAAACAGGGCATGATTACACGCCCTGCCTTTGTTAGTTATTTGAGTACTGCAATCATCTCGCCGGCCTTAACCTGCTGACCTTCTTTAACGAACACCTTATCAACTATGCCTTCGGTAGTTGAAATGATATTTGTCTCCATCTTCATTGCTTCAAGTACAGCGATAGCCTGATTTGCTTCAACCTTATCACCCTCCTTGATGAGGATCTTAACTACAGCACCGGGGATGTTTGCCCCTATTTCCATTGGGTTTTCTTCATCTGCATATCTTGTAACCGCTACAGCTACCGAGTCTTTTACATCCTCGTCCTTGACCCTTGCAACTCTACGGTTTCCGTTGATTTCGAATACCACTTCGCAGACACCTTCATTATCTGTAGCTCTTCTTTCGATAAGTCTTACAATAAATGTCTTACCCTCATCAATCTTGATTTCACAGGTTTCACCCTCGGATAGTCCGTGGAAGAAGATATCAGAGCCCATGTGTCTGAAATCACCGTGCTTGCGAATGTACTTGATATAGTCGTCGAATACCTTAGGATAGATAGCGGCACTGATAATTTCCTGCTCGTCTCCCTCCAGTCCCAGGTCCTCAACCAGATGCTTCTTGATTGCATCAAAGTCCTCGTCCTCAAGAAGTTCACCTGCACGGCAAGTGATTGGCTTCTTATCCTTGAGAACCAGCTTTTGTAGTTCCTCCGGGAATCCTCCAAGAGGCTGACCTATCATGCCCTCAAAGAATGAAACGAGCGAGTCAGGGAAATCTACGTTCTTTCCCTTTTCGTAGATGTTTTCAGGTGTCATTTCGTTCTGAACCATGAATATGGCAGTGTCGCCGACAACCTTTGATGTAGGTGTAACCTTGATGATATCTCCGAGCATCTGATTAACTTCGCGGTACATCTCCTTAACCTCGTTGAACTTATATCCAAGTCCGAATGAGTCCACCTGAGCCTTTAGATTTGAGTACTGACCCCCCGGCATCTCATACTTGTAGATCTCTGCAGACGGTGTACGCAGACCGGATTCAAAGCTTGCATATACCGGTCTTACATCTCTCCAGTACTCTGAGAGCTGTTGTATTCCTTCATAAGCAATTTCTGTATCTCTTGATGAGTGCTCAAGAGCTGCAACGATTGAGTTTAATCCCGGCTGTGATGTTAGACCTGCCATGCTGTTAAATGCCGCATCTACAATGTCTACTCCCGCCTGAGCGGCCATGAGAACGGTAGCGATACCGTTACCGCTTGTGTCATGTGTATGTAGATGTACCGGAATCTTAAGAACCTGCTTAAGTTCACCGATTAGTTCTCTTGCAGCCATCGGCTTTAGAAGTCCGGACATGTCCTTGATACCGATGATGTGAGCACCCTCAGCCTCAAGCTCCTTAGCAAGCTTGATGTAATAATCCAGATTGTACTTTGTTCTTGACTTATCGAGAATATCGCCTGTGTAACACATGCATGCCTCTGCAAGTTTTCCCTGCTTGAGTGTCTCGTCGAGAGCAATCTTCATTCCCTCTGTCCAGTTAAGTGCATCGAATATACGGAATACATCGATTCCGGCCTTTGCCGACTGCTTAACGAACTCTCTGATTACATTATCCGGATAGTTCTTGTATCCAACGGCATTAGCTCCTCTGATAAGCATCTGGAACATTATGTTCGGGATTAGCTTTCTCAGAGTTGCAAGTCTCTCCCATGGATTCTCGTGAAGAAATCTGAAAGCTGTATCAAATGTAGCTCCACCCCACATCTCAAGTGAGAAGAAATCCTTACCGTAAAGAGCTGTACCCGGAGCAATTTTCTCCATATCTATTGTACGAACTCTAGTAGCCATAAGTGACTGCTGAGCGTCTCTCATCGTTGTATCTGTAATCAAAAGTCTCTTCTGATTCATAACCCACTTGCTTACCGCCTCAGGCCCCTGCTCGTCGAGTAGCTGCTTTGTTCCTCTGAGCTTAGCGACTTCTGCCGGGCTAACGCGTGGAAATACAGGTACATCAAAGGTTGGCTTTAGACCCTTTGTCTCGTTGACGACCTTATTTCCTAGAAAGTCGATAATTTTGAGCTCTTCATCTTCCTTTGTTCTTATATCCATTAGCTCAGGATGTGCCGAAATAAATCCGGTATTACAGTTTCCTTCAGCAAAGGTCTCGTGGTTCAGAACGTTTAATATGAAACCGATATTTGTCTTTACGCCCTTGATTTGTGTCTCTCTTAGAGCTCTGATAGCCTTGCGTCTGGTTGCATCAAATGTAAGTGCTGTAGCAGTAACCTTAACTAGAAGGCTGTCATAATAAGGGCTGATTGTCGAACCTGTAAATCCATTACCACCGTCAAGTCTTATACCATATCCGGAGGCACTTCTATAAAGCTCGATTGTTCCCGTATCAGGAGCAAATCCATTGCTCGGATCTTCTGTTGTTATTCTGCACTGGATGGCATATCCTCTTGTGTGTATGCTCTCCTGTGACTCAATTCCTATTTCCGGATCAGCAAGAGCATATCCTTCAGCAACTAAAATCTGTGTCTGAACAATATCTATACCCGTAACCATCTCTGTAACTGTGTGCTCAACCTGAATACGAGGGTTCATCTCGATGAAGTAGTGTCTTCCATCTGAGTCTAGGAGAAACTCAACTGTTCCGGCACTTCGATAGTCAACTGCTCTTGCAATCTTAATAGCATCGTCACAGATAGCCTGTCTCTGCTCATCTGTCAAGCAAAGTGAAGGTGTGAATTCTATAACCTTCTGATGTCTTCTCTGTATGGAGCAATCTCTATCGTAAAGGTGTACGATGTTGCCATACTTATCTCCGACAATTTGAACCTCGATGTGTTTAGGGTTTTCGAGGTACTTCTCAATGAATATATCATCTATACCGAATGCTGCCTGCGCCTCACTCTTTGCACGTCTGAACTCGTTTACTATATCTTCCTTGTCTCTAACGATTCTCATGCCGCGTCCGCCACCGCCGGCTGCCGCCTTAAGCATAACCGGGTATCCACATCTATCGGCAAATTCAACAGCCTCATCCTCGTCCTTTATAGCTGAATCTACACCCGGAATTGTAGGAACTTTAACTCTAGCTGCTACAATTTTGGATTTTATCTTATCGCCAAGCTGATCCATCATATAGTGGTTAGGACCTATAAATTCAATTCCTGCTTCTTCACATGCCTTTGCAAAATCAGTGTTTTCGGATAGAAATCCATATCCCGGATGAATTGCATCAACGCCCTTGGCCTTTGCAAGCTCTATAATTTCTTCAATTGATAGGTATGCCGCAACAGGAGTCTTTCCCTTGCCTATCTGGTATGATTCATCTGCCTTAAATCTGAATAAGCTGTTCTTGTCTTCCTCAGAGTATATCGCAACTGTTCTAATTCCTAGTTCTTGACATGCTCGAAATACTCTAATTGCAATCTCGCCACGATTAGCAACCAGAACACGCTTGAATTTCTTTATTTCTCTCATTGTTTTCTCCCATTCTCTATAATAAAAGATTAAACGTGTCACATCTATATCACTGCATTACTGCAGGTGAATATCAATATTCCTGTATGATAGCTCTATATCGGCAGCCCTGAGTGCCTCAGTAGCAGCCTCCTCTATCTTGTAGGACAGAATAAAGAAGTCGTCTGCCCTGCACCAAATTTTATAGTCTACCGATAGCGCATAGGCATCTATGGAGCTGACTCCAATTATAGGCTCAGGTGTAGTTAGCACAAGTGGATTGTTCTTTGCTACTCCCATCAAAATATCTTTAATCTTAGCTATGTCCGTATCCTTAGCAAACCTATAAGTTTTGTCGATTCGCCTTATACCGGATTCTGTGAAGTTAGTCAAAACTGAAGCTGACATCACGCCGTTTGGCACAGTCACAACTTTATTGTCCCCTGTATGCATCTTGGTGTACATGAGGTCTATCTCATCGACAATTCCCGTAGCATCAACGCTTCCATTAACTGCAATCACATCACCGCACTTGAAAGGCTTGTTAATCAAAATAAGAAAGCCTCCTGCTACATTACCAAGACTATCCTTTAGCGCCAGTGCAATCGCCGCACCTCCGGCACCGAGTACCGTCAATAGTGACGAAGTGTTTAATCCCAGCTCCTGAAGGATTATAATGGCCAGTATTATTAGAAAGACCACCCTGATACCGTTGGTTATGAATGCGTGTAGCGATTTGTCAATCTTGGACTTCTCAAGCAATTTACGAAGCACTTTTATAAAAACAGTTATCACTATCCATCCTATTATGAACGATAAAAGTGCAATTCCCATATCTATAAGTATTTTTGTTACATGCTCTGTATTTGGCATAGTCTACCTCTTAGCCCTCGCACAACTGAGCCTTATGCTTGCCGTACGGAATCTATTTACACTCGCAGTTCGCTCGCTTAGCGTCCCGCTCTTCTTCTCTCTATTTCCTTGAGCAGCTTCTTTCTGAGCCTGATGTCGTCCGGAACGATTTCTACCAGTTCATCATCAGCAATGAACTCAAGGGCTTCCTCAAGGGTGAAATGACGAGCCGGTGAAAGTTTGACGTTCTCGTCACTTCCGGCAGCACGCATGTTGGTCGCCTTCTTCGCCTTGCAAGGGTTAACTTCCATATCATTTCCTCGAGAGTTCATTCCGACAATCATGCCCTCATAAACTTTAGTCTGAGGCTCTACAAACATCTGAACCCTTTCACTGATATTAAACAGCGCATAAGGTGTGCAAAAGCCTTCTTCTATCGCGATGGCAACTCCGTTATTTCTACCCGGAATTTCGCCCTTGTACTCCTCAAATGCGAAAAATCTTCTCTCCATGTTTCCTTCGCCGCGAGTATCGTTGATGAACTCGGATCTATATCCCAAAAGACCTCTGGTTGGAGCATGGTACTCCAGTTTGGTATAACCGTTGTCGCCGGACATCTGAACCATGATACCCTTTCTAAGGTTTAGCTTGGAGATGACGGTTCCCGAATATTCATCAGGAACTGTAATTATAACCTCTTCAATCGGTTCAAGTCTTGCTCCGTTCTCATCCTTGTGGTAGATAACCTCAGGCTTTGATACAGCAAGCTCATATCCTTCTCTTCTCATATTCTCTATCAAAATTGAAAGATGAAGTTCTCCTCTTCCCGAAACCTTGAAGCAGTCTGTCGAATCCGTATCCTCAACAGTCAGTCCGACATTGACCTCAAGCTCCTTGTTCAATCTTTCTCTTATGTGTCTTGATGTCACATACTTACCCACCTGCCCGGCAAAAGGAGATGAGTTAACCATGAAGTTCATCGAAAGTGTAGGCTCCTCAATCACGATGCTTCCTAGTCCCTCCGGTGCTGACGGGTCACAGATTGTCTCTCCTATGGAAATATCTGAGATACCCGAAACGACAACTATATCGCCACACTGAGCTTCCTCTACCGGTACTCTCTTAAGACCTCTGTAGACAAATATTTGTCCAATTTTGCGTGATTCTACAGTGTTCTCCTTGACAACCGAAACCTGGCTGCCCTGCTTTAGTACACCTCTTGTGATTCTACCGATTCCCAGTCTTCCGATATAGTCATCGTAAGCAAGTGTCGAGATTTGCATCTGCAAAGGCTCTTCCCTTCTGTCCGGGTAAACCTCGCAGTGTTCAATTATTGTATCAAAGAGCGGCGTAATATCGAATCCGCCGTATCCCTCCGGTGTGTGCTTTAGTTTGCTGTCGCCCTGTCTGAATTCAAGTCCGTCTATATCCGATGGGTCCTTAACAGCTATGCCCTGCCTTGCAACTCCGTAGAGTATCGGGAAGTTCAGTTGCTCATCGTTTGAGTCAAGATCCATGAACAGTTCGTATACCTCATCAACAACCTCGTCTATTCTGGCATCCTTCTTGTCAATCTTGTTAATGAACAAAATAGGGTTTAATCCCTGCTCAAGTGATTTGTTAAGAACAAAGCGAGTCTGTGGCATAGGGCCCTCACTTGAGTCAACGAGCAGAATAACAGTGTCTACCGTCTTCATGATACGCTCAACCTCGGATGAGAAATCCGCATGCCCCGGCGTGTCAACGATATTTATCTTAACGTCATTATGCATTACTGAGCAGTTCTTGGAATAGATGGTTATACCCCTCTCACGCTCTATATCATCGCTATCCATGACGCAATCCGCCATCGCTTCGTTATCTCTAAATATACCGCTCTGCTTCAGAAAAGCATCTACGAGCGTCGACTTTCCGGCATCTACATGGGCTATAACTGCAATGTTAATTATTTTTTGTCTTTCAGACATAATTTTACCTTCTTTATTGATTAATTTAACAGCAAATTATACCACGAAATGCTGTTTATTTCAAATCTGTAATGTCCCAGTTTATCGCTTTTTTGCCATTTTTTTCTAAGAAATTATTGGTGTCCGCAAAGTAGCCTCCACCGTAAAAACCGTTGTAGGCAGATAGCGGACTGGGATGAGCCCCTTCGAGTATCAAATGTCTTTCGTTTGTTATCAAAGACTTCTTCGCCCTCGCATTTGCACCCCATAAAATAAACACAACCGGCTCCTGCCTATCGTTAAGTTTAGAAATCACGGCATCGGTGAGTTTCTCCCATCCCTTGCCCTTATGTGAGTTAGGTCTTCCCTCCCTCACGGTCAAACAGGTGTTGAGAAGAAGTACGCCTTGCTTAGCCCAGCTCAAGAGATAGCCGTTATCAGGATTTGGCATAGGCGTTCCTAGTTCTTCACGCAACTCCCTGAAGATATTCACAAGCGACGGCGGTTGCTTGACTCCCGGCTTTACCGAAAAAGCCATACCGTGTGCCTGCCCTGCTCCGTGATACGGATCCTGCCCCAGTATCAAAACCTTCGTATCATCAAAATCAGTTTCTTTGAGTGCATTGAAAATATCGTGCATGTCAGGATAAATCGTCTGCGTTCGGTACTCCTCTATCAAAAATTTTCTGAGCTTTAGGTAGTACTCGCTATTAAATTCATCTGCTAGTATCTTGTCCCAATGATTTCCTATTTTTACCATATGTTTACCATGTTTCTCCTAAAAATTAATCTTAGCTCGGGGCTCGACGCCTGCACTTACACCTAATACTTTAGCCTCCAGATTTTAACAAGCTCACCATTTAGGTTAATTTTCTATGCACGCGAGCTCGTTTGCCGGTTTTTAACTCGCATTAAATCTCGTAGCTTGTGATTCTTCTGCGAGTCATCTCTTCGCCCATAATCTGCTGTATGCACCAAACATCAGGTGATTGTGCTCTGCCCATCAGAGCGATTCTTATGACTGTGCTCACATGGCCTACGTGTCCCTTATAATCATCAGGATTTTTCTTGTAATCTTTCGGCTTCGCAGCATATCCAAGCTCAACGGCAATATTTCTTATCTTATCGAACCACTGACTCTGGTCGTCTGAATGGTCGTAGCTTTCCATATATTTCTTTAGGATTTCTTTTGCATCATCATCTGAAACTTCTGTAGGAATATCATCCTCTCTTACAAACATGTCATCAAAGAAATAGCTTATGAAACCGACGATTTGCTCAGCATAGATAAGGTCCTTTCTCGGTTTCTTGTCATTTCTGCCTAGATCTATTATCTTCTCGAGGTACTCCTCATCATCGAATATGTACATGATTTCAGGCTTAAATTCCTGAGCCCAAGCCTTTAGAAATTCAACTATTTCTCCTGCCGGTATTCTGAGAAGAACATCCTTGCTGATGTCGTTTAGCTTGTTCAAGTCAAAGAGTGCACCCGAGTTGCTCATCTTCTCCGTTGTAAAAGTGAACTCATCAATATCTGCATCCTGATGTTCATCCCTCCATTCCTCAAAATTGGAGTTTAGTATAGTGAGCAGATATTCCCTTACCGCAGCAGGATGGTATCCGAGCTTGCGGTAGTAATCAAGCGATAGCTCCGGGTCTTCTCTCTTGGAGAGTTTTCGCTTGTTTCCGTTTTCGTCCAGCTTCATCAGCTGCGCTGTGTGGCAGTAGATTGGGAGCTTGAGACCGAGCTTTTCGAAGAGTTCGACGTGGATTGGCAGTGATGGGAGCCACTCTGCGCCTCTTACGACATGAGTTGTTCTCATCAGGTGGTCGTCAACCACGTGTGCGAAGTGGTAGGTCGGTATACCTGTGGTCTTGAGGATGACGACATCCTGAAAGTTTTCCGGCATGTCGAGAGTTCCTCTTATTGCATCCTCGACTTTGATTCTGCGCGCCTTTTCGGGATCAGGATTACCGTCAGACTTGAGTCTCAAAACATAAGGCTTTCCGGCTTTTATATTTGCTTCTACATCCTCAAGGCTGAGCTTTCTGTGTGCTGCAAACTCGCCGTAGATACCGGGGTTTTGCTTTGCAAGCTCTTGCTTAGATCTAATCTCTGCGATTTCGTCCTCGGTCAAAAAACAAGGATAAGCTTTACCCTCTCTCACGAGTTTTTTTGCAAATGCTGCATAGATGTCACCTCTCCTACTCTGGGTGTAGTCACCGTAAGCACCCTTGTCTCCATTTAGGCCTGCGCCCTCATCAAAATTTATTCCAAAGAATCGTAGGGAGTCGATGATAATCTTAACAGCACCATCGACAAAACGCTTATCGTCGGTGTCCTCAATTCTGAGGTAAAATACTCCGCCCGACTGATGAGCGAGTCTTTCGTCTACGAATGCTCCGTAAAGGTTTCCGAGGTGAATAAAACCGGTCGGTGACGGTCCCAGTCTCGTTACCTTTGCACCTTCTGCCAAATCTCTCTCAGGATAGATTTTCTCGTAATCATCAGGACTTTTATCTATATTCGGAAACAGCAAGTCTGCTAATAAATTATAATCCATTTTTTCCTCCACAAATTTAATCTCATATATCGTTAATTATATAATATTTTTGCTCGTATTTGTAGTATAATGTCATCATGAGTAAAATATATATCGCAAAAGATGCGCACTATCATCTTAAAGAGTATTTAACAGGGCTCGGGCATACACTCGAGCCAATTTCATCAAATGGAATCGTCGATCGCGGGATTTCAAATCATCCCGATATTTTCCTGTGCAAAATGGGAATCGGTGACAAGGCTCCCGTCTACATGGCGGCGCCTGAGGACCTCGGCAAGTACTATCCTCAGGATGCTGCATTCAATGCAGCATGTACAGGAAAGTACTTCATCCATAACCTTTCCTGTACGGCGCCGCGCCTACTGAAGGTCGCTGAGGAGATGGGAATGTACCTCATCGACGTCAAACAGGGATATACAAAATGCAGCGTCGCTATCGTAGACGAAAACTCTATAATCACCTACGATGCCGGAATAGCAAAAGCCTGTGAAGGCATAGATGAGCTTTCGGTTCTTCTGGTACAGCCCGGATTTGTCAGACTCGACGGCTATGATACGGGGTTCATCGGCGGAAGCTGTGGCAGAGTCGATGATGAACTTGTATTTAACGGAGACCTCTCCTCTCATCCTGATTTTGCTAAGATACTGGAGTTCACCGAGGAGCGTGGAATAAACTGCAAGTGGTTCCCAGAATATCAGCTTACCGACATAGGCTCTATTCTTTAACTGCACGCTTGTTATTGAACAGGGAGCATAGAGTATGAAAAAACATGCGATAATACCAATATTCATTCCACATCTCGGCTGCCCCTGCCAGTGTGTTTTCTGCAATCAGCAGAAGATAACCGCAAGAACCAAAGCGGTAAGCAAGGATGAAGTCAGAGAAACCGTAGATAGATACCTTTCGACGCTCGAAGAACTTGACCCCGGCGAGATAGAAATCGCCTTCTACGGCGGAAGCTTTACAGCTATTCCAATAGAAATGCAGACCGCATACCTTAAAGTCGCAAACGAATACATAGAGCAAGGGCAAGTGTCGTCCCTTCACATATCGACAAGGCCGGACTGTATAGACGACGAGATTTTGAATAGTCTCAGGCACTACAACGTCAGCACTATTGAGCTTGGAGTTCAGTCCTTCAACGATGAAGTCCTCACGCTTTCCAAGCGGGGGCATGATAGCGATACAGCAAGAAAGGCCGCTACCCTAATCAAAGAGAGAGGGTTTAAGCTAGGTATTCAGCTTATGATCGGACTTCCCGGAGATAGCCTTGAGCGTTGCATCTATTCGGCGAATGAGACCGTAGCACTTGCACCGGAGTTGGCAAGGCTCTATCCTACTTTAGTCATAGACGGCACGGAGCTCTACGATATGTACGAGAGCGGAAGCTATGTGGCTTTGAGCAAGGAAGAAGCCCTGCTTCGTACCAAAGAAATGTACAAGATTCTGCAGGCGGCAGGGATAAATATAATGAGAGTAGGACTTAAAAGCACGGATATAATCGGCGGAAGCGATTTATCCGCAATAAACGGAGGAACCTATCATCCGGCCTTCAGACAGCTCGTTGAGGGCGAGATAGCATATGAGACGCTTAAGGAGCAGCTGGAGGCTTTGATGGAACAGATTTCCGATAAGCTGGTTGTTGACCGGCAAAACCCATCAGGTACATCAAATCCAAGGCATAAGGTCGACCTCTTCTCAAACCCACAGTCTTTCTCCAATATGATTGGAAATTGTGGTATCAATAAGGAGAGGTTCAGCGTAGAATACCCTAATTTTGATATCAAATATAGAACGGATGCTTCTTTAGAAAGAGATATATACATAGCAAAACTTAAATAAGCGGAGGGAAAAATGGACAAAATCGTGGAAAAAGCAGTTGTAACCGTCGTCGGCAAGGACGCTGTCGGCATTTTGGCAAAGGTTTCCAAGGCCTGTGCCGATGCAAACGCAAATGTTATCGAGGTAACTCAGTCAGTTTTGAACGAAATCTTCTGTATGATTATGATCATCGATATCACAAAGCTCACAATTTCTATCGATGAACTTCAGAAAAATATTGCAGATGAAGCCAAAGGCATGACAATTCACGTTATGCACGAAGATATCTTTAACGCAATGCACAGGATTTAGTCCGCTGGAGGTATATATGTTAAACACAAACGACATCTTAGAAACCATAGGAATGATACAGGACGAATCCCTTGATATTAGAACGATAACCATGGGTATTTCCCTGCTCGACGCCGCTGATAGCGACATCGACAGATCATGTAAAAAGATATATGACAAAATTTGCCGGAAGGCGGAAAAACTGGTATCCACCGGTGAAAGCATAGAGAAAAAATACGATATTCCTATCGTGAACAAGAGGATTTCAGTAACACCGATTTCCATGCTCGCAGGAGTTTCCGGAGGAGACCCGATCAAATACGCAAGGACTCTTGACAAAGCTGCAAAGGAATGCGGAGTCGACTTCATAGGTGGCTACTCTGCCCTGGTTCACAAAGGCTTTAGTGCAGGTGATCTTGATCTGATAAATTCAATCCCTCAGGCTCTTGCAGAGACTGAACTAGTTTGCTCATCCGTAAATGTGGGTTCAACAAAAGCAGGAATCAACATGGATGCTGTAGCTTTGATGGGAAGACAGGTTCTGGAATCCGCAAGGCTCACAAATAGCAAGCAGTGCATAGGCGCAGCAAAGCTGGTTGTATTCTGCAATGCAGTTGAGGACAATCCTTTCATGGCAGGAGCCTTCCACGGTATCGGCGAGTCCGACTCCGTTATAAGCGTCGGTGTTTCAGGCCCCGGAGTAGTCAGGTCGGCTCTATCAAAGATGGACTCTAGCGCAAGTCTAAACGAAGTTTCAGAGCAGATTAAGAGAACTGCTTTTAAGATTACAAGAGTCGGTCAACTTGTCGGAAGCGAGGCTGCCGAGATACTGAACGTTCCGTTTGGAATCGTAGACCTTTCGCTTGCCCCAACTCCTGCTGTCGGTGACTCGGTTGCCCACATCCTCGAGGAAATCGGACTTGAGCAATGCGGTACGCACGGTACAACAGCAGCTCTTGCAATGCTGAACGACGCCGTCAAAAAAGGCGGAGTTATGGCTTCATCAAGCGTTGGCGGACTTTCAGGTGCTTTCATTCCGGTTAGCGAAGATGCCGGCATGATCAAGGCTGCAAGAGAAGGAACATTAAGCATAGAAAAACTTGAAGCTATGACCGCTGTTTGCTCAGTAGGACTCGATATGATAGTAATCCCGGGAGACACATCTGCGGAAACAATCTCGGCCATAATCGCTGACGAAGCAGCGATAGGTATGGTCAACTCCAAGACCACTGCAGTCAGAGTTATCCCGGCTATCGGACTTTCCGAGGGTGAAGAGCTTAACTTCGGCGGACTTCTCGGCTACGGTCCTGTCATGAAGCTTCGTGATAAGTCATCGGCAAAGATGATACTCCGCGGTGGCAGAATCCCTGCTCCACTTCAGAGCCTAAAGAACTAGAAAAACATCAAAGCCTGTGTAGTCACACAAGACTCGACAGGCTTTTTCATTTCTTCTATTTAGTTTTCCTCGTCGCTCGAGTAGTCGAGCCTCTGAGTATTAAACAGCTTTGCATATCTGCCGTCAAGCTTCATGAGCTCAGCATGAGTGCCCTCTTCTGCAATTCTTCCATCGTCAACTAGTATTATTCTATCTGCATTTTGAACGGTTGCAAGCCTATGCGCTATGATTAGGCAGGTTCTATCCTTTGATAGCTCATCAAAGGACTTTTGAATCGACCTTTCCGTAATCGTATCAAGCGCCGATGTCGCCTCGTCTAGAATCAAAATTCTAGGATTCTTTAGGAAGATTCTGGCTATGGAAAGTCTCTGCTTTTGACCTCCTGAAAGCCTTGTTCCCCTCTCGCCTACGTAGGTATCAAACTGGTCAGGCATCTCCATGATGTCATCGAATATCTCAGCCTTCTTTGCTGCGATGACAACCTCCTCATAGCTTGCTGACGGCTTACCGTATCTTATGTTTTCTAGAATTGTATCCGCAAAAATGAAGACGTCCTGCTGAACAATTCCTATGTTTTCGCGCAAGGAATTCTTAGTCACATCCCTAACGTCAACTCCATCTATTTTGATGCTTCCACTACTCACATCGTAAAATCTTGGGATGAGCTGGCAGACCGTCGTCTTACCACCACCGGAAGCTCCGACAACTGCTAGAGTTTCTCCTGCATTAACATGAAGGTTCATGTTATTTACAACATCGTGGACTCCGTCGTATGCGAATGTAACATCATCAAAGTCGATATTTCCCTCTTTTACATCAAAATCAATAGCATCTTTCTTTTCCTCTACCTGAGGCTTAAGCGCCATGATTTCGCTAAATCTCTTAAGTCCAGCCATACCGTTTGCAAAGATCTCAGCAAAATTTGCCATCTTTCTAACAGGCGTAATAAATGCTGAAACATAAAGCGTAAAGGTAATTAAATCTATGTAGTTAAGCTGCCCGTCCATTATGAGCTTTCCACCTATGGCGATAACTGCAGCCGGCATGATGCACATGAAAAATTCCTGCGATGCGTTGAAGGTTCCCATCGCCTTATAGAACTCACTCTTTGATGTCCTATATATGTAGTTGGAATCCATGAATCTGTCGTTATCGACATCCTCGTTAGCAAATGCCTTCGATGTCTTAATTCCTGAAATACATGACTCTATCTCTGTATTTATGTCTGCAATTTTCTTCTTTACGTTTACCGAAGCTCTCGACATCTGCTTTCTTGTCAGCACGACAATCAAAAGGAAAATAGGTACAAGCACAGCTACAACTAGCGCAAGCCTCCACTCTATGCTAAACATAACTATCAGCGCGCCCGATATCGAAAGTATTGCAATTACAAGGTCTTCAGGGCCGTGGTGTGCAAGCTCCGTAATCTCAAAGAGGTCGCTTGTAAGCCTGCTCATCAAAGTACCCGTCCTATTCTTATCGTAAAACTCAAAGTCTAGACTCTGCAGTTTATTGAAAAGGTCTGCCCTTATATCAGTCTCAACTCTGATACCGAAGGTATGTCCCCAGTAGGTCATGATATAGTAGCAAATCGACCTGAGCACGTATGCAACGGCAACTATAGCCATTACAACAAAGAAGGTCCTGTACTTGCTCTGCGGAAGCAGATCGTACATCGCCGTCCTTGAAACAAGCGGAAACGCAAGGTCGATAAATGCAATCATTATGGCACAAAACATATCGAACGCAAATATCTTTCTATGTGGTTTGAAATATCTAAATAAATCTATTAGCATCCTGTCTCCTTCCAAATATTACTTATTTATATATTTCCATAAAAAATGGATATAACACTTAATATAACAAAAAATCTTCTGTGATATATTCTACCACAGAAGACCTTTTTATAATGAGTATTTAAGGAAAATCTTAATTTAATTATTTATCTTTGCTTACAGCATTCTTTAGACCTTCAGCCGCTCCTTCTACGGAGTCCTTTACGCTTTCGCCTACCTCTTTAACCTTAGCAGCTACCTTTTCTACTGCACCTTCTTTTTCAGTCTTTTTATCTCCACTTACTTTTCCTAGACCTTCTTTTACAGCACCCTTAGCCTGATCGATTTTGTTTTCTATTGACATGATATTAACTCCTTTCAGTTAACTACTGCAATGCACATCTTATGCACATGTTATTTATGTTATACTCCCCTTTGATTGTTTATAAACATTTAAATTTAGATACTTTTTAGATTATCTTTATATTTATTATTATACGCTACTGTTTATTAAAAGTCAGATATAGAACTCGGCAATCCACTGAGCCCATGATGCCATGCCTTATATTAATTCTCGCTCATTGAAATTTCAAAATATAAGATAATAAATATCACCTTAAGTAAATAATAAATAATTACGACTAAATCTGATTAAACAATCTCATTGTAGTATCCGGACCTTTATTACCCTTTTGTGTCTTTGCAGTATCTCCAACAAAGGAATTATTTGAAATTCTTACTGTGTATAATCTGTCTTCAAACATAGATACAGCTTTATCATTAATTACACAACTTGCAAACTTTATATCCTGATCAATTAGCTTCGCTAATGTCTTTCCTGTATTTATTACCGAATCTACTAGAATCACATTTTTTGTCATTGGACGTATAAACTCACCCTGCTTTGGATCATAAACTTCAAATTTACATCCTAATTTAAAATATATTCCCTGTGCAAAGAATATTCCGCCTCTAAGCAAGGCAACTACAGTTGTATCCGATGGATTTAAATCAATATTCTCTGCCAAAATCTCTCCAAGTCTAATATGAGCCTTCGCAAGTTCAGGTCCTGATACTCCAGAATCCGATTTTGTAATATTAATTAGTTTCTTAACTTCTTTTGTTTTTTCTAGTTCAAACAAATTCTATACCTCCCAAATCTTTTCCTTTTAATGATTTGCTAACTGTTCCATCTGCCTTAGTGACAAGATATCCCTTATCAGCTTGCTTAAGCATATAATAGTCATTCATTCCATCACCATAAGCATTAATTATTTTGCCAGCTTTTTGAAGCATCTTTGCAATAAAGAATTTTGTTTCAGCTGCCATTTCAGCACCCGAATAAAACGGAATATCTAAATAGCTAGATATAAAACTCCACACTCGCTCATGCCCCGAAGTAAGTATAAACGAATCTTTATTGAGCGCTTTGCATACATTTTCGTTGAACGAAAATGGCAATTCATTCAGTTCTTCAAATCTATAGGCCTTAAATTCTTTTGCCTGCATCCATGACTGATATCCAGTATAAAAATTCCCATCATATATATGAGTAGTATAATTGAAAACAGCATGTGAACTGTCTTCCTTAATTATAGTCTTATCACCATCTAAAAGCGTAATTACATCAGATGTTGCTCTCTGTAATATTTGCTCAACGCATTTTTCAGCAAACAGCTTACAACTAAAACCATTTACTATTGACCTAATGAATTCAACAATGTCAGTAACATCACCAAAAACATTATTTGCCGGATTATCTAACACGTAAAAATCTTTATTCTTATTATGACAGTATTCACGTAAGTTTTCTATTTCGTCTAATTGCCATTTTTCTATATCGTAACATAGATATTTTCTATTCTTCTCTGATTCGCTCATCCGTTTCTCTAATATAGAAGGAGAAATATATAAGTAAAGAAAAACATCATATAGTTTACCATCCATATCTGTAAACGATACTTTATCACCAAATTTATAATGACCATCCATGATAAATGTGTCTTGCCTCAACAACATACTAGCCAATTTTTCTCTAGCCATATTTTTACCAATCTCATCTTTTGAATCAAAATCAGGACATATTTCACGTAAAAAATTGCTTCCTAATTTTACATCAATAAAATCAAGCTGATTCAATACATGAGTTTTACCTGCAGTTGGCATTCCATATAATCCTATTCTCATAAAGACTCCTTAAAGCAATAATTTCTATCAAACTCTAAAGATATATTTTCCAATTCTTCAAATGGCATATCACTGCTTCCAACTGGAGGTAAATCAATGCAATTTCCACAAAAATAAACATTTCCGTTAGCAAAGAAATAGTTATTATTTCCTGCACCACACTCACCTCCATACATCGTACAGTCTAATCCGCCTCTTCTAACTTTTAGCTTCTTCTCTGCAAATTGCAGGAAATCACGATAGTCACTTAAAGATATTCCGTGCTTTCCAATCATACGTGAAAAAGTAACTCGGACATCAAAGGGTTTAAAAAAATCGATAACCTTATCCGCATTTAGCAAGATGTCACTACCCACGGTTGCATTAAACGTCGGATATTCCCCTATAATGCGCTTATATTCTTCGACATTCTGTATCGCCTTATCAAAAGATCCACAACGATTTTTATCATGTAAGTCCTTGGGACCATCAATTGAAAAACCAACATTAACCTTATGCTTTTTTAAAAATAGCCAATCCTCGTTTTTAAGGGATACTGTTCCATTAGTAATAATATATACGCTTATGTTTGGATGGTCCTCAATATAAACTATATATGATTTCAGCTTAGGCCAATCTAATAAAGCCTCACCATTTCCAACGAATCCAATTTTAAAATCACCAGTGGCGTATTTTTTTACATTATCTAGAATTTTGAATATATCCATCTCTGCATCTTCTACAACCCTTTTATCTTGAAAGTGGCAATACTTGCATGAAAGGTTGCACCTATTATTAATTGATATGCAAATCCTATCAATCATTAATATCACCCTCTTTCAGTAAATTAATTAATGCTCTGTTTTCTTTGTCATAAGCATAATCAAGTGCAGTTTTTTTATCATGGAAAGAAATAATGTTTTTATCTGCACCATGCTTTAAAAGATACTCAACAATCGAAAAATCTTCTTTATTGAAAATTGCTTTCATCAATGCTGTAAATCCATTCTTCTTATCCTGTTGGTTTACATACGCACCATTTTCAACCAACAACTTCACAAGGTTTAAACTTCCATGCCATGCAGCTATCATCAATGGCATATTAAAAAGATTTGTTTCACTTTGCGATGGTTCATTTACATTAGCCCCACTTTCTATTAGCATTATTGCAAACTTTTCTGCATCACTCTCATTTTTCATCTGCATAACGTGCGACAGAGGTGGTAAATAGTGTTTTTTATTATCTACTGCATTTACATCAATACGATCCAATGCAAGTAAATATTTTACCATCTCCTCATCTTTATTTACTAAAGCCTGAATTAATGGCGTATTTCCTGATCTAGGATCAATGGCATTGATATTTACACTTTTTTCTTTTTTTGTAAGCAAGCATTTTGCTGAATCCAAATCACGCTTTAACACACTTAAAAAAAAACGTTGTGAGAGAGTATCATTATATCCATCTTTCTCGCTAAAAATCTTGTTGTATTGATTTGAACCAATTATCTTAAGATTCATCATCCCTTTAGTATTTTTAAGCTTAAAATCTTTATCATTAGTTAAAAGATAAACTGTATTTGAAGTTTGTTTCTCCGCAAGTTTTATTGCTATATCAATTATCTTGTCATCATTACTTCCATCGAAATCTGAATCTGTATGAATGTCTAGCTTTTCGGATTTCTTCTTGCTTATGATATCTTCGCATAAAGATGCATTTCTGCGTTCTTTTTCTCTTCCATAATCTTTTTGATAGTTTAATTCATTAATAACAGGAACAGGTATGTACACTCGATCACAATCTTTCAATAGCACACCCAACATTTCTGGACGATTTAGTAAAATATTAGTATCTACTACCAATATATTTTTTTTCTTTACATCTATGAGTTCGTTAAAATTTATATTGGTTATTTGTGCTAATTTTACTAAAACATCAAAACTTGGTGCTTGGGAACCATTCTCAATAAAACTTAGTGTTGTTCTACTAATACCAAGATTATCTGCTAAATCTTTCTGATTAATTCCAGCATTATTACGGTAATAAATTATTTTCTGTCCTAAGCCTAAAAGTCTTTGGTCTAGCGTTTTCATACCATATCCTCCATTCTTTATTGAATAAATTAAACTTTAATTTTTTTGTAACACTTAGTTCCTTTTCAAGAATTTCATTCATATCCTCAACAAGTCACCGCTCAGTTTTCTGCAACTTCAAAACTGTTGTCTTTTCCTTTTTAATATACTTAATTGCCTTAGATCCAAACACAAGCATCTATCTACAACAACTCCACATCAATTATTATATGTTTTTACCTTCCTGATAATAACATTTTATTACAGCCTCCAATGTCGTCTTGTAAACGATTTTACCTTGTGTCAACCAATCCATTATTAGTCAATAATATTTCACCCATCCGAATGGTTTAGTTTGCTATATGAAATTCATATTTTAATTTGAACATGGTCATTTATCCATCTCAAAATCAACAACTATATATTGATTTATATAATTATATCCTCTTTATTCAATATATAAGAGCGCCCTTGCGTTATATATCTTAACATCATTTCGTTATTTGTAAATATGTTTGTTTCATTTGTTTAACATTTTTTACACTGTTAAGAATCCTAACAAAAAAAGAAGTACTAAATCAATAGTACTCCTTAGTTTTAATGTTTTGTATCTAAGCTAGATTTATTATTCCTGATTGCACTTAATAGCTGCCTGTGCTGCTGCAATTCTTGCAATTGGAACTCTGTATGGCGAGCAGGAAACGTAGTTTAGCCCCAACCTGTGGCAGAACTCTATACTCCTTGGATCTCCGCCGTGCTCACCGCAGATACCTATCTTGAGGTCGCTTCTTGTCTGTCTTCCGAGCTTAACTGCGATGTCGAGTAGCTTACCTACACCCTTTTCGTCAATTGAGCGGAAGATATCCTCCTCAAAGATATTCTTCTCTATGTACGTTTCAATAATCTTAGCAGTATCATCTCTTGAGAAACCGTAGGTCATCTGAGTCATATCATTAGTACCAAATGAGAAGAACTCGGCGCTCTCTGCAATTTCATCTGCTGTAAGAGCAGCTCTTGGAGTCTCTATCATCGTTCCTATCACATACTTTATATCAGATGACTTCTCTGCCTTGCATTTCTCAGCCTCTTGAGCAACTATATCTTTGATATATGCCATCTCCTTAGCGCTTGATGTTAGAGGAATCATAATCTCAGGAACTATATCAAAGCCCTTTTCCTCGCTAACCTCTATCGCAGCCTCCATGATAGCTCTTGTCTGCATCTCGGCAATCTCAGGATAGCTTATGGCAAGCCTACAGCCTCTATGACCAAGCATCGGATTGTTCTCATGAAGCTCCTCGGTTCTTCTCAAGAGCTTTTCGTATGAAACGCCAATCTTATCAGCCAGACTTCTTATCTCTGCATCTGTGTGAGGCAAAAACTCATGTAGTGGCGGATCCAAAAGTCTAATAGTTACCGGATTTACCCCCATAACCTCGTAGATTCCCTTGAAGTCATTCTTTTGGTATGGAAGAAGTGCATCTAGCGCCTCTCGTCTTTCACTCTCTGTATCTGCAACTATCATTCTTCTTATTGCCGGAATTCTATTTTCATCAAAGAACATGTGCTCAGTTCTGCAAAGACCAATTCCCTCTGCACCGAACTCTATAGCCTTGAGAGCATCTTCCGGCTTATCTGCATTCGTTCTAATCTTGAGGCTTCTGATTCCGTCAGCCCATGACATGATAACGCCAAAATCACCGGATAGATTTGGCTCTACTGTGTGGATTTCTCCCTCATAGACATTTCCGTTATATCCGTCAAGTGAGATAACATCCCCTTCTCCGAAAACCTTATCCTTTGTTTTGAGCTCCTTCTTGTCCTCAGAAACGATGATTTCCGAACAACCTGCTACGCAGCACTTACCCATCTGTCTTGCAACTACAGCTGCGTGTGATGTTACACCGCCCTTTGCTGTAAGTATTCCGCCTGCAGCAATCATACCGGCAAGGTCTTCCGGTGATGTCGTTTCCCTTACAAGTATAGCTTTCTCACCATTCTTTACTGCCACCTCGGCTTCCAGAGCATTGAAATATATCTTTCCACTAACTGCGCCCGGTGATGCAGGAAGTCCCTTTGCTACTGCAGATACGCCCTTCAGCTCGTTTTCATCAAATCTTGGATGGAGAAGCTGATCAATCTGACCCGGTTCAATTCTCATAACAGCTGTTTCTCTGTCAATGAGACCTTCTCTTTCCATGTCAACAGCAATCTTAACCGCTGACTGAGCTGTACGCTTTGCCGCTCTTGTCTGAAGCATGTAAAGCTTGTTGCGCTCAACAGTGAACTCCATATCCTGAGCATCCTTATAGTGTTGCTCCAGCACCTTTGCTATGTTAACGAAGTCCTCGTATACCTCAGGGAATGATTCTGCCATTTCACTGATAGGCTTAGGTGTTCTGATACCTGCCACAACGTCCTCACCCTGTGCATTCACAAGGAATTCTCCGTACACGTTATTATCTCCGTTCACAGGGCTTCTTGTAAATGCTACGCCCGTTCCGGATGTGTTACCCATATTACCGAATACCATGGACTGAACGTTTACGGCAGTTCCCAGAGAGTCAGGAATTCTCTCCATTCTTCTGTATCTTATCGCCCTATCGTTGTTCCATGAGCGGAATACAGCCTTTACGGCTTCGATTAGTTGAACTTCCGGTTCAGACGGAAAACCGCCATCTTCACCGTATCTGACAATCCTTTTGTACTCATCAATTATCTCGCAAAGAGCATCTTCGTCAAGCTCTATGTCAAACTTGATTCCACGCGCCTTCTTGGCTTTCTCAATAATATCCTCAAAATTCTTGCTATCTATCTCCATAACAACATTTCCGTACATCTGGATAAATCTACGGAAGCTGTCCAGAGCAAATTTTCTATTCTCGGTCAAATCTGAAAGACCTTTAGTTGACTCATCGTTTAAACCGAGGTTAAGAATTGTATCCATCATTCCCGGCATGGAAAATACCGATCCCGATCTTACTGAAACAAGAAGTGGATTTGTTGTACTTCCAAAAGTTTTGCCCGTTACATTCTCAAGTTCACTCAGCTTTTCTTTGATCTCGGAAATTATTTCCTCGCTAAGTTTACATCCGTTGCGATAGTACTCGTTGCAGGCCTCGGTTGTTATTGTGAATCCGAAAGGTACCGGGAGTCCTATCTTTGTCATCTCTGCAAGGTTTGCTCCCTTCCCACCTAGCAGACCGCGCATATCCTTAGATCCTTCGTTAAATGAGTAAACAAAATGCTTCATGCTCTTCTCCTATTTATTTAACTAAAATACAAGCTTTTCTTCGATATAGCTTCTTACTTCAGAAACCGGGATTCTTATCTGCTCCATAGTATCTCTATCTCTGATAGTTACACATCCGTCTGTCTCTGTATCAAAGTCAACACAGATGCAGAACGGAGTTCCGATTTCATCTTCTCTGCGGTAACGCTTACCGATAGATCCTGACGCATCGTAGTCCACATTGAAATACTTTGATAGTTCCTCAAATATTGGTTCTGCAACAACTGAGAGTTTCTTTGATAGCGGCAACACAGCAGCCTTAAATGGCGCAAGTGCCGGATGAAGCCTTAGAACAATTCTTGTGTCCTCTTTACCTTTGTCGTCAGTTGACAAAATCTCTTCGTCGTATGCATCAACCAGGAAGGCAAGCGCAACTCTGTCAGCACCGAGCGAAGGTTCTATGCAGTATGGAACATATCTCTCGTTTGTATCAGGATCCAGATATGTCATGTCCTGACCTGAAAACTCCGCATGCTTGCTGAGGTCAAAGTCAGTTCTGTCTGCAATTCCCCAAAGTTCGCCCCATCCGAACGGGAATAGGAACTCGATATCAGTTGTCGCATTGCTGTAGTGCGAAAGTTCTTCCTTCTCGTGGTCTCTTGTTCTGATGTTATTCATTGTCATTCCGAGAGACTTTAGGAAGTCAACGCAGTAGCTTCTCCAGTAGTTGAACCACTCCAAATCCTCACCCGGCTTGCAGAAAAACTCCAGTTCCATCTGCTCAAACTCTCTTGTTCTGAAGGTGAAGTTACCCGGAGTAATCTCGTTTCTGAACGATTTACCAATCTGTGCAATTCCGAATGGAATTTTCTTACGTGACGTTCTCTGCACATTCTTGAAATTTACGAAGATTCCCTGTGCCGTCTCAGGACGAAGATAAATCTGTGACTGTGAGTCCTCGGTTACGCCTTGAAAAGTCTTAAACATCAAGTTGAACTGTCTGATGTTTGTAAAATTGCTCTTTCCACACTCAGGACAGGAAATCTGCTCATCTCTAATGTACTCCTCAAGCTTTTCATTTGACCAACCGTCGATGGCTTCCTCCGGAAGTCCTTTCTCGCTACGATAGTCCTCTATTAGCTTGTCAGCACGAAATCTGGATCTGCACTCCTTACAGTCAATAAGCGGATCAGCAAAGCCACCGATGTGCCCGGATGCCTCCCACGTGCGTGGGTTCATCAAAATAGCTGCGTCGAGCCCGACATTGTACTTGGATTCCTGAACGAACTTCTTCCACCAAGCTTTCTTAACATTGTTCTTAAACTCTACGCCCAAAGGACCGTAATCCCATGTATTAGCCAAACCGCCGTAAATCTCAGAACCGGGATAAACGTAGCCCCTGTTCTTTGCTAATGCGACAATTTTTTCCATCGTTGCTTTACTGTTTTCCATCTGTAAAAATAACCTGCTTCCCTTGTATTTCAAACTAATTCAAATTGATTTCTGATTTTAATCCTATTATTTTTCAATCTTTTCTTCAACTGTATCTGCAGCATCCTTAACGGCTTCTGCTGCTGTCTTAACTGCATCGTCAGCAGCTTCCTCAACTGCATCCTCAGCCTCTGCAATATCATCCAGATTGATGTCGTCAGCAAAATCGTTCTTAACAACCTTGCTCTTAGCCTTAGCTGCTACGTCCTTAGCCTTGTTCAAAGCCTCTCCACCCTTGTTAACCAAATCTGAGTAAACCTCAGGTGCCTTTTCTTTCATGTCAGCGTAGAAGTCGGTTCCCTTCTCCTTGGCTGTATCGTAGAAGTCATTCGCTTTCTCTGACAAATCTATAACTGATCCGTCGTCCTTAACAAACTCAATCTTGCAACGGAATCCAAGCGCAGCAACAACGCCCGCTATCATTCCCCATGGTGCAATTACCGTTCCTACGATACCTACATTTAGCGGGATATTCAGTAGAGTATGGTCGTCTCTTGTAACCACTATTCTTGAAACATTACCCTTGTCGAATAATTCCTTCATGCGCTTGATTAAAGCGTCTTTCTTAGCCTTAGTGCTGTTTCTGTCTGAACAGTCAATTGTCTCCTCAATTGCAATTATTGCATCTACAACGTTTCCGTTTGCTGCTTCCAGAGCTTCCTTAGCTTCCTTATATGTTACCCCGGTGCGATCTCTTACTAATTCGATTTTCTCTAATGTGATTTCCATTGTAAACCTCCTATACAATGCTAGGATATAGTTCGCTCTTGAGCATTCCTATATCCATATGATATGAAATATATTCTCTAAAAATCTTATAAAGCTCCTCCTCGGTTTCGGAATCCAGCATGATGTTTTCGAAAGCTGAGATAGGTCTTTTGGAGAAATATTTAACTATACTAACTATATCAAATTTAGGGCTAAAAATCAATCTCGGCTTTACCTTAGCCTTAGAATTATATACGGTTTCCTTCTCCATATTTTTTTTACATTCATCGCATATCATTCCGCCGTCTTCGACGCTGAAATATTGAAGCCTGTGTTTGTCGTCCGGCTTTGTTCCACAGACCACACATTCATCTAAATTAGGCAGCATTCCCAGTGCGTCAAGCAGCTTGATCTCGTAGGCTATAACCAGAGTTATAAAACCCTTACTTCTATCCTCAAGCGTTTCAAGAAAGTCCACGAGCTCGTTTAGAAGCTTCGGCTGCGGAAGTTCCTCAGGTAAAGCCTTATCCGTAAGCTCCAGTACAAATGATGCCGCAAAGTACTTGTCAGGATTTTCTCCTATGCGAAAGAAACTCTTAACGACCTCTCCACTATTGACATTATAGAAGTCCCTACTCCTATAAATTTCATAGCGTCCGTAGGTAAAGCGGTTTAGGCTAAGCGTCGCCTTGCCCTTGCTGCTCTTTTCTGAAATGCTTGTTCCTGCGCTTATCTTTCCGTATTTCTGCGTAAATATGGAGAGCATCTTCCTTCCCGATGTTGCATTTATTCGCCTTAAAATGATTCCCGTAGAATCGGCAAGCATACTATCACCTGTCCTCGCTGTATCCGAAATTTGAGATGGCGAAGTCTGAGTCGCGCCAGTTCTCTTTGACCTTGACAAATAGCTCAAGGTATACTCTGGTTCCAAGCAGCGCTTCTATCTCAAGCCTTGCACTCTTTCCTATTCCCTTTAGCTTCTTACCCTGTTTCCCAATTATGATGCCTTTGTGCGACTTTCTCTCACAGTAGATGACGGCACCGATTTCAGTGAGCTTAGGATCCTCCTTATAGCTTTCTATCTCAACGGCAACACCGTGTGGAACCTCTTCGTTTAGGTACATCAAAAGCTTCTCTCTGATAATCTCGCTGACAATAAAGCGCTCAGGATGGTCAGTAACCATATCCTCCGGGAAGAACATAGGTCCCTCCTCAAGATATCCCTGAATTGCTTTTACAAGCCTCTTCACATGTGTTCCTTTGAGTGCGGAAATGCCGAATATCTCATCGAATATACCCATTTTTTCGTAAATATCATAGGTGTTTTTGAACTCCTCAGGATCCATGGTATCAACCTTATTGATGATTAAAAACTTTGGAGTTTCAACATCATTAATCATATCTAGGATGTATGTATCGCCTCTTCCCTTATCCGGACTTCCATCTACAAGAAATAGTATTATGTCAACTTCTTTATATGTCTTGATAGCTATGTCGTCCATAGCTGCTCCGAGCTTATTGTGAGCCTTGTGGATGCCGGGAGTATCGATAAAGACTATCTGACTCGAATCACCGTCCTCCGTATGCTCTGTGTATATACCTCTGATGCTGTTTCTCGTTGTCTGTGGCTTATCCGTTGTAATTGCAATCTTCTCGCCCAAAATAGAGTTCAGCAATGTCGACTTTCCGACATTAGGTCTGCCTATAATTCCTGCAAATCCCGACTTCATAATCTAAATCCTTTCGGTAATAGCTCATCGAGATTTGATACCTCGATTTCATCTTCATTCTTTCCTGTTATAATGCGAAGCTTCGGTGCAAATTCAAATAGAAACTGCCTGCACATCCCGCATGGGCTGGCCTCTACTCCGCCATATGTCGCTATGGCTATGGCTTCAAACTCCCTAAAACCCTCTGATACCGCCTTGGTACAAGCAACGCGCTCCGCGCAAATCGTTGCACCATAGCTTGAGTTTTCTACATTCACTCCTGTAAAAACATCTCCGCCGGTCGTCAAAATTGCTGCACCAACCTTAAAACCCGAGAACGGAGCATAAGCATTTTCTGCACTTTTTCTCGCCAGCTTATATAACTCAATATCTGTAATTTTGCTCATCACTTCCTCCTCCGAGAAGCAGCTTGCTCTAAACCCTCTCGAGCTTAAGCTCAGTCATTACTTCCTCTTCACGCTCCCTCATCTCGTCCTTTTCCACCTCATCCATGTGATCATATCCCAAAAGATGAAGAATGCTATGTGTAAATAGATATATTATCTCGCGCTCATACGAATGTCCAAACTCCTCAGCCTGCTCCTTCGCCCTATCCTCACATATTACGATGTCTCCAAGACATATTATCTGCTCCTCCGGAAGCTCGCTAAAATCCTCAAACTGAGGAAATGAAAGCACATCTGTGACCTTGTCAATAGCCCTATATGTTTTGTTTAACTCTCTAATTTCCTCTCTGCTAACAAAGCTGACCGAAAACTCGCAGTTCTCCTCGGGGATGCCTTCCTTTGTCAGGCAAAGCCTTGCGCTCTCTTCCATCAAAGCAAGAAGCTCATCGCCAACTTCTTGTTCGTTCTCAAAATAGATTTCCATTATTATTCATCCCTCTTTGGCTTATGCTTATAATACCTATCGTAGGCGCTGATTACACGCTTAACCATCTCGTGTCTAACGACATCCATCTCCCTCAGGTAGCAAAACTCTATGCCCTTTACTCCCTTTAGGACTCTCTCTGCATCGACGAGCCCGCTCTTTTTACCTGCTGGAAGGTCAATCTGGGTAACATCGCCCGTAACCACGATTTTGGATCCGAATCCCATACGTGTCAAAAACATCTTCATCTGTTCACAGGTCGTGTTTTGCGCCTCATCTAGTATGATGAAAGCATTATCCAGAGTTCTACCTCTCATGTACGCTAGCGGAACGACCTCAATTACCTCGCGCTCCTTCAGTCTCAAAGCATTATCTCTTCCAAGCAAGTCGTATAACGCATCATAAACCGGTCTGAGATATGGATCCACCTTATCCTGAAGGTCTCCGGGCAGAAAACCCAGCTTCTCACCCGCCTCAACCGCAGGTCTTGTCAGTATAATCTTCTCTACCTCTTTGTTCTTATATGCGCTTACTGCAAGCGCCACGGCAAGGTAGGTTTTTCCCGTTCCCGCCGGCCCTATTCCAAATACCATGTCGCTCTTTCTTACCGCATTTACATAGCGCTTCTGTCCGACAGTTTTTGCCTTGAGTGGTTTCCCCTTTGCTGTAAAACAAACGACATCCTTTCCGACTCCGCTTTCGCTGTATGAACCGCCCTCAGCCTTGAGCTGAATCACATAGTTAACCTTTTGCTCGTCGAGAAACTCCCCTCCGTGCATTATGTCTATGAGCTCCTTTAGCATTTCTATCGCAAGCCCCGGCTTTTCTCCGCGTATCAAAAGTGAATTGTCCCTCTGTACTATCTGAACCCTTGCAGCTTCACTAATAAGGTTCAGGTTTATGTCAAGGTTTCCAAACAGTGCAACTCTATCCACCGTATCATCTATATCAAAACTTATAAACGCATCTTCTCGTACATCGTTTTTGGTTTCCTGTATTGTCAAATAAAAACCTCCATAGCTCGAAAAATAAATTCTTATCCTGTGTAATTATATAATTATTTGTATGTATAAGCAAGTTTATGCAAGTAATATCAAGTCAAGGCACAAAATCCATCCACGCTTCAAACGCGTGGTTTTCTTATTACAAAAAGAACCGGCATCTGCATGATATGCCGGTTCATAAACATATGCTATTTGCTATGTTTTCTGTTTTTTGATATTGCGATGAAGATAAGGCCTGAAAGTCCTAACATTACGCTGTAAAGTGCCATTCCGCCTTCGTCGTAGGTGTTAGGCTTTCCGCCCTTTTTACCTCCGTCCTTACCCGGATTCTTTCCTCCGTTTGGCTTTATTGGCTCCTTATATGTATTTGTTACCGTGAACTCGGTCTCATCGCCTGTAATCTTGCTCTTGTAGCTTGTTACCATGTCCTCTTCGATGGTATACTTGATCAGCTTTCCATCCTTGAACTTAGGCATATTGTCAAATTTGTGCTTCCAGTTATCTGCTGCAGTCACATCTGCTTCCTTAACCTTTATGCCATCAGCGAGAAGTTTTATGTGTATGCTCTGTGGACGTATGCCCTTAGCGTTGTTATTATCATTCCACATTTTCTTTACCGGGATGTCGATTTTTGCCGGCTTATGGATGTTTGTAACTGTCATTCCGTTAATTCGGCTCTCATATCCCTGAACGCTGACTTCCTTGACTGTGTAATTGATTTCATTACCGTTTGCGTCATATTTTGCTAAGTTTTCGAACTTGTACTCCCAGCTACCGGCCTTTGTAGCCTTAGCTGTCTTTCCCGTATCTGTTCCATTTGCTATCAGCTTAATTGTCACTTCATCAGGTCTGATTCCATCTTGATTGTTTGCATCGTCCCAGATTTTTTCGCCTTGAAGCTTAATCTTTGGGTTAACAAGCGTGTTCTTTACCTTTGCTCCGTCATAGCTTACGGTGTACTCCTTATCGCCAAGTTTTATCTTATCACCTGCGTTTAGCACATTTCCGTCAGCATCAACTTCCTTAACGGTATATACATTCTTTGTGTTTACTCCGTTTACTGCATCAGTATCAGGCAGGTTATCAAAGCTTGCCTTGAAGTTATTATTTTTGTCAAGGACCTTCTCCTGAGCCGTAGCTACGCCGTTTTTGAATAGTCTAAGCTTTACGCTTTCCTTGTTTGCGTTAGCCTGTGATAGTCCGCCCCACTCCTTTGATACGGTCAGCTTTGTTGTAGCCGGAATCATAGGTGTAAGGGTCAAAACCTTTCTGTTTGTAACTGTAAAGCCTGCATCCATGCTTCCGCTTGTCGTAGCCTTGTACCAAGCTCCATTTAGCTTGATTTCATTTGATGCATCCAGCCCCTTTTCTCTGACAGTGTATACATAGTCAACTCCTGCCGCATTCGCTTTTTCGAGATTATCGAATGTCACCGTCCAAGCATTTGCTGCTGTGAGCTTCTTTTCTTCGACAACTGCTCCATCTTTTAGGAGCTCTACATCAACGCTTGTAACCGGCTCTGTGATAGCCAATCCTGCGTGATCCTTCCAGAGTTTCTTAACTGTGATATTCCTTGTTATCGGTGCATCAACATGGACGCTTACCGCTGCCGGCTCCTTTGTCAGTGTGGATGTATTTCCTCGTACGTCATACTCGAGTACCGGTGTTATTACGTCCTTCTTCCCATTATGTAGATGAGTTACGTCGTTTCCCACCTTATATGTAATATCAACTCTTCCGCCATCTCCTGAAGCTATAGGCGATTTAGAAACCAGCATTACCATATCTGCATCTGCAGGATTTGTAACTATGTCATAGTCTGATGGCTGCGGTGCTGTATTTATTGGATATGTTTTTCCTGCCTTGAGCTTTATGTACTTTACCTCAAAGTTAGGTGTTGTCTCAACTTTCTTAAGCTCGAGCGGAAGTTGATTTTTACCTTCCGGCATAAAGCCCGGTCCGAGGTTCAAATTCTTCTTTAGGAGCGGAACATAAAGCGTTGCGTGGTCCAGCTGTGAGGTCATGTTGTTTTTTACGTTTATACGAACAACTGCTTCGTCTCCTTTTTTGAGAACCGGTGTCGTAGCTTCCTTTGTTGCCTCCGATGTATTATCGTAAACATATGACTTTCCTGTGCTAGGAATCAAAAGCTCAGACTTTGCGCTTACCTCATATGCCTGCGTAATCTTAATTCCCGGACCCTCTGAAAGCGAAACCATGTCCTTTCCGGAGTTAACCTTATCACCAAAAGTAGCTGTATACTTATTAGTGTTCCAATTGCTTGCATCCCATTTTTCACGCTTTATAACCGCGTCTATGTCCTTGAAGTCCTTTGTTGTAATTCCGAGGAAGTCATTGATGTGATATGTTTTCACTCTCGCCATATTATCGGTCTTTACGTCAAAGGAAATATTCATATTCTTACTTGTGAAGTTCGGCTGATACTGACCTCTGGTCTCATTGCCGATATCTATTGAATACTTCCAAACTTTGATCCTGACACCATCCTTCTCAAACTCGCCCACATAGCTTGGCGCGCTGAGTGTTCCGTTTGTCACGGTCAAATTAGAATATTCAAAACCCTCCGGCATAATCATGTATATTTCCGGTTCCTGAAGAGGATTCCAATCCCAGTTAGCATCGTCAATCCTTCCCGATATATTGAAACCGTCTCCACCGTTTATCTGTGTCTTATTTATTTCTCCAACTCCGTTTACGACTCTTGGCTTGTCCGACTTTCCAATAACCTTAAACGTCTCATCCGCTGAAGGAGTCTGACCTGTTGTATAAACTTTGATTGTTGAAACTACATCAGCACTTGTTCCCTTCTTCCAGGTCCCATAGATTCCTGCAGGGATATATGACCATCCGTAGTACTCGTCATACACATACTTATTATTTGGATTCCATGTTTCAAGTAGGTCCTGCATACGCCTTATTCCGTCGTAGGATGCAGGTATCGGTCCTATATCAACCTTGAGTGTTTTAATTGAATCGTTTATTCCAAGTCCAAGAGCTTCGTTTGTAATCAAAGCCGATGCTTCTCCCGACGGCTTGATTACACTTGGATCTGCTGTTCCGCTTCTGCCGTCGGCTGTTGTCCAGTGAATTGTTCCATATGTCATACCCGGTGCATAAGGAATTGTTACGCCACGTATGATTGCTGTATCTGCGTTATCGATATCAAACTCAATTGTCTTTGGCTTTGTTGGGGCTGCCAGCTCGTTCTTAAGCAAAAGACTTCCTAGGCGCACGTTATATGTGTCATTCTTCTTTAGCGCCCAATTTGGCATGGTATCAACAAGTGCATGCGTCGTTATTTTCTCCGGAGTACTTCCGTCGATGATAGTAACTGTCATCTTGGCTTCCTGTGCCTTAGATGTTCTTCCCACATTTGGATTATCGTTCCAGATGGTCTTGCTAAAGTTTTTTATTACTACATCAAAGCTGGAACCGTTTGGTCTTGTACTATTTGACGGAACCTTAAGGTGTGGGTAAAACGAGAGTCCTCCCGAGTATGAACCCGGCTCATCCCACTCTACTGTGGTCGTCTTGAGTCCGCCGCTCTCAGTTGTCGATACTACTCTTCCATTTGTGTTATATAAACCCCTTTCTTCCAGGGACACAAACTCGATATCGCTCGGATATACTATCTGTACCGTTGTCTTACTTCCTGCTCTGGTCAAAGATTTTCCACCACTATTTGAAGTGTTTATAGTATTGGTGGTTCCACCCTTTGATACAACCTCTGTCGCCTGATTTATCCAGAATCCGTACAAACATTCCTGGTTGGAAATTGCATTATAAGACTTAGCATCGATATTATTTGTGGCATCGGTGCTCAAGCTGAGTTTAAACAGATTAGATAGAATTTGGTTGGTATCCTGGTTTAGATATGCCTCATCCACAACAAAGCAAATTTCTCCGACTGATGATACATTAGTCAATGAAACCTTGCTCTTGTATTTGATATCGCCATTTCTGGATTGCTCGGAGCCGGCTACCGGATAACCGTAAGGTGATGTGCCCGTTCCCGTCGGTGTCTTTACGAGCTTCTCAAAACCTGTCGATGCGATAGGTCCCTCGGTAAATGTTGCTCCCGGAAGTGTCTTGATATATACTCCGTCCCCAAACCTCAGGTTGAGGTATGTGTTAGAAAACTGCAGATTCGATGGAACCGAATAGCTCACATTTAGTGCATATGTTACACCGCTCTTTAGCTTAGGTGTATCACCGTTTAACAAATCTGCTACTACGGTACCTGTTTCAGATTCTACTATCTTGATGCTAGTGAACCTAAAACCTGTAGTCGTCTCTGCGTTAACCACTGAATTTGTCATAGGCGCAATGCCCATAACCACAATTAGAATGGAAAGCAAGCATGCAAAGACTTGCTTCACTCTATTTTTCATAGATATCCCCCCTTACTTATCTATAAGTCCCATTAATCGCTCATCTAATGGTGCCTAATCAAAGATTTGCACTTAACATATCAAACTTATCAATACCCCGTCTGACTACAGCTTAGAAAAGCTATTAACTGATAAATTTTATTATATACCGATTTGTAACACTTATCAATATATTGACTGAAAACTTGTAACTTTATAAAGTTGAATTTTTCATAAAAAATGGCGCCCTGATTAGTGAGCGTCATAGTGGGTTTGTTATTATATTTCTTCCGAATCAGACAAATCATATACCCCAACGAGTTTATCCCCATCATAGTTCACTGATATACCAAAGGGTTCGCCGATGTCCATTTCGTTTTCGAGGAAAATTATTGCCCATTCCTGATTTTCATAGAATGTAAACTGTGGACATCCAAAAGGCAATTCTTCTAGCTTTGAGAGGCGCTTTGCGTCTTCATTTGATAGACCGAAAAGTTCCGGTTCTGTTGTCATTTTTTCGCGCATATCTTCCAAGGCTTTTTCTTCATATACTTTCCGGTTTCGGGTGATTCCTGCTATGAAGTCTGCGTCTGCTTGGTCCAGTTTTGATGTTTCTAGGATTATGTCAAAGCCTAGATAGCTACCTTCCATCTCGCCGTGCCAGCAGTGGATTTGCTCTGGGCTGTCTAGGTATTTCAGTTTGCCTAGTTTTGGATGATTTACTATTTCTGTCATATTGGATTCCTTTTATATATCTTATACGTCATTTCTCAGGACATCTTCAAAGGTTTCGCCTTTGACCGCCACATAGCTTTCGTTTCCGCCTTTGAGCATAATCACAGGTGGCTTTGGCAGTCTGTTGTAATTTGATGACATTGAGTAGTGATATGCTCCAGCTGTGCATAGAGCCAGCGTGTCGTAGCGTCCTACTGATGCCGGAAGCATTACATCCTCCTGTATGATGTCGCCTGACTCACAGAGACGTCCTACTACTGAAGCTTTGAAGTCATTTGCTTCATCCATTTTGTTTGCGAGTAGACAGGTGTAATCTGCTTTGTAGAGCGCGTATCTTGGTGAATCCGTCATTCCACCGTCTATCGAAACGTAGTTCTTGTAGCCCGGGATTTTCTTTACTGTGCCTACTGTGTATAGCACCATTCCTGCATCTGCTACTATGGATCTGCCCGGCTCCATGTGGATTTCCGGCATTTCAATTCCAAACTCTTTACAGGCTTGTTTTACTGCTGCCGCTACTTGGCCTACCTTTGTTTCAATATCAAGATACGGGTCGGTTTCCACATATCTCACGCCGTAACCTCCGCCGAGGTCGAGCTCCGGTGTTATAAAACCGTACTTCTCCTTCATATCTGCTACGAACTTCAGCATTACGACTGCTGCACGCTCGAATACATCCTCTTCAAATACCTGTGAACCAACGTGACAGTGAAATCCCATCAGTTCTATGTGAGCTTGTTTCAGAGTGAAAACGGTGATTTCCTCTGCTTGTCCTGTTTCTATCGGGTTCCCGAACTTGGAGTCTACCTTACCTGTCGAGATTGCCTCGTAGGTGTGTGGGTCGATTCCCGGGGTTAGTCTTAGGAGTATCTTTTGCTTTATACCTCTGCGCTCTGCTTCCTTTTCAACTGCGATTACTTCCTCTACATTATCTGCAACGAAATAGCCGATGCCGTGTTCCATTGCATAGCTGATGTCTTTATCAGTTTTGTTGTTTGAGTGGAAATAGGCTTTTGATAGATCAAAACCTGCTTGGATTGCTGTGTAGATTTCTCCAGAGGAAACTACGTCGATACCCATCTCCTCTTCTCTCATTATCTCGTACATGCGCTTGAAGCAGTTTGCCTTTGATGCGTAAAGCGGAACCGCCTTTTTGCCAAAGTGCTTTTGGAAGGCAGCCTTATATACTCTGCACTTTTCCCTTATTCTATCCTCATCCAGGAGATATACCGGCGTGCCGTATTTCTTTGCCAGTTCAACTGTATCCTGTCCTGCAAACAGTAGGTGTTTGCCATCCTTTGAAACCGAAATGTTTTCGCAGATCATTGGTTTAACCTCTCATTTTTAGATTCTATCAAATTTCTTCGTAAATTATACCATAGCTTTGGAAATATATAGCATTAATGTGTGCGCTTGGTCTAGTTTTTCGTGCTAGGAGTCCTGTTTTTTGGACTGCTATATTTCAAATGTGCTTATTAGACCTTTGATGTTTTCATCTGTTACCTCACCTTTGCAGACTACATTTGTTGTCCCTCTTAGGTAGAGGCTTTCTATTTTGCCGTCTTTTAACTCTGCATTTACGATTAGTCTTCCGCCCTGCATGTCTACTTTGATGTCTTTTCCCTTGCTTTCGCCTTTTAGTGTTAAGATGCTGACAAGCGAGCCAGTTCCTGTACCACAGGCTAGAGTGAAACCTTCTACTCCTCTTTCAAAGGTTCTTTCGTAGTAGTGGTCTTCTTCCAGCTTTTCGTAGAAGTTGACATTTGCTCCCTTTGGGTAGTTTTTATGGTTTCTAAGGTATGCTCCGATGCGATATAGCTCTTCTTCATCAAAGCTTTTAAGTCCCTCTATTTCCACAACTAAATGCGGTATTCCCGGGGCTCCAAGCTCTATGTATGAGCAGTTTAGGATTTCGCCTTCGCTTTCTATCTGCTCATCTAGTCTGATATTGCAGGGTGTGTTTAGCCTGATTTCGTATTCGCTTTCGTTTATACGTTTTCCTATGACTATTCCGGCTTCAGTTTCTATCTTTTGCTCTTCGCCTGCGAAGTCGTTTTCGTAGGCATAGCGGCAGATGCACCTTGCTCCGTTTCCACACATCTCGCTGGTTGAGCCGTCATTGTTAAAGAAACTCATCTTTAGGTCTGCACCTGAGCCCTCGCTTGCGTTTTCAACTATCATGAGGCCGTCTGCTCCTATGCTGTGATGCCTTTCGCAGATGGTTTTAGCTAGGAATGGAAGGTCCTTTTGCGTGATTTTTAGCAGGCTGTTATCTATGATTAGAAAATCATTGCCTGTTCCGTTCATTTTCCAAAATTTCATATTGCACCTTTGCTTGCTTTATTTCCTTTGATAGTTAAAGCATAAATCGTGCCAGCTTTTATTCGAGCTCTATTCCGTAGCGCTTTACCTTGTCATAGAATACAGATTTTGACAGCTCCAGCTCCTGCATAGCTTTCTTTCGGTTTCCATTATGTTTTATAAGGACTTCTTCAATTATCTTCTTCTCTCCTGCTTCAACGCGGGCTTTGAGGGATACTGCTTGTCTTTCCAGCTTTGATATCATCAGATGCTCTGCGTATATTGTAGTTCCGTCGCATAGGGTTATCGCTCTTTCGATTATGTTTTCTAGCTCTCTAACATTTCCCGGCCAGTCGTAGGCTGTGATGATTTCCATCGCCTCCTCTGCGAATTTCTTTTCGTCCATACCATAGGCTGCAAGTAGATTTCTAAGAATTGATTCTGCTAGAAGCTGCAAGTCTTTTTTACGCTCACGCAGTGGTGGAAGTGCGATTGGAAATACGTTTATTCTGTAATAAAGATCCTGCCTGAAGCGCCCCTTCTTTACCTCTTCTTCGAGATTTCTATTTGACGCAGTGATGACTCTGACGTCGATGTCTATCGGTTTTGTTGAACCGACGCGGTATATCCTCTTATCCTGAAGGACGTTGAGGAGTTTTATCTGCATTTCCGGTGGGATTTCCCCTATCTCGTCCAGAAATATTGTGCCACCGTTTGCCTCTTCGAAAAAGCCTTTTTTACCCTTTGCATCTGCCCCTGTGAATGCACCCGGCACATAGCCAAACAGCTCGGACTCTATGAGTGATGGAGCGATTGCATTGCAGGCTACTGTCACAAATGGGGTATTTTCACCTTTGATGCTGTGGATTTCACGAGCGAGCTTGGTCTTTCCTGTACCTGATTCTCCTGTGATTATTACGTTAAATCTTGTGTTTGCAGCTTTGTAGGCAAGTTGCTTCACCTTTTGCATTTTGACTGAGTTTCCAACTATATTCTTCAGGAATTCTATCTCTTGCGTTTCGTCCTTATATGCGGTGAGCCTCGATGCGTTTTCTATCTTTTCTTTTAGGACTGCGCCTGCTCGAGCTGCTTTTTGGGCTAGCTCTCTATCACGGATGAAGATGTATACACCGTCATCATCTTTACCCTTTTTTATGCGCATCATTTTGACTAGCATCCAGCGTCTATATATCTCGAGCACTTTTTGGATTTCGGCTCCGTCTTCTGCGTTTAAAAGTGTGGCAAGCTCATGCTGAAACTCCTTACCTCTAAGCACCTCACCTGCGCTCATTCCAACTGTCGGCACCAGTTCTGTGCTTTTGTCTTCTATATTCTTACTTTGATAGCTCTTACCTCTGAGAAGTTCTCCCGCCTCTTCTCCCCTATATCCGTAGCCCTTTGCCTGAAAAAATTTAACTCCCTTGGTCTTGCCGTCTAAAACTACCAAGTGTCCTACGCTTTCCAGATAGTCCATACCATAGACTTCACCTGCCACGGTGACTTTGATGCTTCTGCTTTCGCAGTCTAAGGAGACGGATAATTCTAGTTTGTCAATCTTAGTCTTGAGTCTTATTAGCGTTTCCGGTACGTAGCTGCTGAAGGTCTTGTAGACCGGTTTTGCCGACCTATCCTTGTAGCGCCCTATTGCTAGGACTATATCACCCTGATTTATTCCTTTATCGCTGATGTTTAGGCACTTCATGTCAATCGGTCTCATCATATCGTCATTTCCGAGATCATTATCTGCAAATATGACTATATCGCCCGGCTCTATCCGGCCTGCGTCATGTTTTTGATGTCCGAAAGTTTTAATACCTAATATCTCCTTTGCAAGCTCGCTGAAATCACCGATGATTCCATCATTATCAACGTAGATGTACCCGGCATTCATGCCCTTTGCTATGGTTTTTATCGTGTCTGCTCCAATGCTCTTCATTTGCTACCTCTGTTTACACATAATTATCCTTCCTATAAATCAAAGAAGGAGCTGTGAGTTTATGCTGTTGAAAATATCTTCTACAAGTCGTCATCTATAAGCACTACAAACTGTGATTCGTGCTTGTGTTTGTTTATATTTCTTAATCCTGATTTTACCATTGCATTTTTCGTATAAGCCACCCTTGCCTCTGCCGGGCATATTTTGACACATGCCATGCATACAATGCATTCGGCTTTATCGGTTGACATATCTTTATCTATACAGCTTTTCGGACAAGCTTTTACACATTTGAAACAGTTAATGCATTTGTCTTTATCTGTTTGAGGAACGGTAAAAAATCTTTTTCCGGTATGAAGCGGTTTAATATCTGCGATAAAATCTATGATTCTATCAAAAACACTTATTTTATTATCAAAATGCAAAGCAGCCTTATTTGATAATCTATTTCTCACCGACTCTCCGAATACTACAGCCTTTTGCAGATCAACGCTGTTTGGACGACCCTTGGCAACCGGAATTTCCTTAGTCGAGTAAGAATGCTCTCCGACAAATTCACCATAACCGAGCAAGTTTCCATTGCCCTTTTTTATTATCGTTTGCATTTCTCTTGTTGCAAACATTGTCGCTACATTGCCATAGAGCGTGATTGCAATCGCATATTTCCCCTGAAAATCCATGCGTTTAATGCAGCTTCTAAATTCCTTATACAGAAATCCGCCGTATATCGGAGCCCCGATGACTATTAAATCTGCATCAGCAAAATTCGGTTTCTGCGTTTTCTCTCTTATATCGCGTTTTGTTAAATCTATAGAAGATATTACTTCCCCGCGGCTTCCTTTGACAAATGAATCAATGACTTTTTTAGTTGTTCCCGTGGGTGAAAAGTAAACTATGGCAAGCTTAATTTTATCGACTGATTTATTCATTCGTTTTACCTAAGTCTATTTAGCATCTTCGTTCTATTAAGCTCTTTTGCTCCTTAATTTCCACCTTTGTGTTTGTAATAGACGAACCATTGCGACTGTACACTTCCAAAACAAAATACCCACTGCCATGAAAATTATTGCTAAGAGCAATCCAAAAAGTAGAGCCGGAAGTCCTTTCAATTCATACGTAAATACCATAAATCTTAAGTCTTCCACCAAAGGAATATGAACAACACCTTTTAGCATTCCCAATACGCCTGCTAAAATGCTGACGCCACTTGAAAAGAAGAAGGCAACGGAAATCACTGCCAATATCGGTATAATTATTGCCCCTACAAGCGATGCGTAAGAATAAAAGCCCAATACCATCATGAAGTGTTTCCAAGAAAAGCTATCACATCTTGTAATGGACTCTCCGAGATAGCTCATAGCTAATGATTTAGGTGATTCCATTTCTGCTATTATTTCGCCTTCTGTCTGACCGTTTCTTTGGCGCTCATAGAACGAGTTTTTCAGTTCGCTCAGTATATCGGTTTTCTCAGTAACTGACATATGTTTTAGGCGGCGGTCAACTTGGTATAAGTATTTTTCTAAGGCTGTACTTGTTTTTTTGACTCTCATCTTTCTACTCCCCCCTCTTTTAGTGAAGAAATATCATTAACGAGTATTTCCCAATCTTTCTCTAACTGACTTAAATACATCTTTCCGCTTTTTGTTATCTTATAGTATTTTCTTGCCGGAATTCCCTCTCCCATGTTTTGCCAATAGGCCTCGAGATATTCATTCTTTAAAAGGCGTCTAAGCAAGGGATATACTGTATTCTCCTTGGTTCTTAACATCGAGAAATCGCCCAAGGTTTGTATTAAGTCATAGCCATAACGATCTTTATTGCGTATTAGCAACAGCACTGCGTACTCTAAAGTTCCGCGCTTTATTTGAGAGACCCAATCTTCATTCATCTTCTGTTCCATTTCTATCCCATCCTTGCCTAATACTATGTTAACTGTTATATATCATACCACACAGTATAATGGTGTCAATAGGTATTATAATTTATTGTAGCTAAATTTTAACGTTTCCCACAGACGGATTTCAATATGTCTAAATTCGAATCATAGTTGACTCTGAATACAGTCGCGGGGACACAAATTTAGGCACTTTAAATTATCGTGTGGGTGAAAAAGTTCCCTCCATAAGATATGATTGATTTGCAGTCTCAAAATATCACTATGAAGGGAGGAATGTATCATTCCAAATATTGATTTTACCACACTTATGCTTAATGTCACTAATTATGACATCAAAAAATCGGACATTACATCTATTGATGGTACCATTTTCTATGATATCATGCTTGTCCGAAAACCTATGCTCTGTCCTTACTGTGGTGCAATTCTTCTTTCTTTCTCATGCAAAATGCACTTAGACTCATCGGGAATCTCAACTACAATCTCACCATGATATCAGACGAATTGGGTATATCTACAACACAGCTCAGCAAGTATATTGATTCATATATCACTATACCTCCAAGGTCCCTTTCAGAGTGTCTTGGGATAGATGAATTACACAGCCATAAGTTATCAAGACGTAATTCAAGTTACCTCTGTATATTAGTAGATAACGAAAGACGAACCGTTTGTGATATACTCGATTCAAGAAGCAAAATGACACTTTCTCTATTCTTTTCTAATCTACCCAGGGAAGAACGACTTAGGGTAAAATATGTTACTATCGATATGTGGGAACCGTATAAAGATGTTGCAAGAACATACTTTCCTAACTGCGTAATAGCTGTAGATCCTTTTCATGTCATAAAGCATCTTACCCAAGGTTTTGAGCGTCTTAGAATAGACTTAATGAATATGTCCCCATATGGTTCAAATGCATATTATCTGCTTAAGAAATGGAGCCATCTTCTAACAAAAGATAGTGTTTATCTTGACAATGATAAGGTATACAATTCACGTTTTAAATGCAAACTTAACAGGAGAGATTTAAGAGAAATGATATTCAAGACTTTTCCTGAATTATCTAAAGCATATAGCCTTAAAGAGCTTTATCGAAATATGAATAAAGACTGCTCATATGATGAAGCTGTTAATGTTTATGATGATATGCTTAAAGCCTTTAAAACATCCGGAATTAGGCAGTTCAATGGGTTTACAGAGATACTCATTAACTGGAGGGATGAAATCCTAAACTCATATCTTAGACCCTATGATGATAGAAAACTATCTAACTCATTCACTGAAAATGTTAACGGAAAACTGCGTACTTATCTGGCAGTATCTAGAGGAATTAGCAATTTTACTCGCTTTAGAAAGAGAGTTATCTATTCGCTTTCGAGAGATGTTCAATATTCACTAAACAATAGCCTGCACAGTGAAAGTGTTCCCAAAAGAAAAAGAGGTACATACAAGAAAATTAGAGAGTGAGCATTCAAAAAGCACTTCAGGCATTTGAGCTTGAAGTACTCTTGATTTCATTGGTACCCACACGATAATTTAAAGTACTCTTTTTACTATACATCATTTCTGACTATATCCTCAAACGTCTCACCTTTAACAACCACATAGCTTTCGTTTCCACCTTTGAGCATTATCGTCGGCGGCTTTGGCAATCTATTGTAATTTGATGCCATTGAGTAATGGTATGCTCCTGCTGTACAAAGTGCAATAATGTCGTAGCGTCCTACCGACGCCTGAAGCATTACATCTTCCTGAATTATGTCTCCGGACTCACAGAGGCGACCTACCACCGATGCCTTGAAATCCAATGCTTCATCCATCTTGTTTGCAAGTAAACAGGTGTACTTTGCTTTGTAGAGCGCATATCTAGGGGAATCCGTCATTCCCCCGTCTACTGAAACATAGTTCTTGTATCCGGGAATCTTCTTTACCGTTCCCACCGTGTAGAGCACCATACCTGCATCGGCAACTATTGTTCTGCCCGGTTCCATGTGAATCTCCGGCATTTCGATCCCGAAGTCTGTGCAAGCTTTCTTTACGGCAGCTGCAACCTCTCCTACTTTTGTTTCAATATCAAGATGTGCATCCTCATCGGTATACCTCACGCCGTAGCCTCCGCCGAGGTCAAGCTCCGAGGTGGTGAAGCCGTACTTCTCTTTCATATCAGCTACAAACTTTAGCATAACAACTGCAGTGCGCTCAAAGACATCCTCTTCAAAGACTGTGAACCCACATGACAGTGGAATCCCATCAGCTCTATGTGCGGCTGCTTTAGTGTGAATGCGCTAATCTCCTCAGCCTGCCCCGTCTCTATCGGACTTCCGAACTTGGAATCTACCTTTCCTGTTGAAATTGCCTCGTAGGTATGCGGATTAATTCCGGGAGTTAGTCTCAGGAGAATCTTCTGCTTAATACCCCTGCGAGCTGCTTCCTTTTCAACTGCGATTACTTCCTCTACATTATCTGCAACGAAATAGCCGATGCCGTGTTCCATTGCATAGCTGATGTCTTTATCAGTTTTGTTGTTTGAGTGGAAATAGGCTTTTGATAGATCAAAACCTGCTTGGATTGCTGTGTAGATTTCTCCTGAAGAAACTACGTCGATTCCCATCTCCTCTTCTCTCATTATCTCGTATATACGCTTGAAGCAGTTTGCCTTTGATGCATATAATGGGACTGCCTTTTCGCCGAAGTGTTTTTTGAAGGCAGCCTTATATATCCTACACTTTTCCCTTATTCTATCTTCATCGAGCAGATCACGGGAGTGCCGTATTTCTTTGCCAGTTCAATTGTATCCTGCCCTACAAACAGTAGGTGCTTGCCATCCTTTGAGATTGAAAGGTTTTTACAAATCATTATTTTTGTCCTCATTAGTATAGTAGTATTTTTTAGAGACCCTCTCCAAGGTCTTTATCACTGTTAAGTAATAGTCTTTTCTTTATTTCTTTAATTAATATTATTAAATTTGGAAGTTTAAAAAAGGCACAGGTTCCGTGGTTACATCATAAAAGTGCCACCATTCTTTATCATAGCCCTTAAAACCCACTCGCTCCATTACTTTTCGCATGTATTTTGCGTTTTCTTTGCTTTTTTCTGAGCTGAATGGATTGCATATACTCGCTCTTTCCGTCATATCATCAAATTCTGACGGCATTTCGATTTCATTTTCATTCATATCTGTTAGGGTAATATCCACACACATTCCATTCATATGTGTCGGTCTGAAAACTTTAATTTTTGACATATCCGGCGGGCGCGCTACAAAGTCATCATTCGGCATAATTTCCCAAAACCTCTCTTGTGCACTTATAGGTCTGTATGCATCCCAGATTTTTACTCTGAAGCCATCATTTTTGAATATATTTTTCGCCTCTATAATTATTTTTGCGGTATGTTCATTTATCCAACACTCCCCCGATTCATATACTTTCTGTCCTGTGAAATTGTTTTCAGTTGCATATCGCATGTCAATAATAAACTCTGAATCAAGATTAGCAAGTTTAACCAAATCTCCCTGTTTATTCATAGATATCACCCCCCATATTGTAATATCAATAGCCTATAAATACTGCTATCTCAATCATTACAAGCTGTGCTGCCAACAAAATCAGAAACAGAGGCGTGAACCACTTGTACCACTTTTCCAGCTTAATTCCTCCAAGCCCACAAATAATAACAATGTCTGCTGTCGGCCAGAATATGTTTGACAATCCATCACCGAACTGGAACGCTAGAACTGCTGTTTGACGTGATACACCAATAATATCAGACAGTTGAGACATAATCGGCATTGAGGCTACAGCCTGTCCTGAACCTGATGGAATAAAGAAGTTAATAAACGTCTGAACAATTAACATCAGTCCTGCCGAAATACCGCGTGGTGCTGATTTTAACAAATTTGAAAGGTTATAAATAACGGTATCCATTATCATCGCATCGCCCATTACAACAACTATCGCCTTAGCTACACCGGTTAATATGCAGCCCCACACAACAGTTTTTGCACTGTCAATAAATTCACTGCACCACTTATTTGGTGTCCATTTTTTTACACCTGCTGCAACCATCGACATAATAAGAAATAGTCCGCAAAGCTGTGGATAATCCCATTCCCACTTCATCAATCCAATCATAAGTATAACTAATGTTATAATCATATCCAAAATTACAACAGCATCTGATTTTGAGAAAGAATATGATTCCAGATCTCCCTCTGAAAATTCATGTATGGATTTTTCACCATATACAGCAGACAGTTTAGGATTTTTTTCAATCTTTTTGGCATATCTTAATACATATATGATAGCAATTACCTCAAACAACACAAAGCAGATTGCCCGGTACCATGTGCCGGAGTAAAGTTCCAATCCGGCTATATTTTGTGCAATTCCCACAGTATACGGATTCATCGTTGCCCCCATAAATCCTATGAATTCTCCACAGGCAATTACTGCAAATCCGAACATTGCATCGTAACCCATGGCAATCCCAAGACCTATTATTAGCGGATAAAATCCGTAAAACTCTGAAGCCATACCAAATATTGATCCGCCAAGACCGAAAAGTATCATCAGAATAGGTACAAGAAGCAATCCTTTCTTTCCAAACTTCTTCAATAAAACACCTATTCCGGAATGAAAGGCTCCTGTTTTAACCATGACACCAAATGTTCCGCAGCAACATAAAATCACAAATATTATGTCAGCTGCATCGACACATCCACGATATAGGGACGAGAAGAATCCTAAAAATCCTGTTGTAGTTACCTTTGATTTATCAATTACATGATAAGTTCCATCTATCGCAACATTTCTCACTCTTCCGTTTATATTCATCTCTTTATAGTCATATGTGCCGGATGGAATGATCCAGGAAAGTACTGCAACAATCAAAACTACAATAGCTACAATTATCAAGGTATCCGGAAATACAAGTTTCTTTTTCCTCTTTTCCATTGTTCTCTCCTCCTAATAAATCATACAATCACTTAATTACAAATACATGTAGCACAAACTGTGCCAACCATATTTCCCATAAAAATCACACATTTTTATAGTCGTATTTACAAGCAAATACTTTTGATTTCGCTAGAAATTCTCAACTAAAGGTTTTGATTGATAATAAATAATAAAAATAAGCAGTCTACATTTTAGAACCGCTTATTCCTATTTTTAGGATATTCATTTTTTTATATGTCTATGTCAAAATTTCATCTTAAAAAAGTTGTTGCTTAATATTTTTGTCTGTTCCCTCACTATGTAAGCCATATTTTTCAATCTTGTTCAGTTTTTTCGTCTTAGCTTTGGAGATTAAGGTCTGTCTAAATTCGAATTGTTGACATTTAATAAGCTGAATGTTAGAATTAAATCTTTAAATTCCAGTCTGTCTAAATTCGAATGAATGCTTTGCACATGAGATATTGCGCTTGCAATTAGCTTTAAATTCCAATCTGTCTAAATTCGAATGAAGGATGAATCAAGATTGCTCTGATCTGCTTTGCTGTCTTTAAATTCCAATCTGTCTAAATTCGAATAAAGGGAATTGACATCAGAATGGCTCAAAAACTCATCTTTAAATTCCAATCTGTCTAAATTCGAATC
>ERZ772986.46-NODE-46-length-73496-cov-27.585994_pt1 | contig 73496 bp, 58 predicted proteins | sample MGYA00511898_ERZ772986 | MGnify/ENA primary metagenome ERZ772986 (study PRJEB29015, sample SAMEA2737934) | human oral metagenome | biome: human oral; feature: human-associated habitat; material: dental | place: China | collected 2148 ... | reverse complement strand
CCCGACGACGTCCTCGAGCGCTACCGGAGGGTGGACAGGGCGATCGTGGCCGCCGATGCGCCGATGCATCGTAGGAGGCGGATACTGATGCTTCTCATGATTGCACCTCATTCACGTGTGATGACTCGGTTCTTCACCTGTGATGAATCAACGGTATGCGTCGGGGGTTTGCGAGGAGGGCGTTTGGGTGCCGTTGTTGGTGTCATCTTTCCTTGCCCGGCGTCGCGCTGGTGACGCGATGGCGACGGGTAAGGCCGACTGGATCCGTGGATCGCATGTGAGCGTGAGGGGGCGGCGGTACGCAAACGAGGACGTCACCCACTACCCTGGAGGGGTGACCACAGCTCTGTATCGCCGGTATCGCCCCGACACCTTTGACCAGGTGATCGGCCAGGAACACGTGACGGAGCCGCTCAAGGCGGCGCTGCGCGCGAATCGCGTGACGCACGCGTATCTGTTCTCCGGGCCGCGCGGATGCGGGAAGACCACCTCGGCGCGCATCCTTGCGCGCTGCCTGAACTGCGTGCAGGGCCCCACGGACAACCCCTGCGGTCAGTGCGAATCCTGCCGTGAGCTGGCCACCGGCGGTCCCGGCTCGCTCGACGTCGTTGAGATCGACGCGGCCTCGCATGGCGGCGTCGACGACGCCCGTGACCTGCGCGAGCGCGCCACCTTTGCACCGGTGCGCGACCGCTACAAGATCTTCATCATCGACGAGGCCCACATGGTCACGAACCAGGGCTTCAATGCGCTGCTCAAGCTCGTCGAGGAGCCGCCCGAGCACGTCAAGTTCGTCTTCGCGACGACGGAACCCGAGCGCGTGATCGGCACGATCCGCTCGCGCACCCACCACTACCCGTTCCGCCTCGTGCCGCCGGACGTGCTCGGCCCCTACCTGACGGGCCTGTGTTCCGAGGAGCACATCGGCGTGGGCGAGGGCGTCCTGACCCTCGTCATGCGCGCGGGCGGCGGCTCGGTGCGAGACACCCTGTCGGTGCTCGACCAGCTGATGGCCGGCGCAATCGACGGTCAGGTCACCTACCAGACGGCCGTCGCGCTGCTTGGCTACACGGACTCCGCCTTGCTGGATGAATCCGTCGACGCCCTCGCAGGCGGTGATGGAGCGGCGGCCTTCCGCGTCGTCGAGCGCATGGTCGAGTCCGGCCACGACCCGCGCCGCTTCGTCGAGGATCTGCTTCAGCGTCTGCGCGACCTCCTCATCATCGCGGTCGCCGGTGACGGCGCGCGCGACGTCCTGGCGGACACCCCGCATGACCAGTTCGAGCGTATGCAGCGCCAGGCGCAGAACTGGGGCCCGCACGGCCTGTCCCGCGCCGCCGACCTGACCGACGAGGCCCTGCGAGCCATGACGGGCGCAACCTCGCCCCGCCTGCAGCTCGAACTCCTCGTCGGACGCATCCTCGTGCCCGCCCCAGCCGCAGCGCCCGCCCAGGCGCCCGTGCAGGGCACGGTCGGCATGGCCGGTGGGGGAGCGCCGCGCGAGGTGGCCTCCGCCTCGTCCAAGGCCTCCGCGGGTCGTTTCGGCGCCCGCGAGGCGCGCGAGGCCCTGGCCCGAATGAAGCAGGAGCGCGCCGAGGCCTCGGCCCCCGCTCCTCAGGCGCCCGCATCGTCTGCCGCCCCCGCCCCCCAGGGCATGCCCGCGTGGGGGAGTGGCCCCGACTGGTCCGCTCAGAAGCCCGCGACCCCGGAGTCGAGCTCTGCTCACGCGCAGGATACGCGACAGGAGGCCCCGCGCCGCGAGGCCGCCCATGAAAGCGCGCCCGCCCGCGAGGCTGCGCCCGCGCAGGCCGAGCGGCCCGCTCAGCAGCGCCCTGAACCGGCCGCGCCGCAGCGTGTGGATGCCACCACCCGTGCCGAGGCCCCCGCCTCCGGCCGCAACGCCGATATGCTGCGCGGTCGCTGGAACGAGGTCGTCGAGCGCCTGTCCTCCATCAGCCGCGTCACGTGGTCCATGGTCGGCGGCAACGCGCAGCTGGGGGCCGTCGATGGCTCCCACGTGATCCTCCTCTTCCCGGTCGAGGCCATGGTGAACGCCTTCTCGCGCGGCCCGCGCGCGGCCGACGTCGAAAAGGCCATCAACGAGGTCACCGGCCTGACCGTGCGCGTGTCCGCGCAGGTCGGGCAGGCTTCGGGCGGCCCGGCGACGACCGGCCCGTCCGCGCAGGCCTCTCACTCCGCTCCCGCCACGCGCCCCTCCCAGCCCGGAGGCTGGGTCTCGGAGCCGCCCCCTTTTGATGAGGCCGCCGCGCAGGCGGCACCCGAACCCGAGCCATGGCCCGAGGCCGCGCCCGCCTCGCTGGCACCCGCGCGCGCTTACGAGGAACCCGCCGCGCAGGTGGCCCCCGCGCCTGCTCCCGAGCCGGTTGGCACCGGCTGGCCCGAGCCCGCGCGCGCACCCGAACCGGCTCCCGAACCCGAACCCGAGGACGCCGGCTGGCCGGAACCCGCGACGGTGACGCCGATCCGGCGCGAGCCCGTCGCTCCCGCGCCGACGTCGGCCTCTCAGGCGCCTGACCCGCAGCCCGACGCCGAGCGCCCCGCGCTGCCCGAGCGGGCGGCCCGAGCCCTCGCCGCCGCCTCCACCGATGCGCCCGAGGGTGCTCCGACCTCGTCCCCGAACCGGGGTGATGCTCCACGTAAGCACTCATTCACGGTCTTCCGCTACCCGGGCGATCCGGAGCCCACCGACGAGCCGGCGGGCGTATCTGCGCAGCCCGAGCAGGCCTCATCCCCCGTCTTCGACGACGCGCCCATCGAGCCCGCCGCGCACACCCCGTCGACCCCGACCGGCTGGGGCGACCCGGTCGTCATCTCCGGCGGCGCGTCCGTGAACTTCGACGATGGCGCCGACTCGTGGGCACCGCCCGAGTCCGCCGCGCCCGCCGACGTGATCCCGATCAGCGCCGCCCCGAGCATCCCGATGCAGGCCCCCGCCTGGCTGGCCGCCGCCGCCGAGCCGGCGCAGGATCCTGCGCCCGGCTTCGGTGGCCCGGAACCGCAGAGCGACGCCACAGAGGCGTCCGATGGTCCGCTGACCGGACGCGCCGCCGCCGAAGCTGCCCTGCGCGAGAAGGCCCAGCGCGAGGCTGCCATCGTCTCGACCCGCACCCACGCGGCCGACGACGACAGCGCCAGCATCGACGACGAAAACATCGAAAACTCGCAGACGATCGGCCTGGCAGCGGTCCTGGAGATCCTCGGCGGACGCGTCATCGAAGAGAAGATGACCGAGGGAGGATACTGACATGTACGACGGCGCCCTGGCCGACCTCATCGACCAGTTCGGGCAGCTGCCCGGCATCGGCCCGAAGTCCGCGCAGCGCATGGCCATGCACGTCCTGGACGCGGAACCCGAGGACGTCGCGCGCCTCGTCGACGCGATCAACGCCGTGCGCGGGCGCGTGCGCCACTGCGACATCTGCGGCAACCTCACGGAAGAGAACGAGTGCTCCATCTGCCGTGACGTGCGCCGCGACCCCAGCGCCATCTGCGTCGTCCAGGAGCCCAAGGACATCCAGGCGATCGAGGGGGCGCGTGTATTCCGCGGCCGGTACCACGTCCTCGGCGGCGTCATCGACCCGATCCACGGAGTGGGGCCCGACCAGCTGAACATCTCCTCGCTCATGAGTCGCCTCGCGGACGGTAGCGTCGTCGAGGTCATCCTGGCGACCAACCCTAACGTCGAAGGTGAGGCAACGGCCGCCTACCTCGCGCGCATGCTCTCCACGATGGGCGTCGAAACCTCGCGCCTCGCGATGGGCCTGCCCATGGGCGGGGACCTGGAGTACGCGGACTCGGTTACGCTGGGCCGCGCGCTTGAGGGGCGTCGCCGCCTCTGAGCTCTCATCGACGAGGCCGTGGGCCTCGCGTCCCCCTGTCGGTGACGCACGTGTGACACAATCGTAGGGTCCACGCTGCGACAGACGAGGAGTCCATGATGGCGACCCAGGCGAGCTCAGAAGTGCCCCGAGTGCTGGTTGTTGACGACGAGGCGATGCTGGCGGATCTGCTCTCGCAGGCCCTGCGCCACGAGGGTTGGGAGACGGCCACGGCGAAGGACGGGCTGGATGCGCTGGCGAAGGCGACGAGCTTTCACCCGGACGTCGTGATCCTCGACGTGCAGATGCCGCGCATGGATGGCCTGGAGACGCTGGAGCGCCTGCGCGCTCGCGACCCGGAGCTGCCGGTTCTCTTCCTCACCGCCTGCGACGCGGTCGCTGATCGCGTGCAGGGCCTGCGCGCGGGCGCGGATGACTACGTGACGAAGCCTTTCGACCTGGACGAGGTGGCGGCCCGTGTCGAGGGCCTGCTGCGCCGCGCAGGACGTACCCAGCAGGCGGCCTCGACGGTGCTGCAGGTCGCGGATCTGACCCTCGACGTGGACTCCCACGATGTGCGCCGTGGCGGGGAAGAAATCACGTTAACGAACACTGAGTTCGAATTGCTCCGGTATCTCATGGAAAACGTTGGAATTGTGCTGTCGAAGCAGAAGATTCTTGATGCTGTCTGGAGCTATGACTTCGGTGGCCAGGTGAATGTCGTCGAGCTGTATGTCTCTTACCTGCGCAAGAAGATCGACGCGGATCGTCCGGCCCTGATCCGCACGGTGCGCGGCGCCGGCTACATCATGCGGGAGCCCCAGTGACGCGGCGGCCGTCCTTGGCCGGGCGTCTCTCGCGCGCGCTGGCTGCGTGCGTGGCGCTCGCGCTCATCGTCATGGTGGCCGCGTCCACGTTGGTCATGCGCTCCTGGATGCTCGGCAACATGGACTCCGAGCTGCATCGTCTCTCCCAGCGTGCGGGCGAGCACTTGGACGTTGAGGACGCGCCAGACGATGAGGTGGATACGGACGACGACTCCGACGATGGTGCCCGCGCGGTCCCGCAGTCGGGCGGGCGCGCGCCTCGTCCCGGTGGGCCGGTTGTCCCCGGCGGGCCCAAGGGGCCGGGGTTTGGCGGTTCCGGCATCGCCGAGGGTACCCTCCAGTACGTGAGCGAGGATGGGCAGGCGGCCGGTGCGGTTGTCTCCAACTTCTCGGTGACCTACCTGAATGAGCCCGCGTTGGAGATCCTGGCGCATGTGCCCACCGATGGTGCGCCGCACACCGTGCGCCTCAAAGAGTTGGGCACGTTCCGAGTGACTTCCCAGGTCGTCGATGGCAAGACCGTTCTCGTCGGCGTGCAGATGGACAGCGTCGATGACGTGGTCATGATGCTTGTCGCGGTCGAGGTCGGCCTGTCCCTCGTCGTCGCGATTGCCGCCGGGGTCGCCGGTCGGGCGTGGGTGCGGCGCGAGCTGCGTCCCCTCGGTGTCGTGCGCGCGGCAGCCGCGGACATCGCGAGCCGCGACCTGGCTGACGATGCCGAGGATCTGACGCGGGTTGGCGAGGAAGCGACTTCAGGCCCCGTTGAGGTCGCCGACGTCGCGGGCGCGCTTAACTCGATGATCGACGCGGTCGAGGACGGCATGGAACGTCGCGCCCGCAGCGAGGCGAAGCTGCGCCAGTTCGTCGCCGACGCCTCCCACGAGCTGCGTACGCCGCTCGCCTCCGTTCAGGGCTACGCGCAGCTCGCGCGCCGTGACATTGGCGAGGCATCCCGCACCCAGGCGCTCGAGCGCATCTCCTCGGAGGGGGCGCGCATGGCGTCCCTCGTGGAGGAGATGCTGACGCTGGCGCGCCTGGATGGAAACCGCGCGCTCAAACGGGACACAATCGACGTTATCCCGCTGATACTGGACGCCCTGTCAGACGCGCACGTGGTCGCCCCCGACCATGCGTGGGAGCTCGACGAGGCCTCGGACATCCAGGTCCTCGGCGACGAGGCTGCCCTGCGCCAGATCCTCACCAACCTGCTCGCAAACGCGCGGGTACACACTCCTGCGGGAACCCGCGTGACCGTTTCTCTCAGCCGCGTTCCTGACGGCGGTGGAGCGGGGACGGGAGCCCCGGCCTCGTCGATGGTGAGGATCCGCGTCGCCGACGATGGTCCCGGCATCCCCGCCGAGATTCGCGACCGCGTCTTCGATCGTTTCGTGCGCGGCGACTCCTCGCGTACGCGCGACGGGCGCGGCTCCTCGGGCCTGGGAATGTCGATCGTCGAGTCGCTGACGCGCGCGATGGGCGGGTCCGTGCGCCTCGTGGACGCCGACAAGGGGACCGTCATCGACGTGACATTGCCCGCCGCCTGAGCCTCCCCGCGTGTGGGCGACCGGGAGGGCGCTGACCAGGAGCGTTGCAATTCCGGGCCTCGTGCGCCTCTGTGTCCTGGGTCGCCCCGGCGCGTCCCATGTCACCCGCGCCCACATGCCGGTCGTTCCCAGCGCGATGCCTGGTGGGCCGTAGGATTGTTGTGGTGGCGTGCGCCACCCGAATACGCGCGTATCGGCGCGTACCGACAGAAATGAGGCTCAAGTGGCACTGATCGTGCAAAAGTACGGCGGTTCTTCCGTCGCCGACACCGAAGCCATGAAGCGCGTCGCCCAGCGCATCGTGGACACGCACAACGCGGGACACCGCGTCGTCGTCGTCGTATCGGCGATGGGCGACACGACGGACGACCTGCTCGACTCGGCCGCAGCCCTCACCGACAACCCGCCCGAGCGCGAAATGGACATCCTCCTATCCGCCGGCGAACGCATCTCCATGGCCCTCCTTGCGATGGCCGTCAACGAACTCGGTGTCGAAGCCCGTGCCTACACCGGCGCGCAGGCCGGCATCAAGACGGACAGCCACTTCGGCGCCGCCCAGATCGTCGGCATGGTCCCCGAGCGCGTCGCCCGCGCCGTCAAGGACGGTCAGGTCGCCATCGTCGCCGGATTCCAGGGCATCTCCAAAGACGACGACGTGACCACGCTCGGCCGCGGCGGCTCCGACACGACCGCCGTCGCCCTCGCCGCAGCCCTCCACGCCGACGTGTGCGAAATCTACACCGACGTCGACGGGCTCTTCTCCGCCGACCCGCGCATCGTCCCCAAAGCCCACCGCCTGCGCACCCTCACCCAGGAAGAAACCCTGGAAATGGCCGCGCACGGCGCCAAGATCCTCCACCTGCGCGCCGTCGAATTCGCCCGCCGCTACGGGGTCCCCCTGCACGTGCGCTCCTCGTTCTCCGAAAAGAACGGCACCTGGATCTCCGACTCCCCCGCAAACCCCGAGCTCAAGGGCCTCGTGCCCGACGCCGCCCTGAAGTCCCCAGAGGAAAACGCCATGGAAAAGCCCGTCATCTCCGGTATCGCTCACGACCGCTCGCAGGACAAGATCACCGTCACCGACGTGCCGAACAGCCCCGGCGTCGCCGCCCGCGTCTTCGCCGTCGTCGCCGAGGTCGGCGCCAACATCGACATGATCGTTCAGAACCTGCCGATCTCCGACCCCACGAAGGCCAACATCACCTTCACCCTGCCCGAAGGCGACGCGCAGAAGGCCCTCGACGCCCTCGAGGCGCACCGCGACGAAATCGGCTTCAACGAGCTGCGTTACAACCCCAATATCGGCAAGCTCAGCCTCGTCGGCGTCGGCATGCGCACCAACCCCGGGGTCTCCGCGCGCCTTTTCTCCGCCCTGTCCGACGCGGGCATCAACATCGACCTGATCTCCACCTCTGAGATCCGCATCTCCGTTGTCACCCGCCTCGACGACCTCGACCGCGCCGTGAAGGCCGTCCACACCGCCTTCGGCCTCGACGCCTCCGAAACCGAGGCCGTCGTCTACGGCGGCACCGGCCGCTGATCGTTCATCGACGAGGCCCGGGCCGGCTCCGTTATTTCCGCCCGGTGCCGGGGACCTGAGAACGAGCCCCGGTCTCGTCCCCATAGATGTCACCCAGCGTTCGCCCCGTCGTATGGGCGCGCGCACCAACAAAGGAGAACACCATGAGTGGTTTCAATGTCGCCGTCGTCGGCGCCACCGGCCAGGTCGGCCGAGTCATGCGCACCCTGCTGGAGGAGCGTCAGTTCCCGGTCGAGACGATTCGTTTCTTCTCGTCCGCGCGCTCGGCAGGCACCACCTTGCCCTGGAAGGGACAGGACATCGTCGTCGAGGACGTGGCGACGGCCGACTACTCGGGCATTGACATTGCCGTGTTCTCCGCGGGCGCCACCGCCTCGCGCGAGTACGCCCCCAAGTTCGCGGCCGCCGGCGCGGTCGTCGTCGACAACTCCTCCGCATGGCGCAAGGACCTTCAGGTGCCGCTCGTCGTCTCCGAGGTCAACCCCGACGACGTCGACAACCGCCCCAAGGGCATCATCGCGAACCCCAACTGCACGACCATGGCCGCGATGCCCGTCCTCAAGCCCCTCGTTGAGGCGGCTGGTGGTCTGACGCGTCTCTTCGTCTCCTCCTACCAGGCCGTCTCCGGGTCGGGCCGCGCGGGCGTCGCCGAGCTGACCGGCCAGATCGAGGCCGGTGTTGCTCAAGACCTGGCAGCGCTGGCCCTGGATGGCCGCGCCGTCACCCTGCCTGAGCCTGCCGTCTATGTGGCACCTATCGCCTTCGACGTCGTGCCGCTCGCCGGCTCAATCGTCGATGACGGAAGCGAGGAGACCGACGAGGAGCAGAAGCTGCGCAACGAATCGCGCCGCATCCTGCACATCCCCGACCTGGCCGTGTCCGGCACCTGCGTGCGTGTCCCCGTCTACACCGGCCACACCCTCACCATTCACGCCGAGTTCGTCGGCGACATCACGCCCGACCAGGCGCGCGCCCTGCTGGCCGAGGCTCCCGGCGTGCGCGTCGTGGACGTGCCGACCCCGCTCGAGGCCGCCGGCCGCGACGAGGTCCTCGTGGGCCGTATCCGCCAGGATCAGGCTGTTGACGGCAAGCGCGGCCTCGTTCTGGTCGTCTCCGGCGACAACCTGCGCAAGGGCGCTGCCCTCAACGCTGTCCAGGTTGCCGAGGTGGTGGCTGCTCGACTGCGCTGAGTGCTCGGCCTCTCGACCGTGCTGAGTGCTTGCACTCTCGACTGTGTTGAGTGTGTGAACTAGTTGTGTGAACGCGCGGCGGCCCTCGCGGGCTGCCGCGCGTTTGCGTTGCTTGGGTTGCTTGGTTGCTTGTGGCGCCGCTGGTGTTCTGGGCGCCGTCGGGCCCGACCGCCCGCGAGATCGCCACACGCGAGCTTCGCTCGGAGTGGTCGATCTCGAAGCCCGCCCGTGCCCTCCGGGCCCTCCGGCACCCTTCACACTGGCGGCGCTTGCGGCGCTGCTGGTCCTCGGCACGTCAACAGATGCCCGGCCAGGCCCTGCCGCCGCCCACCGGCACCGCGGCAGGTCCCTCCGGCGCCCTCCACACCGGCGGGGCCGAGTGTGCTGGTGTGTGGCTTGGCGCGTTGTCTCAACGTCTGGCCAGGCCCCTCCATGGTTGAGCTTGTTGCTCAGGGATATTGCACTACATAGGCGGGCGATGCACTGCTTAGTTGCCAGTGCACTGCTGCACTATCTAGTGCATCGGTTCCGTATCTAGTGCATCGCTTCGCTGTGGTGAAACTGGTGGCACCTTTGCGCGGGGAAAATGCTGGTTTCCCGGGTGCTGAGGGCGTGCAAAGGTAATGGCGGTTTCATTGGTCAGCTCGGGCAGGCGCGCGGTGGTGCCGTCGGTTTCAACAACTCGCTACAGGAGGCGAGCAGTGGGGCTGGTGGTTTTATGTGGACAGCATGAATGTGTCGTCGTGGCCTTGAGCGTTTCGACTTCGAGAAGTTGCCATGCCGGGCGAGTAATTTTGCGCCAACCGGCACTGCGCCCAGGTCTTGTAGACGAAGCGGCGCCCTCCATGCTGGTAGTGGTGGGGGTTTTGCACTACATGAAGCCGTCGAGCAGCGTGTCGCGGGCGTGTCGGCCCCTCATGTAGTGCAATTCCCCTCATCGGCCGGCGGTCAGGTCTCGACTCGAGGTGGTGCGTCGCCCAAAGTGCAGACCACCTCGTATAAACATGGCGAAAATGGGCCGTTGTGGGAGAGGTGGACTGCGCCTTGGGCATGTGGCCTCAGACTTGGCGCATTTGCGCAGGTGCCCTGATACTAAGTGAAGTACTAGGTTGGACAAGCAATGTGTAGAGTCCGTTTTCATCCCCCAGCTAGTTCTACAATGCCCTACAATGCAGCTGTGTTTGACAGACTATTTTCGCTCTTTGCGCGGGCATCCAAAAGCTCTGCTATCGGTCCGTGGGATGAACGTCGTGTTGGCGACTTCAGATTATGGATCGAGAATCGTGAGCACCTTCGTATTGACCACATAAAACGTGGGCTTAAAGAAGAAACCTTGGCACAATGTAGTTTTCGTGTTTGCGGCAGCCAAGTTACCGTCACTCGATTGAAGGTTGCTCATTGTGCCCGTCGTGTTGGCTGGGGGACAGAGCTTATCCTCGAGCTGCGTCGGAGGTTTCCGGATCATCAGATTGGTGTCTCTGGGATTGAGATTGACCCTAACGGGATTGCGTTCTGGAAGAAGCTGTCTGATGAGGGGCTCGTTGTGGCTAGTGAACTAGCTGATTGCGAGAAGTTGCTCGAAATGCATCGCCAGGCACCGGCATCTTTCTGTCGGGAAGGTTGGCAGCCTCCAGTTCGAGCAACTGATGCTGCGCGGATGCTGAAGGCTGAATACGATCAACAGTCGTCAGTGGCTCAGAGTTGAGTACTTTTGCCATCACGCGAGACTGTGAGGCCCCGGATGAGCATGATACTTCTCGGGTTCTGGCGTCGTAGTTGCCGCATGAGGTTGGCATACTCGGCCTGTGCGTGGTAGTTCAGTGCAGGCCGGCTAGGCATAACAAAACCGTCCGGCGCACGGCCAGGCGGAAAACGGAGCGGGCGACGGGAATCGAACCCGCCTCTGAAGCTTGGGAAGCTTCCATTCTACCGATGAACTACGCCCGCAATTCATCGTCCCGAAGGAATCGACCCGTCGATCATATCGTCACGTCGGATAGCCGCGCAACCGGCACCGCTGGAGTTTGAGGCGGGGTGCTCGGGGGCTGGGTGCTGGTGGAGTGTTGTGGCAGGTCTGGCGTGTGGATACCCGTGCAACGGCTGCAAGCTGGTGTGGTTGGGATATGGGGAGGCGAGGAACGGTAGCGGGTGTATGGATATTCGCGCAACTGGCGCCACTTGTCGGTTCGATAAGGAAGATGAGGAATAGGAGATGCCAGGTGTACGCCGCTGGCGTTTGCCATCCAGATCCGACGTGCGCTCTCCCTCCAGATACACTGGGCTCGCCTGATTGATTGGAGTTCCCATGACTCGTCCCGTGGTGGCCGCCGCGATCGTCGATTCGCTGAGTGCGCCCACGACGTTGCTCGCCTGCTCGCGAGCGTACCCGCAGGAGCTGCGCGGTCAGTTCGAGCTGCCCGGCGGCAAGGTCGAGGACAATGAGGATCCAGTAAAAGCCCTTGAGCGCGAGATAGTCGAGGAGCTCGGCGCGCGCCTCACCGTAGGCGCGCGCGTGTGCCCGGTGGGTGGCCAGTGGTGGCCGATTGTGGGCGGTCGCGTCATGGGCGTGTGGCTCGCCGAGGTCGCGCCTGGTTCGCCCTCTCCGCGCGTGGGCGCGTCGCACCTTGAGGCCCGGTGGGTGCCCCTCGCGGACCTCGCCGCGCTCCCGTGGATCGTCGCAGACTTCCCCATCGTCGAGGCCGTGGTCGCCCGCTGCGCTCGCTAAGGATGGGCAACCGGCGCGCAGCCACAATTTGACGACACTGAGGGGAAAGATGTCAGAATAAGCGCATGCCGAAGATTATTGGGGAGTCCCTTGCCTCTCACCGCGAGCTGACTCGCGCGCGCCTGTTCGAGGCCCTGGGGTCGCTCATGGGCGAGCAGTCCTTCGAGTCGATCACGATGAGCCAGATCGCGGAGCGCGCGGGCGTCGGTCGCACGGCGGTCTATAACCATTTCGCGGACAAGGAAGTGCTCCTGCTCGCCTACATACGCGAGGTGACGAGCGAGTTCGCGCGCGTGCTGACTCAGCGCCTCGAAGCTGAGCCGGATCCCCTGATGGGCCTGCGCATTTACATTCGTTCCCACCTGCAGATGATTGGCCGCTACCACGTGAAGGCTGGAATGGGTCTGCGCCGTCACATGTCCGGCCAAGGCGCCTCGCACCTGCATGATCATGCGGGTGTTGTGGGTGAGGTCCTCATCGGCATTCTTGACGAGGCCATGGAGCGCGGGCTGATCGCTCAGCAGAATACGCTCGGCGCGGTGCACCTGATTCACGCGACGCTGCAGGGGCAGCGTCTGCCGCAAGATCCGGAGCATCGCGAGTCCGCGCTGACGTTGGTGGAGACGTTCATTTTGCGAGGCTTGGGCGCCTCGGAGGAAAACGTGCGCCACGTCACGACCGCGGATCTTCCCTCAGGGGAATAGTGGGCGCGCCGCGCCCGTTGAATAAGACAGTTCACGCGTGGGCACCAAGCCTGCGCCTCGACCACCGTCGGGTTAGCCGGCGACAACAGGAGAATCATGGCTACCGTTACTCTCACGCAGGAGAACTTCGAGCAGACCGTGTCCGCCGGCGGCATCGTGCTGGTGGATTTCTGGGCGACTTGGTGCGGCCCGTGCCGCCAGTTCGGCCCCATCTTCGAAGAGGCTTCCGAGAAGTACCCGGACATCGTGTTCGGCAAGATCGACACGGATGACCAGCAGCAGCTGGCGATGGCCGCGCAGATCACGTCGATCCCGACCCTCATGGCGTTCCGCGATGGCATCGCGGTGTTCCGCCAGTCCGGCGCTCTGCCGCTGTCTGCGCTTGAGGATCTGATTTCGCAGATCCAGAACCTGGACATGGATGACGTGCGCAAGAAGATCGCCGAATCGGAGCAGGCCTGACGGCGCAACGTGGGGAGGACCCCGAGGCATGACGCCTCGGGGTCCTTTCGTCTATGAGCGTTGGTGCGCGGGCAACTGACGCGCCGCTCACGCGTCGAGCGTGCGCCGCTCACGCGCTACTCACGCAGTGATCGCTCGCGGGAGGCGGCGCGTGATGAGTTCGTGGTCGGCGTGGTCGCCCACCATGAAGGAGTAGTCGCCGACGATTTCGAAGCCGTGGCGCGCATAGAAGCGCTGCGCCCCGTAGTTTTCGCTCCACACGCCGATCCAGAGGGTGCGCGGGCCGCCGCGCTCGAGCCAGTCCAGCGCGGTGCGAAGCAGCACGGTACCGCGGCCCCCACCTTGGTGTCCCTGCAGGATGTAGAGGCGCTGAACCTCACCGTCGCCGGGCGCGACGTCGGGGTGGGGCAGGTGCGCGGGGCATGCGGTCACGTAGCCGATGGGGGCTTGTGAGACGGACGAGGCCGGGGCCTCGTCTCCGGGGTCGGGCGTGCCCGGGTGGTCGCCGGAGGAGAGCGTTGCCCCGGCCTCGTCAACTGGCTCGTCGAAGAGGAGCCACGTCGCGCGCTCGGGGTCGTTGAGTTTGGCGCGCAGGACGGTGGGGGAGTAAGCCTCGTCGAGGAAGGCCTCGAGGTCGGAGGGTGCGTAGAGGTGCCCGAAGGTCTGAGTGAAGCAGGTGCGTGAGAGGCCGGAGAGGGCCTCGGCGTCTGCGGGCGTGGCGCGGCGGATCATGGCAGCCTTTCGTCGGTTCGATCCCCATCGTAGGGCATGGAAGCGCGCTGCCCAGCCAACGGGAAGCCCCTGAGAAAACCCTGATAAGAAGCGGGAAACGTTGCTGCGTGTGTGAGGCGCACCTTACAATTGGGTAACGCCGTTCATCGAAGGAGACGCACGTGGCACACAAGACCCGCACCGCCCAGGTGCTCGACGTTGTCAAGGTTCTGGCCTGGGTGGTTATCGCCATCTCCTTGGTGAAGTTCGCGTTCTTTCCCGCCGCCCAGAAGGATGAGGGCACCGATGGCATGGACCCGGGAGGTAGCTTCGGGCAGATGACGATCGAGGTGGGTCGCGCCGACATCACGAACACAGTGAGCGTCACGGGCACGATCCAGGCGGACGAGCCGGTCGTCGCCCGCGCGACTCTGGACGGCAATGTCGTGCGGACCTTCGTCAACGATGGTGACAGGGTGTCCAAGGGAGATCCCATCGTCCAGATTCGCAAGGAAATCCCGGGTGAGACCCGTCAGGTGACCGACGAGGACGGCAATATGAGCGTTGAGACCGACGACACGACGTACAAGTACGAGACGGTCGTGTCGCCCGGTGACGGGACGGTGTCGACGAGTGTGCTGGTCGGTCAGCAGTTCGCGATCGGCGACACGGTTGCGACCGTCGCCCCGGCGACTTTCTCCGCGGTCGCCTCCCTGAGTGCGGACCAAATGTACCGACTGCAGGACGCGCCCTCGACGGCGACCATCACGATTAAGAATGGTCCCGCGCCCTTCGAGTGCTCGGGTGTCAAGCTTGTGAGTCCGACCGGTAAGCAGCAGGATCCGAAGGCAAGCGCGGGGTCCGAGAGTGGGGCCTCGTCCTCGACGGACCTGAAGGCCCGCTGCGCGATCCCTGCAGATCAGACGGTCTTCGCGGGCCTGCAGGTGACCCTCGAGATGACGGCCGGCTCGGCGACGGGCGTCCTCGCGGTGCCGATCTCCGCGGTCGAGGGGCGCTACCAGTCCGGCTCCGTCTACCTGCCGACCTCCGACCCCACCAAGCCTGAGAAGCGCGCCGTCACCCTGGGCATTACCGACGGCAAGATGGTCGAGGTGAAGGAGGGATTGACGGAGGGCGAGGAGATCCTCGAGTTCACCCCGACCTCGAACAAGGACGATCAGGACTACCAGGATGGTCCCTTGGGCGGTGCGGACTCCGGTCGGGCTGGCGGCGCGGGCGGCTCGACCGGCGGGGCGGGCGCGCAATGAGTCTCGTGTGCCTGCGGGACGTGACCCGCACGGTGACCCTGCCTGACGGGGAGGATCTGCACATTCTGCGCGGTGTCAATCTGGATGTCGCCCAGGGTGAGCACGTGTCCATCGTCGGTCGCTCGGGCACGGGTAAGTCCACGATGCTCAACATCATTGGCCTGTTGGATGCCCCGACCTCGGGCACGTACGAGCTGGACGGGGTGGATACGACGCGCCTGGGGGAGGGGCGCCGTGCTCGCATGCGCGGTGAAGATTTCGGTTTCGTGTTCCAGCAGTTCAACATCTTCTCGGCGCGCACGGCCGCCGAGAACGTCGAGGTTCCCCTCCTGTATGCGCCGGGCCCTCAGCTGCTGCGCAGGCGCTCGATTGCCCTCGACATGTTGGAGCATGTGGGCCTGGGGGAGCGCGCGGACTCGTACCCGGGCGAGATGAGCGGCGGCGAGCAGCAGCGCATCGCGATCGCGCGTGCCCTCGTGCGCCGCCCGCGCGTCATCCTCGCCGACGAGCCGACGGGCGCCCTCGACACGGACACGGGCCGCGTCGTCATGGCCCTCCTCGAGGAGGTCGCCCGCGAGTCCAACGCTGCCCTCATCGTCATCACGCACGACATGGCGGTGGCCGCGCGGGCGCAGCGCGCCTACGAGCTCTACGACGGCACCCTGCACGAGGCAGGGGATCCCGCCGCTCTCGCGCACCGCGCGGAGGTGGTGCACTCGGGCGACGAGGCCGGGACCGAGCAGGCGGGCACAGAACCCGCTGCGGCTGAACCCCCGCTGCCGCCCGCCGAGGGCGACCCGGAAGCCGAGCAGGCCTCGTCCCCCACGACGACGGAGGAGGGGAGTAGTGAACGCCGTTAGTCAGATCCTGGGTGCACTCATCGAGGCGTGGGGCGAGGTCAAGGTGCAGAAGGCGCGCGTCGTCCTCTCCCTCGTGGGCGTGGTCGCGGCCGTCGCTGCGATGACGATCGTGATCGCGCTCGGTGACCTGCTCCTGCAGTCCTCGCGCGAGTTGGCGGAGCTGTACGAGGGACGCTCGGTCACCTTGCGACTGACCCCCGAAAGCTCCTCGGCGTCCTCGGAGGGGCCGTCAGGCAGCGGCCCGTACCAGGACGTCTCCGGGACGGGAGTCGATGCCTCACCTGCCGGCGCGCAGACGGCGACGCGCCCCGATGAGAAGGACACGATCGGGGGGGCCATGGCCACCCTGGCCGACAAGACGGACATCCACTACTGGTCGCGCTTTTCCAGCGGGGGCGGTGAGATCGTCGAAGCCCGCCAGGCCCGGGCCAGCGGACAATTCCGCGGCTATCCCCTGACGAAGATCGGCGACATGGTTGACGGCGTCGCGTTCCAGGGCGTGGACCCCTCCTACGCGGTTATCTACCGCACCCGCATGCTCGCGGGACGCTGGGTCGAGAGCAGCGACGCCGACCAGCGCCTGATTCCCGTCGTCATCTCGCAGACCCTGTGGGATCAGCTCGGGCGCGCCCCCATCGACCAGGTGCCGATCGTCCTGCACACGAGCGACGGCGTCGCGATGCGCGTCGTCGGCGTCACCAAGTCGAAGAGCTCCTACGAGATGCCGACCGTGTTCGCGCACTACGACGCGGCGCGCGTGTCCTTCCCACAGATGACCTCCCCGGCCATGATTGCGTGGGTGGGCACCGAGAACGCCGACCAGGCGCGCGAGACCCTACCGCGCGCCCTGGCCTCGATCCTCGGCGAGGGCTGGCGGGTGTCCGTCTCCGGCGGTGAGCACGAGGACATCGGCGAGGAGCAGCTCGGCACGATCTCCACCGTCATCATGGTCATCGGCGGCATCATCGTGTTCCTGGGCGCTCTGGGCCTGCTCAACGTCGCCATCGTGACCGTGCGCCAGCGCGTGCGCGAGATCGGCATCCGGCGGGCCGTCGGCGCCTCCGCGGCGCGCGTCTTCTTCGCGGTCTTCATGGAGTCCGTCGTCGCGACCTTCGTCGCCGGCGTCATTGGCGTGGGCATCGCGATCGTGGTCGTGCGATTCCTGCCCCTCGAGGCCCTGGGGGTCAGGCTCAGCGACACCCCGGCCTTCCCCGCCGGCGCCGCCATCGCGGGCGTCGCCATCTCCACGAGCATCGGCGCACTGTGCGGGATCATCCCCGCGCTCGCGGCCGTGCGCATCAAGCCGATCGACGCCATCCGCTACTGACTGATCGACGAGGCCGTGGGTGCCTCCCGGGGCCGCGTTCCTCGGGTGAAGGGTCCCCGGCCTCGTGCCTGCGGCGTTATTGGGGCAGGGTGACGCGCTTCGTGTCCTCGTCGTAGACGATCATGCCGTCTTTGAGGAGGGCACGGTACACGCGTGAGGGCTGGTAGCGGTCGCCGCCGTCGATGCGGGCGACGTCGAGGACTTTGCGCTTGGTGAGGCCTTCCTTGCCTTCGAAGTGTGCGGTGCGCAGGGCTTTCATGATGCGGCCGCGCGCCTGGCGGTCGGTGCCGACGTAGGGCTGGGGCGTGGGGTGCTTCTCGTCCTTCGGGTATCCCGCGGCGGCCCACGCGCAATTCGCGTGTATCGCGCACTCGTCGCACGAGGGACTCAGCTGGGTGCACACGAGGGCGCCGAATTCCATGAGCGACAAACTGACGTCGGCTGCCTCGCGCCCATTTTCTGGGAGGAGCGTTTCGGCGCGGGTCGTTTCCGCTTTCGAGGGCGTCGAGTGGGGTGGGAACTCTCGGCCGTCGAGAAATCTGACCAGCACGCGACGGACGTTCGTGTCCAGGACGGGCACGCGGACTCCGTGCCGGAACGCGAGGAGCGCGCTGGCGGTGTAGGTGCCGACGCCCGGCAGGAGGGTGAGTTCCTTCATGGTGAGCGGGACCTCGCCGTCGTGCTTCTCGACGATCGCGGACGCGCACGCCTTGAGGCGCAGGGCACGGGAGGGGTATCCGAGGTTTGCCCAGGCGACGATGATGTCTGCCGAGGATGCGGCGGCGAGATCGGCGGGGGTAGGCCAGCGTTCCATCCACTCAAGCCAGATCGGCTGGACCCGCGAGATGGGGGTCTGCTGGCTCATGATCTCAAAGACGAGGGTCCCCCAGTCGGAGACGTCGGCTGCGCGCATGGGCAGGTTGCGCTGATGTGCGGCGAACCAATGGGGCAGGTCGATCAGGAGTGATCGCGAGGCCTCGGCCGTCGGATTTGTGAACACCCAGTCAGTCTATGGAAGAAAGTCGCAACGCGACGAACGAAAGAAATCAACCTGTGATCTGTGACATAAAAAGGGGAGGATGTTGTACAAAATATGAATGCTTCGGTAGTCTGACCGTGTTTTCAAACAACTCCCCATCCCAGGGGTCATCAACACATAGGAGACAACATGTCCGCTCCTCAGCAGCCTGGTTACAACGCTCCCGTCCAGGGCAAGTCCCGCATGGTCGCTGGCCTGCTCAACCTGCTCCTCGGCGGTATCGCCGCCGGTGACTTCTACCTCGGCCACATGAAGGTCGGCGCGATTCGCGTCGCCGCTCTGGTTCTCGGCTACGTCCTCATGGTGATCGGTGGCACGTCGGATAGCGGTGCCCTGGCTGGCATCGGCTACCTGATTGTCCTCGTGGTTGGCATCGCGGGCCTCGCGTGCGCCATCATGGCCTTCATGGGCAAGTGGATCTACGCGACGGACTCCAACGGCGTTCCCACCGTCTGAGCACCTGCGCTCCGCGCGTGATGCGCGCGTCAGACTACCCCGTGGGGCCCGGCTTGATGCCGGGCCCCACGCTTTTTCATTGGCGGAGCGTGCTCTCGAGGGTGAGAGTGATCGTTTGTGAGGTGAGGAACCACGACACTGGTTCGTGGCCTCCGGGATCAATCAGGGGTGTTTCGGGGTGGACGTGACTCCCGCACGAGGGCGTGGGCACGCTAGGCTATGTCATTACGGCCGTTCGCGGCCCCCCACGACAACCGAAAGGCTCACCCATGACGACGCCCGACCCGCAGGCCACTCCCTTCTCCCCTGAGGATCCCGCGAAGGATGCCACCCCCGAGGTCCCCTCGGTCGACTTCTGGATTCCCGACGGTCCCGCGGTTGACGCTGCCGGCGAGATTCCCGCCCCCGAGGTTCCGGCATTCGACGCCGCCCCCGATACTGCTGCGGCCCCCGACTCCGTCCCCGCGCCCGACGCGCCGTCCTTCCCCCAGGCCTCGGCCCCCTCCTTCGACGAGGCGACCGCGACGCCCGGCTCGACCACCTACGGCACCGCCTACGACGCAACCTCCGCCCAGGCGGGCCCCGAGTCCGCCGCGAACCAGGCGCCCTACGGTGCACCCGAAGGCGCGCAGCCCGGCTATGGTGCGCAGCCCGGCTACGAGCAGGCCGCTTACGCCGCGGGCCAGCAGGCGTACGGACAGCCCGGTTACGCCCAGCCCGCGTACGGCCAGCCCGTCGTTGGCGCCCCCAAGCAGTGGATTATCGCCCTGCTCCTGGCGTTCTTCGTGGGTGCCCTGGGCATTCACAACTTCTACCTGGGCTACACCGCTAAGGGTGTCATTCAGCTGATTCTGACGATCACCTTGATCGGTGCGCCCATCGCCGCCATCTGGGCGCTCATCGAGTTCATCATGATCGTGGCTCGCTCCGGCTCCTACGCCTACGACGCGCAGGGTCAGCCCCTCCAGTGATTCGCTGAGGCTGTTGTCGCGGCGCTGAGTGTGCGACAATCGTGTCATGCTGCTCAGTGACCGCGACATCAAAGCCTCCCTGGACTCCGGGCGTATCCAGCTCGACCCGCTGGACCGCGACTTGGTTCAGCCGGCCAGCATTGACGTGCGCCTGGATCGCCTGTTCCGCCTCTTCGATAACCACCGCTACCCGGTGATTGATCCTGCGGCGGATCAGTCGGACCTCACTCACCTGGTGGACGTGGGCCCCGATCAGCCTTTCGTCCTGCACCCCGGCGAGTTCGTCCTGGGTGCCACCTACGAGCTCGTCACCCTCGGCGATGACATCGCGGCGCGCCTGGAGGGTAAGTCCTCTCTCGGCCGTCTCGGCCTGCTCACCCACTCGACGGCGGGCTTCATTGACCCCGGTTTCTCCGGTCACGTGACCCTGGAGCTGTCGAACACGGCGACGATGCCGATTCTGCTCTACCCCGGCATGAAGATCGGGCAGCTGTGCTTCTTCGACCTGTCCTCCCCGGCCGAACATCCTTACGGATCCCAGGGTCTTGGCTCTCACTACCAGGGTCAGCGCGGCCCGACGCCGTCGCGCACCCACGAGCGTTTCACGCGCACGCGCATCGAACGGTAAGCCTCGATGTCGGCCCTTCCTCCTCCGCTGCCGTCCCGGCGTGAACGCATGCGTGCTGAGCGCGCCGAGCGTGCGGCTCGTGAGATGAGCTATCCGCCTGCGCCGGATCCCGCCGACTTGCCCGAGCCTCCCGCTCCCGAGCCCGCGGATCTCCAGGTGCCGCCTCTGCCGGAGCCGCCCGCGCCGACGCCCATCATGGGGGTCCCGCAGGTGCACGCCGCCCCGCAGACCAGCGGTGTCCACGAGGCAGAGGTCGGTATCCCCCCGGTCGCGCCCTCCCCGACTCGCACGGGTGTCATTCAGGGCGTCGCGCTGCCCGGCATGACTCCGCGCGCCGAGCAGGTCACCAACAGGGACGAGGCCCCCCAGGCCTCGCCGGTGAGGCGTTCCCTCAAGGAACGCATGGCGGCCACCCCTCATTCCTTCGCGGATCCGACGCCGATGAGCGCGACGGACAATCCGCTCACCCAGACGAACGTCGGGCTGACGACGATGACCTCGACGGACGCGGCGTTCCAGATCGCTGCCGACGGCGAGGTCACGGAAGCCGAGGCCGCCGTCCCGATCGCCGCAGCCATCGAGGTGAGCGAACCCGCCGGCGTCATCGACCTGGAGGACGCGCGCGCCCATCATCTCTTCCTCGTCTCCGACGCGGTCGATCCCGCCGAGCTGGAGGCGCTCGCGATTTCCATGTGGGACGAGGCCGGCTGGATTGCCCCGGGACGCCTGCGCCTGTCCTCCGAGGCTGAGCTGGAGGGGCCGTGGACGCTCGACCAGCCGACGCGCGCGGCGCTGGGTAGCCCGGCCTCGCTTGCGAACGCGTGGGTCCTGCGCTGTCCGCAGGCGCACGCCCGCCAGCAGAATAACGGCGTCATGGGCGAGTGGGACAAGGCCTTCCCCGAGGGCCTGCCCACGGGCCTGGAGTATCGCGTGCTCGAGGCGCTGCGCCGCATGGCCCGTCGCCTCGCCGGCGGCCTGCGCATCGCGGGCAGCGGCTACGTCATGGTCCCCGACGCCGACTCCGCCGTGAATCTGACGGTGTACTCGCCGCGCTGGATCAATCCCGAGGACCTGCTCTCCGCGATGCGTGAGCGCGCGGGGTTCGAACAGATGAAGGACGCGCGCGACATCGCGCCCGAGGCCTCCAAGCCTCCTCCGCTCACGCCCGCGCAGATCGCGCAGATCGAAAAGCTGAAGGCTGAGCTGGGGCCGGTGCGCGAGGACATCGCCTCGAAGATCGCGAAGGCCCGCGAGGAGCTCGAGGCCCAGCGCGACCAGCCGCAGGTCGTCGACGGGTACGCCCTCATGAGCCCGATCGGGCACCGCTCCGACATGATGATCGAGGTCCACGCCGTCCCCACGCCTCCGCGTGTGCTGCGCTGGGAGCCGTGGATGGCCGGGGCCATCATCGAATACCAGGTGCGTTGGCTGCCCACGTCCGCGCCGACGCCGGGAGCGGGGGCGATGAGCCGCACCGCGCGCCTCGAGCGCCTGCGTTCCACGCAGGACGTGGAGAAGGCCGCTGGCATGATCGCGACCCTCGTGGGTGGCAATGTCGTCGACGAGGACGGCTTCCTCGTCGGCCTCGAGGAAATCTCCCCGGAGGACGAACAATAGGTCGCATCCCTAGAAGGAGCGCCGCGCGTCCGCTAGGGTAAGTATGTTTGCAAACCACTACGAATGAAAGGGCACATTATGAAGCTCTCCGCACGTAACCAGCTGCCCGGCACCGTCGTTGAGGTCTCCGAGGGCGCCGTGAACGGCATCGTCAAGATCGAGGTGGCCCCCGGCCTGGTGATCTCCTCGTCGATCACGAACGCCGCCATTGAGGAGCTCGGCCTGACCGTCGGCTCGAAGGCCGTCGCCGTCATCAAGGCTTCCAACGTCATCGTTGGTGTCGAGGACTGATTGTTCTGAGGTTTACGGGCGGCCCCGCAGGTTTTCCTGCGGGGCCGCCCCTTTGTTTGAGGTGGTTGCGCACGATACGTGATGCGTGGGTGCGCGATGTGCGCGCTGTGCTGCTCGGCGTGCGCGCGTGCCTTACTGCCCGCGCTTGACGGACTCGAGCAGCATGACGGCTACGTCGCGCACCTCGGGGAGCTTCCCGCCGGGCGAGGCCGTGGCCCCCTCGGTGCTCGAGGAGCCCTGGTCGGCGGTGTCGGAGGAGACGAAACCGGCGGACGTGCCCGAGGCGGAGCCGAGCATCTGGGAGCAGAAGGGGCAGGCCGTCGCGACGACGTCCGCGCCCGTGGACGCGGCCTCGACGATGCGGGCGTCCGCGATCCGGGTCCCGCGCGTCTCCTCGAACCAGGCGTGCGCGCCGCCCGCGCCGCAGCACATCGCACGGTCGCGGTTGCGCGGCATCTCGAGGAGCTCCACGTTCGGCAGGGAGCCTACGAGCTCACGTGGGGGTTCGTAGATGCGGTTGTGGCGTCCCAGGAAACAGGCGTCGTGGTAGGTGACCTTCAGGGGCGTGCCGACCGAGGGAGCGTTGCCCGCGGAGGCTGCCCCGGCCTCGTCCGTGGCGTCCGCACCCGTGGAGGCGGCGGAATCAGCGGAGGCCGACGGCGCGACCGGCGTGAGCAGGCCGTCGCGCACGAGGCGGTTGAGGAGCTGCGTGTGGTGGACGACGTCGAAGGAGCCGCCCAGCTCCGGGTACTCACCGGCGATTGTGTTGAAGCAGTGCGCGCAGGAGACGACGATCTTGCGCGGCTTGGCTTCCGTGAGGGTGTCGATGGCCTGGGCGGCCAGCATCTGGAAGAGCGCCTCGTTGCCGGCGCGGCGGGCCGGATCGCCCGTGCAGGACTCGCCCGAGCCGAGAACCGCGAAGGACACGCCCGCGGTGTGCAGCAGCTCGGCGATGGCGGCGCTGGTCTTCTTCGCCGTGTCGTCGTAGGCACCCGCGCAGCCCACCCAGAACAGGTAGTCGACCTCGGAGGCGTCCTCGATGTCCTCGCCGACGACGGGGATGTCGAAGTCCAGCTTCTTCGCCCAATCCATGCGCTTGCGGGCTGGCTGATTGTAGGGGTTCGCCTTGGATTCCATGCCGCGGAACGCGCGGCCCAGCTCGCGGGGGAACGCGCCTTCCATGAGGACCTGGTGGCGGCGCAGGTCGAGGATGTGGTCGATGTGCTCGATGTCGACGGGGCACTGTTCCACGCAGGCGCCGCAGTTTGTGCAGTCCCACAGGACTTCCTCGGAGACGACCTCGGGGACCAGGGGAGCGGTCACTGCGGAGACGCCCTCGGGGCCGGTCGCGCCCGACAGGGACAGGGCGGAGACCAGGTCGAAGGAGTGCGGCGAGGCCGGCACGCCCTTGTCGAGGAGGACCTCCCCATCCTCGAGCTTCTGGTGGTCCTCCTCCTGCTCGACGATCTGCACGTTGGAGGCGGACTCCATGTGGTCGCGTAGGCCCATGATGAGGAGCTTGGGGGAGAGGGGTTTTTGGGTGTTCCACGCGGGGCACAGCTCCTGGCAGCGACCGCACTCGGTGCACGAGTACAGGTCCAGGCGGGCCTTCCACGAGAAGTCGTCGATCGTGCCCACGCCGAGGACCGTGTCCTCGGGGAGGTCGTCGAAGTCGTCCTCGCTGGTCACGGGCTTGCCGTCGATCAGCATGTGGTCAGCCGGTCCCAGGGCTTTCGTGCCGTCGGCGCTCCGGCGCGTGTACAGGTTGAGGATCGCGACGAAGCGGTGCCAGGCGACGCCCATGCCGGTCTGGATGCCGACGACCGTCAGCCAGGTCATGGAGGTGATGACCTTGAGTGCGCTGACCGCCACGATCGCGTTCGCCAGCGAGGCGGCCGAGGAGGAGGCAGCGGCCGCGAAGAGCGTGCCCAGCCAGGCGGTGAGGGGGAAGTGCAGGGCGCTCGCGTGGGCCTCGAGGCCCGGCGTCACGCTGAAGAGCGCGTATTCGAGGCCGCGCAGGGCCACGACGCACGCGCACACGATGAGGATGACCCACTCGACGAAGAGCGCCTGCCAGCGGGTCGAACCCAGGAAACGGGAGGCTAGGCCGCGCGGGGAGGAGTCGCGCGGGTGGGGCTTGGCTAGGGACGAGGGCGGGGTCCCCTCCGGGTCGGCCGCGGTGGCTGCTGCGTCGGGATCGTCGTTCGACAGGGCCGCCTCGGCGGCCGTGCCGCGCCCGGCGCGCTGGCGCACGACCATGAGGCCGATGATGCCGGCCAGGCCGCCCCACGCGAAGGCCTCGGTGAGCCACTCCCACGGTGCGAAGTGGCCGAGCAGAGGCAGCGTGAAGGTCTGGACGCGCAGCTGGGCGTAGCCCGTGACCAGGGTGAGGAACAGGATCGGGAAGGAGACCATGACGAGCCAGTGGGCGCATTTGATCCACGGGCGCCCCTTGAACTCGCGGTGGGTCAGGGCCGCGGAGATGACGCCCCACGCTCGCTTGCCCACGGGGGTCAGGCGTCCCGGGTCGGGCGTGCCCGCGCAGACGGTGCGCCACATGTGCGTCAGGCCTCGCGCGAACGACAGGACGGCCACAGCGCTCACCAGCAGGGCGAGTCCCCACATGATGGCGCTCAGCGTCGGATTGGCCACGTTTCCTCCTCATGATTGCTGCACTCCATTGTGGCATCTCGACCATGAGGAGACCGATTCTGCCTGGTAAAGCGTGCGCAATTACGCGCTGCGCGCCGTGTTTGCTGGGCCCTCGTGTGCCCGCCATAACGTGGATACGTGCCACGAAGTGCGGAAAAATGTGCGAGAGTGAGAGCGTGCTTCCCGTCTCGCAGCCAGACATGACACTGTCCGACCAGGAACTCTTCGGAGACGATCACCCGCATGATCACTGCGGGGTCTTCGGAGTATGGGCCCCGGGCGAGGACGTTTCCCGCCTGACCTACTTCTCCCTCTATGCCCTGCAACACCGCGGCCAACAGAGCGCCGGTATTGCGACATCGAATGGCAAACAGATCCTTGTGTATAAGGATCAGGGCCTCGTGTCGCAGGTGTTCTCCGAGCAGTCCCTCCAGGGCCTGCGCGGCCACATCGCGCTGGGCCACGTCCGCTACGCGACGACCGGCGCGGACGTGTGGCGCAACGCCCAGCCGACGCTGGGCCCCACCCCCACGGGCACCCTCGCCCTGGCCCACAACGGCAACCTCACCAACACGGTCGAGCTGCGCGAGCTGGCCTCCGAGATCGCCGACGACGGCGAAGACTTCGAACGCGGAGCATCCACCGACACCTCGCTCGTGACCGCGCTGTTGGGCATGGCCGAGCGCATCCCGGGGCCGACCCCCTTCATCGCATCCCCGTCCGTCACGCCCGGGCACGCGAGCGCGGACCAGGCCGCCCCGGCCTCGTCGGTGGACGACCTGGAGCCCGCGCCCCTCGTCGGCGCCGCCCTGAAGGTCCTGCCGCGCATCAAGGGCGCGTTCTCGCTGGTCTTCATGGACGAGCACACGCTGTACGCGGCGCGCGACCCGCACGGCTATCGCCCGCTCGTGCTCGGCCGCCTCGCCTCCGGGTGGGTCGTCGCCTCCGAGACCGCCGCCCTGGACCTGTGTGGCGCGACCTTCGTGCGCGAGGTCGAGCCCGGCGAACTCATTTCGATCGACGCCTCGGGCGTGCACTCGCGCCGCTTCGCCGTGCGTCGCTCCAACACCTGCGTCTTCGAGTACGTCTACCTGGCGCGCCCCGACACGACCATCGGCGGGCGCCGCATCGTGGCCGCGCGCCACGAGATGGGCGCCGCCCTGGCGCGCGAGAATCCCATCGAGGCGGACCTGGTGATCCCCACGCCCGACTCGGGCACGCCCGCCGCGATCGGCTACGCGCAGGAGTCCGGTATCCCCTTCTCCCAGGGCCTCGTCAAGAACGCGTACGTGGGCCGCACCTTCATCCAGCCCACGCAGTCCCTGCGCCAGCTGGGTATCCGCCTCAAGCTCAACCCGCTGCGCGAGGTCATCGAAGGTAAGCGCCTCGTCGTCATCGACGACTCGATCGTGCGCGGTAACACGCAGCGCGCGCTGGTCAAGATGCTGCGCGAGGCCGGGGCCGCCGAGGTGCACGTGCGCATCTCGTCGCCGCCGGTTGTGTGGCCGTGCTTCTTCGGTATCGATTTCCCGACGCGCGCCGAGCTCATCGCCTCGTCCATGAGCGTCGAGCAGGTCCGCGACTCGATCGGTGCCGACTCCCTGGCGTACCTGTCGATCGACGGCATGGTTGCGGCCACCGGACAGGGTACATCCCTGTGCCTCGGTTGCTTCACCGGCGAATACCCGGAGACGATCCCCGCCGGCACGCCCGTGCCCGGAACCCCCGACGCCACCTCCTGCTAACCCCTACGCCCGCAGCGCTTTCCTGCGCCGCTGGCGTTGTTCTCACCCCGACCACCCGACACGGCCTCGTCGAGCGCCACCTGCGAAAGGCACCACCCATGACCGACACCCCCCTGGATTACGCGACCGCCGGCGTTGACACGGCGGCGGGCGACCGCGCCGTCGAGCTGATGAAGAGCGCCGTCGCCGCCACCCACGACTCCACCGTGCTGGGCGCGACCGGCGGATTCGCCGGCATGGTGGACGCGTCGGCGCTGCTGGGCATGGACAAGCCCCTGCTCGCGACCTCCACGGACGGCGTGGGTACGAAGATCGCGATCGCGCAGGCCATGGACGTCCACGACACGATCGGCCAGGACCTGGTCGGCATGGTCGTCGACGACATCGTCGTGATCGGTGCGCGCCCGGTCCTCATGACCGACTACATCGCCTGCGGGCACGTCGTCCCCGAGCGCATCGCTTCCATCGTCACCGGCATCGCGCGGGCCTGCGAGGCCACGGGCACGCCCCTCATCGGCGGCGAGACCGCGGAGCACCCGGGCGTCATGGAACCCGACGACTACGACATCGCGGGCGCGGCGACCGGAGTCGTGGACGCCTCCAAGCTGCTGGGGCCCGAGCGCGTGACGGGCGGCGACGTCGTCATCGCCATGGCCTCCTCGGGCCTGCACTCCAACGGCTACTCGCTGGTGCGCTCGGTGGTCTCCCGCGTGGGCGCGTCGCTCGAGTCCCACGTCGCCGAGTTCGGCCGCACCCTCGGCGAGGAACTCCTCGAGCCCACGCGCCTGTACACGCGCCTGTGCCTCGACCTGGTCGAGCGCTTCGGTGTCGGCGGCATCCACGCCTACTCGCACGTGACCGGCGGCGGCCTGGCCGCGAACCTGTCGCGCGTCCTGCCCCAGGGCGCCATCGCCACGGTCGACCGCTCTACGTGGACCGTGCCCGCCGTGTTCGACTGGGTGCGCCGCGGCGGCGACGTCACCTGGGTCGGTATGGAAGACTCCCTGAACCTGGGCGTCGGCATGGTCGCCGTCGTCTCCGCGTCTGTCGCCACCGAGGTCCTGTCCGCGATCAACGAGGCCGGGGTGGCCGCGTGGGTCCTGGGTTCCGTCACGTCGGCCGGTGCCGACGGCACTGTGGCTGGGTTCGGGGCGGTCGCCGACCTGAGCGCTGATTCCTCCGGCGTGCGCCTCATCTCCGGCACGAAGGGCGTCCAGGCGGGCGCCGTGCTGCTGCACGGCGATTACCGCGTCGGCTGAGCGGCGCGTCTGCCCTGAGTGCGCGTGAGGGGTCGAGGCCTGCGGGCCTCGGCCCCTTATCGTGTGCGCGCTCAGAAATAGTGTTGTGGGTACGCCAAAGCGGCGGACCGGTTTCTGGTCCGCCGTGTGGCTGAGCCGTTACTTGGTGGAGGATCCACCCGTCCAGAAGGACTCATCGAGCTGCTTCGGATCGATGTCGTCGTCTTCTGCGGGAATCTCGGCGAAGTCGGCGTATTTCGAGTAGAGGTCGTCGTCGATAGCATCGTCCTCTTCGGGCTCGTCCGCCGGCACGTGTGCCAGGTACGAGTCCTCATCCGCCAGCTCGCGCTGAAGTGCGTTTAGGTCGGTGTCGGGGCTGAAATACTTCAGCTTCCGAGCGACTTTCATCTGCTTAGCCTTTTGACGGCCGCGCCCCATGGCGTCGACCCCCTCCGCGTCGTTCGGGTCCGCGTGGAGCGGTTCCCTGGGTGTTCAAAATGTTTCGTGGGACCATCATAGCTAATGACGGGCCTTGACCTCACCTTGGATCGTGTTTTGCGCGCTCAGCTGAGCGGTGCCCGGCGCGCGAAAGCCCACGAAATTGGGGAAATGTAACCGGCGCAACCCTCGGCCGGTGTGGCCGGAGTTACGCCGGTTCGCGTCAGTTGGTGCTTACAGCGCCTCGGTCACGTCGGACTTGAGGGCAGCGAGCGTGTGCGCGGCGGCTTCGCGGGCTGCGCGGCGGGCCTCGCGACGCGAACGACGCGACGAGCGGGTCGCCAGCAGGACGATCACGCCGATGGTGCCGATCGCGGACAGGGCGACGATGCCGACCTTCTTCAGGGCCTCGGCGTTGCCGCCGGCCGCGTCCTGCAGGGTCAGTGACGCGGACTCCTTGAAGGAAGCGAAACGGGCGCTGGCCTCGTCCTTCGCCTCCTGGGCGAGGGCGGCGGGCTGGACGCGCGCGTACAGCTGGTCGATCGTGGCGGCCAGTTCGGCGCGCTGCCGCTCGAGGTCGGCCGTGATCTGCTCTTCCGTGCGGGGCTCGGTGGATGCGTGGGCGGACTCGCCGACCGTCACGTTGCGCGGATCGAGGTTGGTGCTCACTTGCCCAGTCCCTTCTCGATGGCTTCCTTGGTGGCGGCGACCGACGCGGCCGGATCCGGGCGGTGCGCCTGCGCGCTCTTGAGGGAGCGGGCGCCGAGCAGGGCGAGGATCAGGACGATCAGGAGGAGGACGCCGACGATGATGAGCGACGCCGCCCACGCGGGCAGGACGAGCGTGAGCGCGATCTCGGCGGTGTGCAGCGTCCAGCCGAGCAGGTACAGCGCGAAGACGGCGGCGACCACGAGGAGGGCGATGCCCTTACCGCTCTTGGCTGCGAAAGTGCGCAGCTTCGCCTTGTTGAGCTCGATCTCGCCGCGAATGATCCCGGAGATCTGGCCGGTCACGGACGCGAAGAGGGCGCCGATGCTGGGGCGGGCCTCGCCGGCCTGTGCGCTGTTGACGGGCGGCGGCGGGTACTGCCCGGGCTGGGGGGTGGGCTGAGTCATGGGTGCTCCTGCGCGTGCGGGTGAGCGAGGCGGTGCCTCGCCTGATACGCCTAGTCTCTCATGAAGGAGGTCGGCTCGCAGTGACCGGTCCGTTACTCCTGCGGGGCGATTGAACCGGGCAGATCGGAGAGGATCTTGCGGGCGCGCACGACCAGGTCGGAGACCTCGGGCTCGGCCATGGCCGGGTCCGCGGTGTCGACGACGGGAATGCCTCGCATCGCGGTCTCGGTGCGTGGCTCGGACGAGGCCTGGGGCACCTGCGTTGCCTGGCTTGCCTGGGTCGCTTGGGCGGGCGCTGCTGCCACGCGCGTGGTCGCCGCGTCGAGGGCAGCCTCGGCGGGGTCGGCCGTCCCAGTCGTGGGGGTTTCCTCGGGTGCGGAAGCCTGCTGCGCGTTCGCGCTCTGTGCCCCGGCCTCGTCGGTGCCCAGCGGGTGCCACGCGGGGGCCGAGGAGGACCCGGTGGGGGAGATGACCTCGTCGAAGGAGGAGGGCAGCGCCGAGGGGATCGGGCCGAGGAGGGCCTTCGGGTCCTCGGGGTTGGCCTCCAAGGAAGCGTTGATGAGCGCGACGGAGGGGCCGGGCGCGTCGAGGGCAACGCGGCCGTTCGTCAGCAGGATCGCGCGGTCGGAGGAGGCGGCGACCTCGGGGTTCGGGGTTGCTAGGACGACCGCGCAGCCTGCGTCCGCAAGGGCGCGCAGGAGGGGGCCGAGTTCCGTGCGGGCGGCGGGGGGCAAGGTGATCGGGTCTTCGACGAGGAAGACCTCCGCGCCGGAGACGATCGCGCGGGCGATGAGGGCCTTGAAGCGCTCCCACTCGGAAAGCTCGGAGGGGTGGAGTTCGACGCGCTGGGCCAGGCCCGTGATCTGCAGGGCACCCACGAGGTTATCCCAGTCGGCGACGGAACCCGTCGCGGACAGGGGGGCCAGGATGTTCTGGCGGATCGTCAGGGATTCGTCGAGCGGGGAGTCCGCGCGGATCAGCGCGACCGATCCGATGCGGCCCGCGAGGCGTGCCGCCAGCGAGCGCGAAGGCGCGGCCACGATGCGGCCGGCCTGCGGCTCCTCGAGGCCTGCGAGGATCAGGAAGAGGGCGCGGGCTCGGCGGCCCGTCGGGTCCAGGATCGCGCTGAGCGAGCGCGCGCGGAAGCCCAGGTCGATATTGGCGAGGAGGACCGCGCCGGTCACATGGTCCGTGTAGGTCAGGCCCAGGCCGGCGACCTGGACGCGGCCGCCGCGGCCCTTCGCGCAGAAGGAACGGCGCGAGCGGTACCAGGGGCGAGGCTCGGCGGGCGGCAGGTGCACGGGGGCCGCGATGACGAGGTCGTTGCCGGTGTCGTTGTGGGTGGTGTTGGTGTTCGTTGCCGCGCTGTTGGCGCTGTTGGTGGGCGTGAGCTCCTGGGCGGCCTGCTCGGGCTCGGCCTGGTGGGGTGCGTTGGTGGTGAACGAGGCGGGGGTTGCCTCGGCCGTGCCGGTCGGGAGGGTGGGGGCGTCGGACACGAGGGTTTCCTGCGGGTCCAGTGCGCCGTCCTCGGCGAGGGTGGCCGCTGCTTCCTGCTCGGAGGGTGCGCCGACCTCGTCGAGGGCGCTGAGTGTCTCCTCGAACGACGGGGTGGACATCTCGGCGAGCGCGTCCGCCATCGACTGGGCGGGTGTCTGCGAGGTAGTCATGTGCATGGCGGCTTGCTCGCCAGCTTGCTCGGCGGCGGCCGTCACGTCGGCCAGCTCCTGGCCATCCGAACCGTGCAGGTTTTCACGCGGGTCATTCGACATGCCCCCATTGTTTCAGGATCGTGCCACTTGTGTCGCCATGGCACGCGGAAGTGGGTGGGGTGATACGTTTGTGAGGTCCTGCGAGCGCTCGATGCGACCACGGTCGCGGTGTTCCCCGGCAGGGGATGATCCCGTGTAGTGCATCAGGAGGACGTATTCCCCGCGAAAGCGGGGATTTTTCTCTCTGAGGGCGAGTGAATGAAATCTATCCTGCAATATCGGGAACGTGTATTGCATTAGAAAAATTCTTCTGTTATGGTTACTGCATCACCTCCGAGGGGGTGATGACAGCTCCGTCGGTGCTGTCGGGCTCAACATTTTCAGAGTAACCGCATGAGTTCATGCTAGCGCGCATGCCGTGCTCAGAGGATGGTTTCGACTCAAGGAAGAGGAAATGGCCCGAAAAGACAAGCAGAGAGTTTCGCTGAGGATGCCAGCAACTGCGGAACCCCCGGTTTTCCCTGCGGCCCAGCCCGGCCTTGGCGCTGCTGATCTCTCCGCATTGGCCAGGAGCTTCTGGGCGAAGAGCGGAGACTCCGGCTGCTGGCTCTCCGTCGTCCAGCACCTGATGGATGCTGCTGACGTTGCGGGGCTCCTCTTCGACGACTACCTGAGCGAGCATCATCGCAGGCTCATGGCCTCGGTCTGGGGAGGAGATCGCGCCAAGGCGCGGGCCTCGTTTGTGTTCCTCGCAGGGGTGCACGACGCGGGTAAAGTGAGTCCTCAGTTCGCGTGTCAGCGTCAAGATCTGGCTCAGCTGATCCGCAGCGAGGGGCTGGTCGTCATGCGCAAAGCCGATTACGCTGAACGTGCGTTCCTTCCCCATGGCCTCGTCAGTCAGTTCGCGCTACAGGAGGAAATAGCTGCGGGTGGCGGTGATGGATCCCGTGCTCTCCAGTGGGCCATTCTCGTCGGTGTCCACCATGGTCGATACCCGGACGCGGGTGCCGTGTACGTCGCACGACAGCAGTATAGGACACAAGAAGGGTCGCGCGAGGATGATCCCCGTTGGGGTCAGGCGCGCTCGGAAATTCTGCGATGGATGGCGGCGCGTAGCGGTTTCCCGCTCATTGCGCCTGGCACCGCCCTGCTCGAGCTGCCCATTGCGGTGGCCTCCGCCTACGCCTCTGCCCTCGTGATCGCAGACTGGCTCGCTTCCAACGAGGATTACTTCCCGCTTCGGCCCCGACCGGTCGATGAGGCTGGAAAGCTGTCGATTGAGGGGTACACCGAGCTCACCGCGGACCAGCAGCGCGATCGCGTCGGGCGTGCTTGGAAGCGAGCGGCCTTCCCCTCCCCTCTGCGCATTCCGGCAACTCACACCGGTGAGGCCGCAGACTTCTACCGTCACCGTTATGGGTGGCCGGCCTCGTACCGTCCGACCGAGGCCCAGCGTGCCGCCGTCGAGATTGCGACGCGCGAAGATCCGGACCTCATGATCGTCGAGGCGCCGCCGGGGTCCGGGAAGACCGAGCTGGCCTTCGCGGCCGCAGAGGTGCTGATGCGCGCTCGGGGGCTACAGGGAGTGTTTGTCGCGCTGCCCACTCAAGCCACGACCAACGCGATGTTCGAGCGCGTCACCGCGTGGCTCACAAGCATTCTGGGCGATGAACCGCAGAAGCTCGGCATCCAGCTCGCGCACGGGAAAAACAGCCTCAACGAGTCCTTCGCGAAGCTCTTCGAGCGTGGCAAGAGCCCTCTCGAAGTGCATGACGACGAGGAGGATCTCGGCCTTCACGCGAGCCGGTGGATGGGCCAGCGCTGGCGATCGACCCTGTCGCCGGTTGTGGTCGGCACAATCGACCAGGTGCTGCTCGCAGCCCTGAAGTCGCGCCACGTGCTGGTGCGTCACCTCGGGCTCATGGGCAAGGTCGTCGTCATCGACGAAGTGCACGCCGCCGACGAATACATGGAGACGTACCTGGAGGCCGCGCTCACGTGGCTTGGCATGTACGGGATCCCCGTTGTGCTGCTGTCGGCGACCCTGCCGCCCGCGAGACGTCTCGCTCTCCTGAACGCTTATCGTCGAGGCCGTGGTTCGTCGGGCGTGAGTGCTGAGTCGGTCGATGGAATGATCGGCTATCCGGCAATTTCGACGGTGTCCTCCACAGGTGTGCGCGTTCATGAAATCGCCGGCGAGGCTGAGGTCCCCAAACGGATCATCCCGACCTCGATCGGCTCGCCGCAGGAACTCGCGGAGCTTCTGGACCGCGAGCTCGCCGACGGTGGATGCGCAGTCGTCATCCGCAATACGGTCCGCGAGGCCCAGGAAACATACGAGGCCGTGAGATCCGTTTTTGGCCATGAGCAGTCGACACTGCTGCACTCGCGTTTCCTAGCCGCCGAACGGGCGGCTCGTGACCGCCGGATGCTCGAACTTTTCGGGAAAGATAGTCAGCAGCGTCCCTTCAGACACGTCGTCGTCGCAACCCAGGTGATTGAGCAAAGCCTCGACGTTGACTTCGACCTCATGCTCACAGACCCCGCGCCCATGGACCTTGTGCTGCAGCGTATTGGGCGACTCCATCGCCACGACAGAGCCGAACGCCCACGCGGCCTGCGCGACGCTAGGTGCCTCGTGATCGTCGAGGATACGAATACCGTTCCCTGGGCGTACTCACGCGGAACCGACTACGTGTACGCGCGCTACTCCGTCCTGCGGACCCTGGGGATTGTCGCTGATCGCAGCGAAATACTCGTCCGTGAACCGCTGGACTACGCGGAATTGACGACTCTGGCGTATGCCGATGATGTGCCGGTCGGTCCCGCGCAGTGGCACGAGGCCTTTCATGCTGCATTGGAAAAGCGAGACAAAGCACGCGCCCAAGCACAAGCGAAAGCGACAACCTGGTGCCTCGGCGAAGCAAATACGCCCTCGTGGCAGGCCCTCGAACTCGAAGAGAAATTCCTCGGCAATGCCGCGACCGGTGACGAATCAAAGGGGCCGGGAGTCGCAGTGGCCCGCGCTGCCGTGCGCGATGGAGAAGACCAGATCCCCGTCCTCATCGTCGCCCTCGACCCCGAGCTGGGCAACGTACCAGTGGCTCCGCCTATCAGCGGGGCGCCAGAAGACGACACGCCTCTCGCAGTCGGTGAATACAACGCTCGAGGGCGTATCGGTGACATCTGCTCGTGGAGCGTCTCCCTGCCGCCGTGGGCGTTGCGCGCTCGCGGGCAGAGCATCGACGAGGCGGTGGACGCAGTTGCAGGTGCCATCTGGGATGATCCCATCACGACGGAATGGGTGTGTCGCGAGCACCCGTTCCTGGCGGGAGAACTGATCCTCGCGATGTACAAAACTCCCGACGGGGAGCGCCTCACGCGCGACCTGTGCGGACACACATTCACATACTCCACAGAAAGAGGAATGGAGGTGCAGGGTCAATGAAGAACCCTGAGTACAACCTACTCGACGAGCCGTGGATACCCGTACGGCTCGTCGATGGGACCATCGCTGATGTCGGCCTGCTGGAGCTACTCCGGCGCACGACCGACATCGCGGACCTAGCGTGCGAGCTACCCACGCAGAGCATCGCAATTCAGCGATTGCTCCTGGCAATCGCGTATCGAGTGGCCACACCGCACGATACGCGCGACTGGGTCAGGCAGTGGGAGGACGGAGCTCCAACAGAGCAGATGATCGAGTACCTCGAACGGTGGCGGGATCGTTTTTACCTGTTCGGGGGTCACTTCCCGTTCATGCAGGTGGCGGATTTGCGTACGGAGAAAGATGAAGAAAAAACGCTAGATGCAGTTGTAGCTTGTGTGCCGAAAGAGGAGAAACGACTTTTCTCGACGCGACAAGGTTCTGGGGTAGCACAGCTTTCTCCATCAGACGCTGCACGCTGGCTCGTTCACGCGCAGGCGTACGACCCCTCGGGCATCCGTTCAGGAGCAGTCGGTGATTCCCAGGTCAAGGGCGGAAAAGGCTATCCCATTGGCCCGGCTTGGTGCGGACACCTCGGACTCGTCTGGCTCAAGGGCCAGGACCTTGACGAGACGCTCGTCCTGAACCTGATCCCCGCGTCCACGGCCGCGTTGCGCGGCGTTGATAGTTCGACCGAATGGGGAGTGTGCAGCTGGGAGGCTTCCGAACCGGAAAGCTCGGTTCGTGGCGACTACTCCCTCCTCGACCCCGCAGGTACTCCCAGGGAGCTGAGCATCCCTCGACTTCTCACCTGGCACTCCCGTCGCGTCAGGCTGGTTGGCGACTCGTCCGGCGTGACGGGCGTTGTCTTGGCGCAGGGCGACAAACTCGCCCCGCAGGAAATGCGTCTCTATGAGCCTCAGAGCCTGTGGAGGTACTCAACCCCGCAATCCAAGAAGTTTAAGACCGACGTCTACATGCCTCGTAAATTCGAGGCGGGCCGCGCGCTCTGGCGTAACCTTCCCGGCACCCTGCCCACCGTGACAACCGTGCAAGGTGTGGACAAACAGCCCAAGCAGGAGTTCCTCCCCTCCGCGACGCTGTCCTTCCACTACCAGCTCGACAATGCCTCGATCCAGACCACCTATCCCAAGGTGATGCGGATTCAGGCTGTTGGCGTCACCTACGGTCCGCAGGAATCAACGTTCGAGGATATCTACTCGGACGAGCTGACGTTGTCGGTTGCCGTCATGCGAGTCGAACGCGAGGATCTGTCTGCCGAGATCGACCGACAGGTTCGCCTGACAGAAGAGGTCGCCAGGGATGTGGGAACTCTTGCGGCGAACCTCGCGCGTGGCGCCGGCGAGAGCGGAGACGGTGCCGGTGATGGTGCTCGAGACCGCGCTAAGGAGCTCTTCTTCTCCGCAGTCGACAGCGATTTCAGGGCTTGGCTGACCCAGGTCGATGGGCGCGAAAGCGCGCGAGATGCCGGGCGGCGGTGGGAGCGTACGTTGCGTCAGCACGCGACGGACATCCAGACCGAACTCGTCAGGGGCGCCTCGTCGTCGGCAATCATCGGCCGGAATACCAGCAGGGGATACATGAACGTTGGTATCGCCGAAAACTACTTCCGGTCGGCGCTCAGCAAGCGTCTCCCGGTGCACAACACCAATCAGGAAGGAACGAAATGACCAGCAATGATGCTGCTCCGGAGACCCCTCCGGATGGCGCTGCGAAAGGTTTGTCGACACGGCGCGCAGTGTACGGACGCGTCGGCGGCTTGATCGCGAATCGGCTCTGGAAGGAGACTCCGTCGGCTCGGGCCCTTCGCGCGCAGCTGCGCGGAGCGCTTTCGCGGGAGGCGGGGGCGGTGCCCGAGCTGTGGGACCTGACGCTCGATGATCGCCCGGGCTACCTGGGTGATGAGCCGACCCGAGGCGAGAAGGCCGTCCATGGGGCTCTCACTCTCTGGGCTCTCCACCAGGGATCAAACACGCGCCCCATGCACGACACGTCGGAGCGCCCGCGCAGCTTCGCGTCCGCGATCCGAGTCGTTGCCCAGGGACAGAGCGGTGACAAGTGTGCCGAGGAGACTCCGATCTATCGGCGTTTTTCAGCGGCCGTTCAAGCGCCGACGTTTGAGGGACTTCTCGTGCATCTGCGTTCGCTCATCTCTCAGCTCGAAGCCGCCGAAATTCCCTGCGATTACGCGCAGCTGGCAGCCGACCTCTTCACGTGGCAGGACCCGCGTCATCGCACGTCCGTCATGCGCAACTGGGGGCGGCAGTTCGCTCGTTCCGTTGAAACCATCCACACCGATCCCGCCTCCGACGAGTGATGTCGGGGCATTCCAATCAATCGCTTCATTTGTGAAAGGAAAGACAATGTCCGTCTTCGTTGATATCCACGTCCTGCAGACCCTCCCTCCCTCGAACCCGAACAGGGACGACACCGGCGCACCCAAGAGTGCGACTTTCGGTGGAGTCCAGCGCATGCGCATTTCGTCGCAGTCCATCAAGCGTGCGACGCGTCAGGACTTCGAGGGCAAGATTGCCGACGGAGATTACGGTGTACGTACGAAGAAGATCGTTGAGCTGGTCGCACGCACGATCACCGAGAAGCGTCCCGACCTGGAGGCCGAATCGATCAAGCTCGCCGAGATGGGCCTGAAGGCCATCGGTTTCAAGCTTGTTAAGCCGAACAAGAATAAGAACGACAAGGAGCCAGAGGAAGCCGGATTCCTCGTGTTCCTGTCGGCCAAGCAGATCGAGCATGTTACGGACGCACTGATTTCGGTCGCTCACGAGGACGATCCCGCGGCAGCATTCAAGGAATTGAAGCCGCGCAGCCTTGTGGATACGGATCACTCGATCGATATCGCTCTGTTCGGTCGCATGGTCGCCGAACCGAATGCGCTGAACGTCGATGCCGCATGCCAGGTCGCCCACGCGATTGGAGTCGGCGCGGTCGAGCACGAGTACGACTACTACACGGCCGTCGACGACGAGAAGAAGCGCAACGACGAGGCCGACGAGGGTGCGGGAATGATCGGCACGATCGAGTTCGCATCCGCGACGGTGTACCGCTACGCGACGATCAATGTCGACCTGCTGCGTGAAAACCTGGGCGACGATGCGGTTGCGGATCGCGCCGTCGAACTCTTCGTGGATAGCTTCGTGCGCTCGATGCCGACTGGAAAGGTGACGACTTTCGCGAACCGCACGCTGCCGGATGCCGTTCTGGTTCAGGTTCGTGATGACCAGCCGATCAATATGAGTGGCGCTTTCGAGGAGCCGATCGTCGCGGGGCAGCGCGGCTTCGCAGAACCCGCCATTAAACGCTTCGTGGAGTTCGAGGCACGACTCCGCGAGCTGACTGGTCTGGAGGCGGTCGAGTCTCTCGTGTCGTGGACCACGCCTCGTGGCGAGAGCTTCTCGGAGCTCGGTAAGCAGGTACGCCTGGCATCCCTCGGTGAAACCGCAGCGGAAGCGGTGCGAGGCACGCGATGAGTGCGGTGCTCGTCTTGAGGCTGGCGGGTCCCATGCAATCGTGGGGCGTGGACAGCCGATTCACGCGCAGGTCGACGGAGGCTTTTCCCACGAAAAGTGCGCTGGTCGGTCTGCTCGGTGCGGCGCAGGGGCGCAGGCGCAGTGATCCCATCGAGGACCTGGCTGAGCTGAGCGTCGCCGTCCGAGTTGATCAACCGGGGCAGTTGCTCCACGACTTCCACACGGCGCATAGGGGTGATACGTCGATGCCTCTATCGCACCGTTTCTACCGGGCGGATGCTGCGTTCGGAGCTTTCATCGAGGGACCCGACGACATGATTGATGCACTCGCGCAGGCAATTGTTCGCCCGGTGTTTCCGCTCTACCTCGGCCGCCGCTCGTGCCCTCCGACCCTGCCGCTGCGCCTCGCTGTTCGCGAGGGCAGCGCGTGGGACGCTGTGCGCGAAACTCCGTGGATGGCCTCGGCCTACTACCAGAAGAAGCAGCGTCACGATCATGTCGTTCGGACGCGAGTCGTCGCGGATCTGGGGATTATTCCGCCTGAAGTGGAGAAAACCTCCCAGCAGACGCTTCAGGATATGCCGATCAGTTTCGACTCGGAGAATCGCAAGTACACCCTGCGTACCGTCGAGGAGACATATATCGACCTGGAGAATCCGCAGTACGTGGAGACGAAGCCACAGGTCCACCCCGGCCTCGTGCATGATCCGATGGAGGTGCTCTGATGTATCTGACACGCATCTACCTCAACCCGCACCGTCGTGGGGCGAAGCAGCTCATGCGCAGTCGACAGATGCTGCACGCGGCTGTGCTGAATTGCTTCCCTCCGGGCGTGCTGGATGTTTCCGGCGCTCCGCGGGTTCTCTGGCGCTTGGACCGTCCGCCGGCCGTTCGAGGAGCTGCTCCTCGTCAGGGGAGCCCCTCGTGCACGCTCTACATCTCGAGCCCGGTTGCTCCGGATCCCTCGCATATCGTCGAGGAGGCTGGCTACGCGACCGAGGGAGGGGTGGTCATCCGCGACATGAGCACCTTCCTTGAGGGGCTGTCGGCTGGGCAGCGGTGGGGTTTCCGCCTGTGCGTCAATCCGACGTTCCGGGAGGGCAGCCAGGTCAATGCGTGGGGACGCAAGAAGGTTCTCGCTCACGTCACGCAGGATCAGCAGACGCGGTGGGTCCTCGAACGCGCTGAGAAATGCGGGTTCAGGGTGCTCACCTCCGCTGAGCTTGGTGGTGACCTGCCGGTTCTCGAGGACAGCGACGGGCAACGTGTCGACGGTGCGAATCTGCTGGTCAACGGTGTTGAACGCAGTATCGCTGAGTTTAAGCGTGGGGAGCGTCGCGTGACCCTCGGGGTCGCTACCTTCGAGGGTGTCCTTGAGGTGACGGAGACTGAGGCTCTACGCCGAGCCCTCACTCACGGAATCGGCCGCGGGAAGGCCTACGGCTGCGGTTTGATGACCTTGGCTCGGCCATGAGACCGATCCCCGGGGCGAAGCCCCCAGATCCGAAAGACCTGGTGCGAGTTCGGGACCGGTTGACGTTCCTCTACGTCGAGCGGTGCACGATCAATCGTGACTCGAACGCGGTCACTGTGGCTGATGGCCATGGAATCGCCCACGTCCCAGCGGCGGCGCTGTCGGTGCTGCTGCTGGGACCCGGGGTTCGGATCACTCACTCGGCGGTGTCTGTCCTCTCCGAGAGTGGATCGACCATCGTGTGGGTTGGTGAGAACGGGGTGCGATACTACGCGCACGGCTCACCGCCCTCGCGTTCCTCGAGGTTGTTGGAGGCACAGGCGCGCGCGGTGAGTGATCCGTCGATGCGTCTGACTGTTGCGCGCAACATGTACTTGATGCGCTTTGCGGGTGAGGACGTGTCGAAGCTGAGTCTTCAGCAGCTGAGGGGACGCGAGGGCGCTCGGGTGCGTCGCTTGTATCGTGAGCACTCGCAGCGTACGGGGGTGCCCTGGGATCGACGCGAGTACGATCCCGAGAACTATGAGGATGGTTCGGTTGTGAATCAGGCTCTCTCGGCTGCGAATTCGGCGATCTACGGGATTGTCCACGCGGTCATCGTCGCGCTGGGATGCAGTCCCGGGCTGGGGTTTGTGCACAACGGGAACTATCGGTCATTTGTGTACGACATTGCGGACCTGTACAAGGCCGACCTCACGATTCCGATCGCTTTTGATGTCGCGGCTTCTCCGACTGACGAGGCCGTGGGCAGTGCCGCTCGTAAGGCCGTCCGCGATGCCGTGCGAGAGTTTCATCTGCTCGAGCGGTGTGTCGCGGACATCAAGGGTCTGCTGTCGGTGTCAGGTGCCTTGGATGTTGAGGACGAGGACCTGATCGTCGACGACTTGCGACTGTGGGATGACCGCGAGGGCACAGTTGCCGCGGGCGTGGCGTATGAGGAGAGCGGGTCCTGGTGATCGTCCTCGTGCTGTCTGCTGTCCCGGAAGGTTTGCGCGGGCACGTGACTCGATGGTTGATGGAAATTTCCCCGGGGGTATTCGTAGGGACGTTGTCCGCACGGGTCCGTGAGCGCCTGTGGGATATCGTCACCGAGAACATGAAGACAGGGCGTGCCGTCATGGTCTACCGGGCACGCAACGAACAGGGCCTCGAGTTCCTGACGTGGGGTGATCCCTGGAAGCCCGTCGATTTCGATGGGCTGACGCTCATGATGCGCCCCTACTACTCCGAAGGCCGAGGCCAATACTCCGAACCCGATCCTGCGGCGCGTCAGTTGCGTAAGCGTCCATCAATGAGTAACTTTCAGAAGAGGCGCAAAGCTCAAGGCTTTCCAAGATCTGACCGATCTGCGCGATAAAAGCGCAGGTCAGGAAGTGTTTTCCCCGCGTGAGCGGGGATGAGCCCACACGCCGCCGCCACCTGCGGCCATGGCGAACGTTTTCCCCGCGTGAGCGGGGATGAGCCCGTCCGTAACGTCAACGGGCAGGAATCGATCACGTTTTCCCCGCGTGAGCGGGGATGAGCCAGGTCACCCGCCAGGACGACGAAACCCCGGAGCCGTTTTCCCCGCGTGAGCGGGGATGAGCCTCTACCAGCTCACCAAGATCGCTCTCAAGGAGGGTTTTCCCCGCGTGAGCGGGGATGAGCCTCGGGGAAGTCTGCCGACTCGTCGTTCGCCTTAGTTTTCCCCGCGTGAGCGGGGATGAGCCCACGGCAGAGATCTCGAGTACGAGGAAGCAGAGGTTTTCCCCGCGTGAGCGGGGATGAGCCGCGTCCGCTGCGGGCCTTTCTAATCGAGCCGAAGTTTTCCCCGCGTGAGCGGGGATGAGCCTCCGCCCCTCGGACGCGGAGCCCTTGACCTCGGGTTTTCCCCGCGTGAGCGGGGATGAGCCCCCTTGATACCGTCCGCCATACGCGACACTGAGGTTTTCCCCGCGTGAGCGGGGATGAGCCGGGGTATGGATTGAGTGGTGTATATTACCCCCAGTTTTCCCCGCGTGAGCGGGGATGAGCCCTGGTGGGGCGTGGCGGATGTGTTCAAGAATCAGTTTTCCCCGCGTGAGCGGGGATGAGCCCTCACCGCCCGCATCACCGATGACACCTGCGAGGTTTTCCCCGCGTGAGCGGGGATGAGCCTCCTCTGACCCTGTGCGCATCGAGATGCCGACCGTTTTCCCCGCGTGAGCGGGGATGAGCCCGCCGCGTGGTGGCTGTACGTCCCCTACATCAAGTTTTCCCCGCGTGAGCGGGGATGAGCCCAAAATTGTCTATCCCCAGTGGATTGGGGCATCGTTTTCCCCGCGTGAGCGGGGATGAGCCCCCACCTCGTCGGCGAGGGCATGCGCTTCCCTCGTTTTCCCCGCGTGAGCGGGGATGAGCCCGCACTCTGCACGGAGCTGATCATCCCCTTGATGTTTTCCCCGCGTGAGCGGGGATGAGCCCCGTCCAGCCCCTGGGCGGCGGCCGCATACGCTGTTTTCCCCGCGTGAGCGGGGATGAGCCCGCTCAGAAGGTCCCGCGTCTCTCGATTAACGAGTTTTCCCCGCGTGAGCGGGGATGAGCCCGAGGTGATGGGCTGTCCGGTCTTGCGTTCGTAGTTTTCCCCGCGTGAGCGGGGATGAGCCGCGATCCACCGCATCGAGACCGAGCAGACCAGAGTTTTCCCCGCGTGAGCGGGGATGAGCCCCATTCCACGACGACAGACACGGCGGCTTTGATGTTTTCCCCGCGTGAGCGGGGATGAGCCTCGAGAGCCTCGCCCGCGAGGTCAAAGGCATGGGTTTTCCCCGCGTGAGCGGGGATGAGCCCCGGGAGTACATGCCCGCCGCCGGAACTGGATGGTTTTCCCCGCGTGAGCGGGGATGAGCCCCCGGCGCATCCACGCACGCGTCAGCCCCAATCGTTTTCCCCGCGTGAGCGGGGATGAGCCCCTGACGACGACGTTCGAGTCATCGAGGAGGTGGGTTTTCCCCGCGTGAGCGGGGATGAGCCCCATGGCGTCGTAATCGTCAACCTCGGTGGGGTGTTTTCCCCGCGTGAGCGGGGATGAGCCCCCGGGGAGCACGGCTCAGCTTCTCGGCTGGTTGTTTTCCCCGCGTGAGCGGGGATGAGCCCACGTGCCTGGGTGTTGGGCCCGCACACGTTGTGTTTTCCCCGCGTGAGCGGGGATGAGCCGCACGCGCCCCTCTGCATGCCGAGCCAGAATGCGTTTTCCCCGCGTGAGCGGGGATGAGCCACCGACCCGCAGGCCGTAGCAGCACGCGGTCTCGGTTTTCCCCGCGTGAGCGGGGATGAGCCCGCAGAAGGCGCCCCGGCGCACCAGGACCATATGTTTTCCCCGCGTGAGCGGGGATGAGCCCGGGGCGCTCCGCGTGGGTGCGCAAGCGATCGTGTTTTCCCCGCGTGAGCGGGGATGAGCCCTACGCCGCACTCCAATCACCCGAGGAGCCACCGTTTTCCCCGCGTGAGCGGGGATGAGCCCGGCCAGGAGTCGATCACGCTCTCAAACGGAGCGTTTTCCCCGCGTGAGCGGGGATGAGCCCTCCGCTCGGCGCTTCTCCGTCTCGTTGAGGTCGTTTTCCCCGCGTGAGCGGGGATGAGCCGGGCACGACGTTGCTCGAGCGGCACGTTGGCTTGTTTTCCCCGCGTGAGCGGGGATGAGCCCTAGGTCGAATACGCGGACCCTCGGACGCGCGTGTTTTCCCCGCGTGAGCGGGGATGAGCCCCGCCCTGGTGTCGTCCAGGGCCTTGAGGGCGAGTTTTCCCCGCGTGAGCGGGGATGAGCCCCGCCGATCAGCGGCGCGTCCTGGAGCTGCGCCGTTTTCCCCGCGTGAGCGGGGATGAGCCGTCGTGCCCTGACCGGTAATGCCAGCCATGTTTGTTTTCCCCGCGTGAGCGGGGATGAGCCCTGGAGGCCGCGCCCCGCCCACCGTCCGGTGTGGTTTTCCCCGCGTGAGCGGGGATGAGCCCATCACGCAGGCGGTCGCCCGCGACGTGCTGGGGTTTTCCCCGCGTGAGCGGGGATGAGCCATGACCTCCATCAACGAAATCAAGGACCGTTTGGTTTTCCCCGCGTGAGCGGGGATGAGCCCGACGCCATGAGTCCGTCCGCTCCCTTGTCGAAGTTTTCCCCGCGTGAGCGGGGATGAGCCTTTCGCCCGCTGCCCAGGCGAGAACATTCTGTGCGTTTTCCCCGCGTGAGCGGGGATGAGCCCGCGCCGGTCTTCGCCAGCGGCTCGGCAAAGAAGTTTTCCCCGCGTGAGCGGGGATGAGCCTCCGCCACTGGTGTGATGCCCTCGAAGGTGTGGGTTTTCCCCGCGTGAGCGGGGATGAGCCCAAGCAATGCCCCCCATGGGGTCGCGCAGGCCAGTTTTCCCCGCGTGAGCGGGGATGAGCCCCCGCGCATAGGCCGGGGCCGCACGGACGAACCGTTTTCCCCGCGTGAGCGGGGATGAGCCCAGGAGCGGAAGAACGCTGGTGTGTAAGGCTCGGTTTTCCCCGCGTGAGCGGGGATGAGCCCGAGTCCGTCCGCAAGGAGCTGGGCGACGTCGAGTTTTCCCCGCGTGAGCGGGGATGAGCCCACCTGTAGGTGTTCATTCCTGGCCCTTCCTGCGTTTTCCCCGCGTGAGCGGGGATGAGCCCTCGCAGACACCCCCGGCGACTGGGCGGCCTGGGTTTTCCCCGCGTGAGCGGGGATGAGCCCTGGACGCCGTCATCGAGGACCAGATTCACCTGGTTTTCCCCGCGTGAGCGGGGATGAGCCCGCGAGTGCGTTCAGGCCCTTACGCACGTTGGTGTTTTCCCCGCGTGAGCGGGGATGAGCCTCGAAACGGAGGCCCCTACTCACGCCGAAAAATGTTTTCCCCGCGTGAGCGGGGATGAGCCGGTCGTCAAGGGTGAGTTCAAGCGGGACGCGCCGTTTTCCCCGCGTGAGCGGGGATGAGCCTCCGTTACGATTCATCGAGTCGATGCAGAATTGGTTTTCCCCGCGTGAGCGGGGATGAGCCCGTTCGGCGGCCGCCCATGTATCCTCCTCCATGGTTTTCCCCGCGTGAGCGGGGATGAGCCCGATCTGCTTCTCGGGCTCCACACTGACCCGTTGTTTTCCCCGCGTGAGCGGGGATGAGCCCCGACGGTCTTGTCGTTGCCGACGTTCTCGTGAGTTTTCCCCGCGTGAGCGGGGATGAGCCCTGGACCGCGCCCGAAGGCAGGACCAGAAGCAGCGTTTTCCCCGCGTGAGCGGGGATGAGCCCCTCCATGTTGTACTCGTACACGGTCAGCTCGCGTTTTCCCCGCGTGAGCGGGGATGAGCCCAAGTCCGAGACGTTCAGGAACTTCATCGACGGGTTTTCCCCGCGTGAGCGGGGATGAGCCCAAGTTGTCGGCGTACCGTTGCACGTGGGCGAGGTTTTCCCCGCGTGAGCGGGGATGAGCCCCCGAATTCTCCCGCTCAGCTCCTCTCCTGGTTGTTTTCCCCGCGTGAGCGGGGATGAGCCGCGATCACCCGGGCGACAGGGGTCAAGACGGTGGTTTTCCCCGCGTGAGCGGGGATGAGCCGACGCCGCCGTATCGGCAAAGGCCTTCATCTGGTGTTTTCCCCGCGTGAGCGGGGATGAGCCCGGTCGGATGAGGGTTCGCCGTGCTTGCACTCGGTTTTCCCCGCGTGAGCGGGGATGAGCCCCACGGGCAGGGGGACGCCGGCAGCGATCAGCGGTTTTCCCCGCGTGAGCGGGGATGAGCCCAGCGTCTGAGCGCGCCGCTTCCACGCATCCACGTTTTCCCCGCGTGAGCGGGGATGAGCCCGCGCCTGCCACGCCGGGCAGTTCCTTGGGGTCGTTTTCCCCGCGTGAGCGGGGATGAGCCCGCCCGCCCGGCGCGCACGGTTATGCCACGCCAGTTTTCCCCGCGTGAGCGGGGATGAGCCGTGGGCGCAACACGCTTGAAAACGCGCGGGTTGGTTTTCCCCGCGTGAGCGGGGATGAGCCCTTGGGGTCCTGCTCGGGGGAGGCCGTGTAAGGGTTTTCCCCGCGTGAGCGGGGATGAGCCCAGATGACTTTCGCGTAAGTTATGTCACGCATTGTTTTCCCCGCGTGAGCGGGGATGAGCCCCTTATCCACAGAGTCGGACATACCAAGGCTCAGTTTTCCCCGCGTGAGCGGGGATGAGCCCGTCTATAACGTCACGATCGATGCGCCGATGCTGTTTTCCCCGCGTGAGCGGGGATGAGCCCCCGACCCGCACACCTGACGGCGATCTCATCGTGTTTTCCCCGCGTGAGCGGGGATGAGCCCTTCGCGCCCGGATCGTTGGCCTTCTGCCCAAAGTTTTCCCCGCGTGAGCGGGGATGAGCCCGCGAGGCCAGGACCAGCTCCTGACCCGTCGAGGTTTTCCCCGCGTGAGCGGGGATGAGCCCCCACCGACCCGAGCGGCTCGACCGAGCAGCTCGTTTTCCCCGCGTGAGCGGGGATGAGCCCCGCACGTCGTGCGCCTGCGTGCCGCTCACGAAGTTTTCCCCGCGTGAGCGGGGATGAGCCCGAGTGCGAGGCTGGCGTATGCCCGCGCACACGGTTTTCCCCGCGTGAGCGGGGATGAGCCCCGACTACCATCGACGCCGCAGCGCTTCGCCGCGTTTTCCCCGCGTGAGCGGGGATGAGCCCGTCAGCCTGTACGGCGGCCCGCCGATCCAGATGTTTTCCCCGCGTGAGCGGGGATGAGCCCGCGCTGAAGCAGCTCCCCGGCTGGTTCGGCCCGTTTTCCCCGCGTGAGCGGGGATGAGCCCAGCAACGAGGCTACTCAACCGCACGCGGATACGTTTTCCCCGCGTGAGCGGGGATGAGCCCCACACCGCACACCGCCGCCACATCGTGAGATGGTTTTCCCCGCGTGAGCAGGGATGAGCCGCCCTCACGCGTCACCGGCACACCCACAAGCAGGTTTTCCCCGCGTGAGCGGGGATGAGCCCTGGATACGCAGACGCGCGCGGTCCTCGGGCGTGTTTTCCCCGCGTGAGCGGGGATGAGCCGGACACAGTCGACGAGGTCGTGGCGTGCACCGTGTTTTCCCCGTGTGAGCGGGGATGAGCCCTACAGGAAGCCGCATAACGGCTACCATATTAAGCGTCTAAGTTTCGGAGCGCAGTTCAATACTAGGCCGGGACTCAGTGCGTCCGATGCATACCCTCACGCGGAGGCTGGGACGGTCAGGCTCCGTGTCGGCGAGCCGCCACCGCCAGTGCACCCAGCAGGCTCAGCATGCCGACCTCAGCGAGGGTGCCAGCCATGTCGGCGCCTGTGCGAGCCAGCTGCTTCGGCGCGGGAGCCGAAGGTGCGGGAGCCGAAGGAGGGGTGGCGTGGCCGGGGGAGTGGACGAGCCCGGCGTCGAGGGGGCCGACGGGGTCGGTGTGACCGATGGTGTCGGTACAGTCGAAGGAGTCGGCGTCACTGGCGGGGTAAGCGTCGGGGGTTTTCACTACATGAAGCCTTCTGGCGGCGTGTCATCGGCGTGTCGGATGCCCGTGTCGTGCAATTCCCTCTGATTGGTAGTGGTGAGGTCGCGCCATAGGGCTGCGGGGTCTCGTGGTCGCCAGAAATTTCGCATGCAATTCCTGTGAATGAATTTCAGATGCTGCAATTTAATCGTTGGTATTCCGCGGGTTTTGAGGCTGTGTCAATTCGTGTCGTGGGGGAATTGCCTGCGAAATTTGTCTGGGGTGGGTGCTGTGACCATCCTTGGGGGTTGCGGCTTCGATCCGCGGGTCCTTGTGGTCCCTGAGGCGGGTTCTGTAGGCGTTGCGGCGACTCCCACACCGTAACTGCTGCTACCCGCGGGCATCGCGGCCTGGCCCAGTCGTCCATGGGCACTGCAATTGGGCTCGCAGGCCCGTCCGATGGGGTAAGCGTTGGGGGTTTGCGCCATGCGAAGCGCTCTGGCGGTGTGAAGTCGGCGTGTCGGAGCCTTGGATGGCGTAAATCCCCCCGTTTGGTGGCAATGGGGTCACGGTTTGAGGAGGTGTGGCGCCCAAATCGCAGACCACTTCGGCGAAAAACCTTGAAAATAGTGTGTTGGGGGCGAGGTGGTCTGCGTTTTGGGCGCAATGGTGTTCTGGCATGGGTTTTGTTCGCACGTGGGCCCGCTATTGCGAGTGCTAACCCGCTATTTGGGGCGTGGGCGGGGCTGCCCAGGCTCGCATTAGCGGGTTAACGTGCGGATTAGAGGGCCGACGTGCGGAATAGGGGGTTAACGTGCGCAGAAGAGGGTGTGTGCACATGAGAGGGAGCTGCTCTAGATGTTGCCACCCGCGCCGATGTTGTCCGTGCTGTCGCATTGGTTGGGCAGTTGCAACCGCGCCACAGGCGGCGGGTGGCGCACAGTAGTCGCCAGGCAAAACGAAAGCCCCGAAGCTTACGCTTCGGGGACTTGCTGGTGGCTCCGACCGGCGTCGATCCGGTGACCTTTCGATTTTCAGTCGAACGCTCTACCAACTGAGCTACAGAGCCAAGACCTGAACCAAAAGGTCTGGTCGGCGACCCCGACGGGACTTGAACCCGCGACCTCCGCCGTGACAGGGCGGCGCGCTAACCAACTGCGCTACGGGGCCTTACAACAGGTAAGACCTATTGAATTGTTCCAGTCACGATAGCGACCGGTGGTACCCCCAACGGGATTCGAACCCGTGTCGCCGCCGTGAAAGGGCGGTGTCCTAGGCCGCTAGACGATGGGGGCCTGCTTGGCCGTCGAACTGGCGTCCGAAGACGGGAGATAGTTTAGGCAGAACGCGCGCGGTGCGTCAAAACGAACGAGAGTGACAGCTGACACATTACCGGAAAACGTTGCAATTGTGCGGAATTCACAGGATTTCATCAGCTACGCGACCTACCCTTGATGCATGACTATGACACCAGCACGCGGTGCCCTCGCCCAGGCCTCGGACGCCCTCACGCAGGCGATTGCCGACCCTCAATCCGGGGCGGAGGCCGCCGTCGCCACGACCATTGACTTCACCCTCCTGATTCTCGGCCCAATCGTTAGCGCCTTTGTGGGTGTCATCGTCTCGGTCGTCATGTCTGCGCTCTTGCGTAAGGCTTTCGCGAAGGCTGCCACGGCCTCGTCGATCCTAGCGCGCGTGCGCCGCCCGGGCCACTTCACCTTCGCCGCCTGGGGAGCGTGGGCGGGGCTCGGCATCGCTTTGGTCAACCCGAATCTGTCCGACTGGAACGGCACGTCGATCACGACCTTCCTCATGCACGTGCTCCTCATCCTCGCCCTCGCGTGCCTCACGTGGATGGCCTACGCCGCCGCCTGGGTGTTCGAGGACGCCGCCAAAGCCCGCCAGGAATCTGACCAGGGGCGTTCGCGCCGTTTCGAGACGCAGGCGCAGGTGCTGCGCCGCTTCACCCAAGGGATCGTCGTCGTCGTCGGCGTGGTTGCCATCATCGGCACGTTCGAGGTCGCCCGCCAGGCCATGACGACCGTCTTGGCCTCTGCTGGCGTCCTCTCGGTCATCGCCGGTCTCGCGGCCCAGCAGACTCTCGGTAACGTGTTCGCCGGCCTGCAGCTGGCCTTCACCGACGCGATCCGCGTGGGTGACGTCGTCGTCGCCGGCGACAAGCAGGAGACGGGTTCCGTCGAGGAAATCACACTCTCCTACGTGGTCGTGCGCATCTGGGATGAGCGCCGCCTCATCATTCCGTGCCGCTACTTCACGCAGACGCCCTTCGAGAACTGGACGCGTCGCGCCGCAGCCCAGCTCGGCACCGTTGAGCTCAAGCTCGACTGGTCTGCGCCCATGACCCTCATCCGCACGAAGGTCGAGCAGCTCCTGACTTCCACGGACCTGTGGGATGGGCGCACGTGGGGTGTGCAGATCACCGACTCCGACGAGTACACGGTGACCGTGCGCGTCCTGGTCTCCGCGAAGAACTCCGGACACCTGTCCGACCTGCGCGCGTACCTGCGCGAGCAGCTCATCTCGTGGATCGTCGCGGAAGAGCCGTGGGCGCGCCCCGCTCAGCGCATCGAGCCGCGCCAGACCGTGACCGTCGAGCAGGACATGAGCCGCGAACGCATCGCGCGCCTGGCCGCCGAGCTTGCGGGGATCTCCGGCACGAACGAGGCCGTGGCCGCCACGGGCGTGTCGCCCGCCCACCCCGTCGCAGGGGAGCGCACGTCCGCAGGTAGTGCGACGGGAGGCGCCGCGTCCGCCGCTGGCGCCATGCCTGCGGGCGTTTCGCCCAAGGATCCCGCCCATGCCGCGCGCATGGTCGCCGCCCGCCGTAAGGCCAAGCGCGCTCGCCGCCGCGCGATGGCGGACCGCCAGCGCGAACTCGCCGAGGGTGGACCCGCCGCTTCGCACGACGAGACCCAGGTGATCTCCAAGGCCGCGCTGCGCAAGATCATCGAGGCCGCCGGCAACGCGAACCCGCAGCTCACGCAGACCCTCACCGCGACCTCCATCGGGCGGGGAGAGCGCTTCTTCTCCGGATCCGCCGACGCCGATGAGCGCGCCGCCGCCCTCGAGGGCCCCGGCGAAGAGGCCTACGCCGAGCGCGAGGCCGGGGTTCGTCGCGCCCAGGAACGCCGCGAAGGCCACAAGAACCGCAGCTCGGACGCCCTGGATCCCGAGGCGACCCTCGCCTTGGCGGCCGTCGGCGTCGAGCCGGTCGTGCCCGAGAATGTAGAGGCTCAGCCGGGTCAGGACACCGCGCACGCTGCCGGTGATGCCATCGGTTCCGGCGAGGCTCAGGGGGCTGTCGCGTCCGCCCCATCCGCCGCGAACAGCGCCACGCCCGGAGAAATCACCGAGGCCAATGCCACCGTCGAGAAGGCCGGCGCGCCCGAGGCCGGAACCGATGCCGGCGAGCCTGCTGCCGGATCCGAGGCCTCACCCGAGGAACCTACCGCTGATGATGTCTCCGCGGAGAGCGCCGCGACCGATGGCACGGCCGCGACCGAGTCCGCCGCCGATGCTGGTGCATCCGAGGCTGACAGCTCCGACGCTGGCGCATCCGCCGACTCTGGCGACTCACGCGCCGCAGACGCCCACACCGCCGCGGCACAGGAAGCCGCCGCCCCCGCCGACGCTCCCGAGCGCGAGGACGCACCTGCCCCCGACACCCCCGACGAGCCGACCGTCCACCCCGGCTGGTACGCGGTTGCCGAAGAGGCGCGCCTCGACGCGGAAACTCGCCCCACGCCCACGGTGAAGCCCGCGCGCGTGTCCATCATGGACTTCTTCCCGGCCGTCGCCCCCACGGGCGCCGAGGCCGACGTCCTGCGCGCCGTCACCGGCCAGATCCCGGTCGTCGAACGTCTCGAGCAGGAGTCCGATGCGGGCGAGTCCGTGGCGACTGCGACGGACGACGAGACCGCGACGGACGAGGAGTCCACGACCCCCAAGGTCGCGAACCCGGACCCGTCGGAGCGCGAGGAGTCAGCGTCTGAGGGGGCTGCCCCCGAGGCTGACGTTTCGGAGGCCGAGGACGTGGATGAAGCCCCTGGCGACGACGAGACTGCCGCACCCGACGAGCCCGCCGCCCAGGCGGAGGGTGAGGAGGCCGCAGACGATGCGGATAACGCCGAGGAGTCAGACACCGACGTCGAGGCTGCCGACGTCGAGGCAACCACCGTCATTGACCCCGTGGAGGCCGCCGAGGCCGGCGCGCTCGACTCCGACGCTACGCAGGTTCTTCCCGCGGTCGATGAGCCCGTGGACGAGACCCTCGTGATGCCGGTCGCAGCCGTCACCGAGCCGGCGTCTGAGGCCGCGCAGGCTTCTGAGACCGAGGACGCCGCAGCGGAAGAGGAGGCCCCAGCGAAGAAGGAGACCGCTAAGAAGACGTCCTCCTCCAAGGCTGGCGCGAAGAAGACCGCCGCCAAGAAGGGCGCCGCCAAAAAGGCAGCTCCCAAAAAGGCGGCAGCGAAGAAATCCTCAGGCGCAGGGCCCGCCACCGATGAGTGATGGGGACAGGTGAACGGGCCACGGCCTCGTGACTGAGGTCGGCGCGAGGAAAGCGGACCGCCCGCACCCACGCACATGTGTGCACGGGTGCGGGCGGTCCGCGACAAGAGAGACATGAACGCTCCCGCCCCCACTGCCCGCGGCGGATCTTCGGCAAACGCGGGCTCGCAGCGGTGAGCGCGGACTGAGCCCCCGCCTCGTCGATGGAGCCGCGCGAGGAAAGCGTTCGCACGCGTGCGAGGGCGCGGGCCGCGCGGGACAATAGACGTATGAACGCTACCGATCCCGCTGCCCGTACCGACGCCGAGTGGAAGAAGCTCTTGAGCCCCATGCGCTACCACGTGCTGCGCGAGGCCGGCACCGAGCGCCCCTTCACCGGTGAGCTCCTCGACGAGGCGCGCGTCGGTACATACTCGTGCGCGGCCTGCGGGTCCGCTCTCTTCGACTCCGACGCGAAGTTCGACTCCTCCTGCGGGTGGCCCTCCTTCTTTCAGGCCCACGACGGCGCGACCGTCGAGAGCGTCGACACCAGCCACGGCATGATCCGCACCGAAGTGCGCTGCGCGACGTGCGGCTCCCACCTCGGCCACGTATTCCCCGACGCCCCCGACCAGCCCACCGGCATGCGCTACTGCATGAACTCGGCGGCCCTCACCTTCGCGCCCGCCCAGTGAACGCGCCCGCCCAGTGAACGCGCCCGACCAGTGAACGCACCCGCCCAGCGCCCCGTCACCGACCGCATCCCGCCCCAGCTCTACATCGTTGGCTCCGGCCTCATCCAGTATGTGGGCGCGGCGCTCGCGGTCATCGCCTTCGCGTCCGTCGATCCTGCCTCGGTCGCCTGGTGGCGAGTCCTGACCGGCGCGGTCGTCCTCCTGGCCTGGAAGCGTCCGTGGCGTGGCGGTCTCACGCGTTCTGACCTGGCGATTTCCGCGCTGTTCGGCATCATCATCCTGACGATGAACTCCTCGTTCTACGAGTCGATCGCGCGGATTCCCCTGGGGACCGCCGTGTCCATCGAGTTCATCGGCCCGGTCGCCGTCGCCGTCCTCCGAGGCCGTGGCTGGCGTCCGCGCATCGCCGCCGTCCTCGCGTTCGCGGGGGTTGCGTGCATCGGCGGTCTCGCCCTTGACCTGAGCGTGCCGAGCGTGCGCGTCGGCGTGGCCTGGATCCTCCTCGCGGCCCTCGCCTGGTCGGCCTACATCGTCGTCGGGCAGAAGGCCTCAACCACGCGCGACGGGGTGACGAACCTGGCGCTCGGCTGCGCGTGGGGCACCCTGTTTTTCGCGCCTTTCCTTGGTCCCGGCGCGATGGCGGCCACGGCCTCGTGGAAGCTGATCGCCATCGTCATCGGCGTGGGCCTGCTGTCCACGGCGATTCCCTACACGTTCGAGGCGCTCGCGATGCGTCGCCTGGCGGCGTCGACCTTCGCGCTGTTCGCCGCGATCCTGCCGGCCACGTCCGCGCTGGTCGGAGCCGTGATGCTGCGCCAGATCCCCGGCGTCTTCGAGCTGATCGGCCTGGTCCTGGTGTCGGTTGCGGTCTGGCTGGCCTCGCGCGAGTAAGGGCCCTGCGCGGGTTGTTTTGCGGGTCGGCGGCGATACCCCAACCGATAGTCGCGGCTGGGCCGTGAAAGATGGCGTCGTCCGCTGATTTCATCGTGATGAGGCGCGCGTTCTGGATAGTTTGTGGCGATCTGGATAGGTTAATAACCTATCCGGATGTGCATTACCTATCCGGATGTGTGCGACGTGTCCACGGTGCCGCGGCCTTGGTTCCCGCGCGCTCCTCGTATCGGTTGCGGTCGGCAGGCCTTGCGCGAGGAAGGGCGAGCAAGGGTGGTCAGAGCGGGTATTAATGCTGGCGCGATGACGCTCACGCAAACGCTATCGCCGGTGTTGATATTACGACGGGTTTGATGACACGGATCAGGTGGGCGTTGAATACCCTCAGTCGAGGCTGAGCTGGCGCGGCGTGTGCTTGCCGCCGCGGGCGATCACCCAGAACGCGAACCACGCACCGGCGGAGCCGACGATCATGACGAGCACCATCGGTACGGCGCTGTCGCCGCCCGAGGTCGCCAGGGGAGCGGCGATGCCGTTCGCGATCGACTGGAACACGCCCATGACGGACGAGGCCGTGCCCGCGTGCTCGCGCGCCTCACTCATGGCCTGCGCGCCCGAGTTGCCGAAAATGAACGCGTTCGCCGTCATGACCAGTGCGAAGCCCACGCACGTGAGAATCAGCGGCAGGTCGAGGACGAACGTCGAGATCGCGAGTGTCACCACGCCGGTCGCGGCGATCGTCAGGCCCGTGACGATGAGCGTGCGCGGCGTGAAGTGCGAGATCAGGCGCACGTTGACCAGCGCGAAACCGGTCGACAGCAGGGCGTTGAACGCGAACACCCACGCGAAAGCCATGGGGGACAGGCCCAGCGGCCCCTGCAGGACGTACGTGGCGTTTGAGATGTAGCCGAACATGCAGAAGCTCGAGAAGGCGTTGGTCAGCATGAAGCCCACGAAGGGGCGGATGCGCACGACCTGAACGAGGCCGTGGAAGAACCGCGGAATGCCGCCGGGGTGGCGGCGCTCCTCGGGCAGGGATTCGGGCACGACGAACCACGCGAGGGCCGCCATGAGCAGCGTGAAGGCGGCGAGTGCCCAGAAAACGACCCTCCACGTCGCGTGCGTGATGATGAACGCGCCGAGGACCGGGGCGAGCATCGGCGCGAAGCCGACGATCGCCTGGATGAGGCTCATGGCGCGTGCCAGCGTCTTGCCGTGCGCGACGTCGACGAGGATCGCGCGCGCCACCGAGGAGGCGACGCCGCCGCCGAGGCCCTGGAAGACTCGGCCCACGAGGAGCACCCAGATGTTGGGCGTGAACACGCAGATCATGGAGCCGACCAGGGCGATGATGCCACCCGCGACGAGGGGACGGCGGCGCCCGATCTGGTCCGAGATGGCGCCGCCCAGGACCTGGCCGGACGCGTAGCCCACGAAGAAGGTTGTGAGCGTGAACCCGAGCATCGTCGAGTTCGTCGCCAGGTCCGCCGTGATCTGCGGGAACGCGGCTGAGTACATGTCGGTCGCCATCGGGGGCACGGCGTTCTGCACAGCCAGCGTGATCAGCAGGGCAACCGTGAGCGCCCCGCCGATGATGCCATCGCGGTCCTGGGTGTCGTTTGTCGTCATGATGTGATTGTGCACCCGTGGGGACGCTAAATAGATGATTCGGTCGATTATTTGACGCATCTCGCACGTCGCAGGGGCTGGTGTACACACATGTGCTCAGGCGGGCAGTGTGCCTGCCGCGCGAACGTCTCGACCGCGCTCACTCCTCGTCCGCGAGCGCCTCCAATGCGTCCGCCGCGGCCTCGATCTCCTGGCGCGTCGGGCACGTCGCCCTGCCGGGCGTGGCCGTGGCGAGGGCGCGTGCGCACACCGCGAGCCGGATCGCCCGTTCGATGGGCAGGCCCCTGGCGAGAGACGCCGCGAAGACACCGGAAAACACGTGCCTGGCCTCGAGTGGGTCCTCGGCCCCGAAAGGCGGTGCCGGGCAGTGAGTAACCGTCGGCCAACTCAAGTCCTCTCCGCCGTAATTCGGCCTGGAGAAGTGGGCCCCCTCCGGCCCCGAGGGAACGAGCGCGTGGCAATCGAAGAGCCTGGCGGCCTCGAAAGCTGCGCCGCGGAACGTACGGCTGACATCGAAGGCGCTGCGGTCGCCGGTCATGCGAGTGCCCATCCCCCCGACCTCATCCTGGCCAATAACGAAGACGGTGTTGTCGAAGGGAATGCCAGAAGGCATCTGCGCTCGGGAGGACGTGTCGAGGACGAGGCGCACATGCTCGGGCAAGCGCAGGAGTGCCTCGCGAGCGGCATCATCGTTTCCCAGGTCCCCATAGTCGTATCCGTACGCGCCCGCAAACTCGCCGTCGTAGTAGAGCACGTCGGCCGGGCCCATCGTCTGGGTGAACTCAGCCCACGCATGGGTTGGCACCGCGCACTTGTCTATCATCGCCCTGACGACGAGGTGTTGCCCCGCATCGTCGGTGATCGTCACTCGGTAGCCGTTGTCCATTCCCGGGATGCGTGGCCCCGCGTTGATGATGCCCTCTCGTTGCAGGATTTCCTCGATGAGCGAGGCGTGGGGGCCTTCGCCGATCGGGCCGAGGGAGACGGCCTCGAGCCCCATGCGTCGAGCAGCGCGCAGGACCTCGATGCCTCCGACCAGCTCCATCCCCTCGTCGATGGCCCACACGTCCCCACCCGGCTCGGGGAAGGAAGACACATGTAGCGACTGATTGAGCACGAGCTGGCCCATGTAGGCGACGCGCCCCACGGGAGCGCCTCCGCGCGCGGGACCGAGCGGAGTCGGCGGCGACACCTGCGTGAACAGTGTCCGTCGCGTCATTCGGGTGGAGTCGGGATCCTCGAACGGGGAAGGCGCGTTGGGCGACTCCCAGGCCGCTGTGGCACCCTCGTCGGACGCATCGTTGTCGTCAGCTGCGCCATCCGTGGGCGCGGGGCGGCGCGCGACGAGGCGCTCGGCGAGCGACGTCAGGTCGAGGTCGTTGACTTCCTCGACCTGCATCCACGATCCGCGCCGCAATTCGTGATGGCCCTTCGCCTCGCCGCAGAGAGCACCGACGAGCGCGCTCATGAGGCTGGTGTCGCCTCCTATCCGCGTGATCCCGTAGCGCGAGAGCCAGTGCGCGAGGTACGTGCTCAGTCCGAAACACAGCGGGACCATGCGCGTGGGTTCCGGGGAGGAGCCGAATTGCTCGGTCAGGATCTGTGTGGGTGTCGTCGCCACCTGCATGGCGATGTTCATCGCCCGGCGCGTGGCCGCCACGACGTCTGGCTCCGGGCTCCAGGTGCCGCGCGGTTTCAGGGACTCCACGAGGTGGAGGGCCTCCCACAGGCGGTTGTACCTCGTCGATAGCCTCTCCTGAGTCCCGTCCACCTGGAGGGAGACGCCCGCGGCGAGGAGGGCCGCCGCCTGGAACTCCTGCCGGGTGAGGCATTCCCCTCCGCACGCCTCCCATACGGCCTGCGCGAAGGCCTCGGGATCGGCTGTCGAGGTCGCGATGCCGACGGGAATGGCGCGCACAAGCTGACGCCACCCCATCGGTGCAGTGTCCGTGCGCTCCCGGATGGCCGCCCCCGCCTCGTCACCGAGAAGGGTCGAGGCCGCCGCCAGGATCTCGCGCGTCACCTCCGTAATCGTTCCCTCGGGAACGCCGGGCTTGGTGGGGTGGACGACGTCACGATCCCGCCATGTCGGCGGCGGGCCGTAGGTGCTCTCGATCTCGTCGGGGGACATGCCGCGGGTGGGCAACCCGGCCGCGTCACCGATCGCGCAGGCCACCAGCACTGCGTGGGCGCGCTCAGAGCGTGAGTCCATGTCGCTTTCTCCTATTCTGCAGCCGTGTCTGCGGCGAGTGCGTCTGCTGCGGCCTCGATCTCCTCGCGCGTCGGGCACGAGGCCGGACCGGGCATGGTCGAGGCCAGGGCACCCGCGCAATTCGCCAGAAGGATGCACCGCTCGAGGGTTTGCCCCTGCGCGAGGGTGGCCGCCAACACGCCGTAGCGTGCGTGCTGGGACCCCAATCGATCCGTCGGTTCGACGGTCGGCGCTGGGAACCGGGTGACGTACGAAACTTCTGAGGTCTTGGCGCGCAGTGGGCGCGCGAGGTAGGACTCGTCTGTCTCTGTGTCGATCAGTGTGTAGCGGCCGAACATGTCTTCGACGAAACCGGCGGCGCGCTCCGGGTCCTGGCTGGCATCAAAAGCCGAACGATCGTGCACGATAGGCGCGCACAGGCCCTGCACTCCCCGCTGATGCAGCACCATGATTACGTTGTCTTTGGGAAGACGTGCAGGCCCGGCCTCACGCCTCGACGAGTCCAGGACGACTCGCACGTGCTCCGGCAGGTGAACGAGTGCGTTCTCGGCAGCGGAGAGAACCTCCCGAGAACGCCTCACTGCGCCGTCGACGAACAGGACGTCGGAGGGTCCCAGCGCGCGGATCGCCTCGTCCCATGCATGCTTGGGAACATTCTCGATGAATGAGAGCTTCGAGCGGTGGAAGTCTCCGATAACGTTCGACTCGTATCCGTTATCGCGCCCCCTCACACGCGGACCCGCGTCGATGATCCCCTCCCGAGCCAGTGCCTCGGCGATGATCGATGCGCGCGGCCCCTCACCGATCGGGCTGAGGCTCACGACCTCGACGCCCATGGCTCGGGCGGCTCGCATGGCCGTCAAACAAATGTCAATCTGGACGCCCTCACGGGTAGCCCACTCGTCCCCGCTGGGCAGAGGTTCGTCCGCGGACTGTCGGTCGTACCTGAGCGTTAGCTCGTTCATGAAGACGACGCGACCCGCGGGCGAATCGCCCCTGGCTGGGCCGAGCGGTGTCGGCCTGCTCTCCGGCTCGAAGGGTGCAGCTCGAGTGAGAATGGTCGACCCGGGGGCTTCGAAGGAAGACCAGCCGCCGTTCGAAGAATCTGAAGCCGAGTGTCCGACGGCTCGCCGTAGCCAGCTCTCGGGGGCGGGAGGACGCAGCTCAAGCAGCTGCCCGGTGACCCCGAGCAGATCGAGTTGAGCGTACCGCTCCACCCATTCCATCGAGCGGTAAGAGAAGTAACGACCGGGTGGAGAGAAATTGAACAGAAGCTCCGAACTGATGCGCAGCAGCCTCGGCTCCCCGCACAACTCTCCCAACTTGGTGGTGGATAGTGAACCGTAGCGATCACCGGGGACGAGGAAGGCCAATGGGATGAGGAGAGACGACGGGGTATAGCCGGAGAGTTTGTGAGTCAACGGGTTGATGGGTATGTAACTGTCGACCCGCACGGAGTTGGCCTGGAAGTTCAACGCTAGCCGCGTCGCCGTCAGGACATCGGGGCCGTCCTCTGGCTCACCGCGCGGTGTCATATCGGAGACGATCTGGACAGCCTCAACGAGGTGAATGTCGCGAGATTCGATGGACAAGGACACCGCCGTCGCGAGAAGCGCAGCCGCCTGAAATTCGTTCCGAGTCGTGCATCCGCACGCCGCCCACACGGTGTCTGCGAGGGCCTCGGGGTCAAGTGTCGACATCGCAATACCGATGGGTACCGCGCACAAGAGACGATCAAGCGCGCTCGCGGCGGGCGCTTGCCACTCGCCGGAACGAATAGCGTGGGCACCACCCGGGCCTCGCGTCAGCTGCGTGGCAACGGCCATGGCCTGCCTCGTCGCCTCCGATACCGTTTTCGTCGGCGCTTCCGGGTTAACAGGGTTGGCCATATCCGCGCGGACGAGGGCTGCCATTGCCGCGATTGCGCGGGGGAGTCGTGGATCCATTCTCGTGTCTCCTTGTCAGGCCTGATTGCGGGCCGCAAGCTTGTCGGCCGCAGCCTCGAGCGAATCGCGGGTGGGCAGCGAAGTTGGCGTGGTGAGTGCGGCCGCGCAATTCGCCAGCAGGATGCCCCGCTTGACCGGTATACCGAGCGCGAGGCAGGCCGCCAACGTTGCGGAATGAATGCTCGAGGTTTCCAGGTTCTGGTTCTTGGCGAGCGGGGGTGCCGGGGATTGAACGACGCGAGGACGGATGAAACGGGCTTCGTCGTGGGTGGGGCGGGCGTAGTACACCTGGCCATCGTCTGCGCGCAGCACGACATAGCGCATCGTCAGCATGGCGAGGGCCGCTGCCTGATCCCGGGGCTCGTCGTTTTCCTCGTAGAAGGGGAACGGAGGATAGTCGTCGTTGAAATGCCGGAAAAAGCCGCTCAAGCCGGGCCGTTGGGAGGCGCGCAGTGACACGATGACATTGTCGAGGGGAAGGTTCTCGAGGAAGCCCTTGTGAGAGGATGCGTCGAATACGACGCGAGCGTGATCGGGCAGGCCTGTCACAGCCTTGCGCAGGGCCCGCGTCATCGGCTGTTGGGCGAGCAGTGCGCCGTCGATGCACAGGACATCGGAGGGGCCCATCGATTGGATGGCTTCCGCCCACACCCGTGCAGCATCTTGGGGTAGTGGGCTCTTCGTCGAAACGGTCAGCCGCCAGCCGTTGTCGCCGGTAAAGATCAGTCGGTAGCCGTTGTCAGCCCCCGAGAATCGGGGACCGGCATCGATGATGCCCTCGCGAGCTAAGGCCTGCGAAATGGCCTCGGCATTGGGCCCTTCTCCGATCGGGCAGAGCGAGACGACCTCGGCTCCCATGCGTCGCGCCGCGACCAGTGCGCGGAACATGCCGCCCGTGGACTGGCCCAGTTCTTCGGCCCACACGTGCTCGCCGAAACTCGGGTACGTCTTGGAGTGCATGGCCTGGTCGTGGAGCAGCTCGCCGAGAACAAGCACGCGCCCGGTCTGAGGTCTGCCTCGGCGTGCGCCGAGCGGAGTGGGCGGGGTGGCAGGCTCAAAGTAGCGTTGACGCGTGTGCAGGCTCGATGAGCTGTCCTCGAACGAGGCTGGGGCTGAGGGGGCGACCGGCGGCGCGGATGCGCCCGGGGCGAGAGTGTCGCGGGGGTAAGGCGCGCGTGTGGCGAGCAGATTGTGTGCGCGATCCGCCAGGTTCAGCGGGCACGCGTCCTCAACCCGGGACAACCCGTAGGAGCGTAGGAAGCTCGCGCCTCGAACCGCTCCGACCAGCGCGCCGACGATGGACAGGATCGTGTGCGCCTGGGCGCCGAGACGCAGGGGAGAGGCTAGGAGACGGCGATCCTGGTAGCGTGCGGACAGAGCAAAAGCAGTCGGCACGATCTGGGCGGGAGAACTTCCGAACCCGATCTGGTTGCTGAGCCGCTCGAGAGAGAAGCCGATGTAGTCGTTGACGTCGCTTGCGATGTTCAACGCCCTGCGCGTCGCGGCCACGACGTCAGGCTCAGGACTCCACTCGCCGTGAGCCTCCATCGACGACACGATGTCGACGGCTCGCACGAGAGCGTCCTCCACGCGGAAGTTCGGACTGTCTAGGCTGATCGACACTGCGGCGGCAACCAGCGCCGTCGCCTGGAAGTCCTGGCGCGTGGGCTCCCGTTTCTGGCTGTTGTCCCACACGGCGTCTGCGAAGGCTTGGGGATTGCTTATCGAGGTGGCGATGCCGAGCTGGACGGCTCCGAGCATCAGGCCATACAAGCGATCAACGGGTGTCGTGAAGCAGGGGAACGTCGGCTGCTTCGTGGACTCGGTGGCCGCCATCAGAGAGAGAATGCTCTCGCTGAGGGGCACCGACTGACTGCCCTTATCGACCGTCGCGTCCACCTCAAGTGCCTGACCGTAGAAAAGGCCGACCATCGCCCCGTGGGCACGATCAAAGCGTGGATCCATGTCAGTTTCCCGACTCGCTCAGCGCGTCCGCCGCGGCCTCGATGTCCTCGCGCGTCGGGCACGAGGCCGGACCGGGCACGGTCGAGGCCAGGGAACCCGCACAGTTGGCGAGGACAAGGCCTCGCTCAAGTGGGATACCAAGGGCAAGTGATGCCGCCAGGACGCCGGTGTGGGCGTCGCCGGCCCCATTCGTATCGACGGCGTCGATGGTCGGGGTCGGGATGTGCGCGGCTGATGTTTCGCTATCGGGGCTGGCAGAGCGAGCAAAACAAGCGCCGGATGCTCCGAGGCGAATCAACATGTCGCGCCCCAGTGTCTGCGCGAGGCGGCAACTGAGAGAGTCAAAAGGCAGATAGCCGTCAAGTCGCGACTGCTTGGCGATTGCCCTCGCCTCGACGCTGTTCATCGAGATGATCGCATGGTGCGTGGGCAAGCTCTCCGGGATCCCGATGACGGGAGAGACGTCCAGGAGCACGCGCACACCCTCGGGCAAGACGCGTAACGCAGTCTCCGCGGCCTCCCTGTTCGCCGGGTGGTCCATGAGGTATCCGTCGATGTACAGCACGTCGCCCGGGTTCATCGTGCGCACGAAGTCCGCCCACGCAGTCTCGGGCGTCATCGTCTCAGCGCCCTTCGTCGAGATGAAGGTGCGTTCGGCGTCGTGACCAATCATGGCGACGCAGAATCCGTTGTCCACGCCGTCCACGCGTGGTCCGGCATCGACGATTCCTTCGCGAGCGAGGGCGGCCTCGATCATCGACGCGTGGGGTCCGGTGCCAATCGGGCTGAGGGAGATGGCCTCGGCTCCCATCCGGCGCGCCGCCACGAGCGCGTTGAAGCCACCACCCACGTGCGTGCCCCCGTCACGCGCCCATTCGGAGCCGCCGCCGTGAATCGGACACGCCCCCTGAAGGACACGGTCCACGAGGATCTGCCCCATGAGGACGACTCGGCCCACCCCGGGATCGGGGGACGAGGCCGTGGCTGTGTCCACGGGGCGCGTGCCGGTCGGCGCTTCAGGGGTGTTCGACGTGGTGGGCTTGGAGAATTCCTGCGTGTCCTCGCCAGTGTCGATGGGTCCACGCAGCGAGAGCAGAGCTGTGGCGGCCTCGGTCAGGTGGAGCCCGGATACGCTTTCAACCTGGGCGAGGCCGTGGCCGACAAAGACCTCAAAGCCGAGGGCGGCGCCCAGGATCGCGCCCGCGATCGCGCCGATCGTGTCGGTGTCGCCGCCCAGGTTGGCGGCGTCCAGCAGAGCCTGCGGGGAGGGATCACGAGCAAGCAGCGCGAAGGCCATGGGGATCGCCTGCGCCGAAGCCACGGACGTGCCCACCTGCTCGACGAGGCATTCTAGGGACGAGGAGGCGGGGTTAGCGACCAGCTGCATGGCCCTGCGCGTCGCCGCCACGACGTCCGGGTCGGGGGTCCACGCGCCGCGCTCGGGCAGCGAATCGACGTAGGTGATGGCCTTCCACAGCAGGCCCCTCAGATTCGGGGTCGTTGAGCGCGCCGCGTCGATCCCCATGGACACGGCGGCCGCCACGAGGGCAGCCGACTGGAAGCCCTGTCGCGTCGCGTGCGTGACCTGGCAGGATGACCAGACGGCATCCGCAAAGGCCTCGGGATCGGCCGTCGGAATGGCGATGCCGATCGGGGTGACGCGCATCGCCGCGCCGTTTGTGGTCCCCGCCCCGCCCACGCTCAGCGGGTCCTCGCCCGCGCGCACGCGCTCGAGCGCGGCCTTCGTGGAGGGGCCCAGCAGGTCGAGTGAGCCGCGCCGAATCATCGAATCCTCCCAGGCCAGCAGAGCGTGGGCGAACTCGCCCGCGTCCAGGGCCACACGACCCGAGGAGGTGCCCCGGCCTCGTACCAGGAGGGACGCAATCAGCAGCGCCTGCTCCGTGTCATCCGTGACCGAGCCCGCCGGCATCCCCGGCGCGTAGGGCTGGGAGGCGTCACCGTCGACGAGTCCCGTGATGCGCCCGTACACCGCGTGGATCTGCTCAGGAGACATCGCCTGCGTCGGCATGCCCAACGCGTCGCCGAGCGCCAGGCCAGCCAGGGCGCCGTACGCGCGAGAAAAACGAGGATCCATGATGCACCTCCAGCGCGGGCGCGCGCCCGCAGATAGCGTGAACGCCCCGGAACGTTCCGGGGCGACCAGTAGGCCCAGGGGGACTCGAACCCCCAACCTACGGATTAAAAGTCCGCTGCTCTACCATTGAGCTATAGGCCCAGCAGCCCCATTGTAGGAGGAAGAAGTCCCCATGGCCCAATCGAAGATGCCGCGACGCCCCGCCATGCTCGACGCAGCCCGGGCTGAGGCCATCGTTGGCGACGAAGATCCCGCGGCCACCGCCGCCGTCGCGCACACCGCCGCCTGGGCCCTCATGGGCGTGGGAGACGAGACCTTCACCGACGCGGACGTCGCTCGTCTGCGTGAGACTGTGCGCACCCGCGGCGTCGACACGATCGCGCATGTGTGGTCGCGCAGCCCCGAGTTCACCCTCCCCGGGGCGCTCTGGCGCGTCTACCTGCTGCACGAGTGGTACCACCGCGATCCGCTGCTGGTAGCCGAGCGCTACGCCGACGGGTCGCGCGCGCCCATCATCCAGGGCCTCGAGGCCCCCGTCGAGCTGCGCCCCCTCAGCCTCATCATGGAGGAAATCGACTCGCTGCTGCGCGGCGACCGGACCGACGACGACCTCGAGTACGTGCTGGCCCAGGCGTCGCGGGCGATGCGCGTGCTCGCCGCCGGCGAGGCAGGGGCCCTGTGGATCGAGGACCCCTCGGATCCGCTCGCCCACCGCGTCACCATGCGCCACTCCGCGCTGCTGGTCACCGCCGACGAGCTCGACGTCGCCGCGCGCGAGGCGGCCGTCGGCACCCTCGACTAACCCGTTGCCGCCGAGGCCGGGGCGCCTCGGACCGGGCGTGACCCGGGGCGACGTGGCGCGCCCACCAGGGCATCGGCGCGCCCGGGCGACTACCCTATTCCCTATGCGCCCGATGCCAGCCCCACGCCCCCAGCGACTCGTTCGCTCTGCGGGTGCACTCGTCTGGCGCTTCACAGACCCCGCGCGCGTCGCCGTTCCCGGCGAGCCGATCGACCCCTCGGACATCGAAGTCCTCATGGTCCACCGGCCGCGCTACCACGACTGGTCCTGGCCTAAGGGAAAGACCGAAAACGGTGAGTCCCTCGTCTCCGCCGCCGTGCGCGAAGTCGAGGAAGAGACCGGTCAGATCGTGACGCTCGGGGCGCCCTTGACGACCCAGCGCTACCGCCTGGGTGGCGGGCAGACCAAGGAAGTCCACTATTGGGTGGGCACGCCCGTCCCCGTCGGCCACGCCTCCGAGCGCCTGCGCGCCCCCGTCGCGCGCGCCCCGCGCACCGAAATCGACCAGACCGCGTGGACCTCGCCCGAGCGCGCCGCCGACATGCTCACGCGCCGAGGTGATCGCCGCCTCCTCGCCGACATCGTCGCCCGCGCCCGCGAAGGCCGCCTCGTGACGACAACGCTCCTCGTCCTGCGTCCCGGGCAGGGCGTCACGCCGCGCCTCGACGAGGCCGGGGACGCCCACGTTTCCGCGTCGCCTTCCGCTTCGTCCGGCGGCTCCGCGCTGCCCGCCGCGGCTGCGGCGCCCGCCAAGCCTCGCCCCGCGCCGACCCCCGCGATGGTCGCGTCCGCCGCGGCCAGGAGGGCCGCCCAGATGGAGCAGGCCTCGGCGAAGAAGGCCGAGGCTGCGCGCGAACCCGTCGACCCGGCGCTCAGCCGATTCGGCGTGCGCCAGGCTTTCGATCTCATCGACCTGCTCTCGAGCTTCGGCGTCGCCCGCGCTTTCGCGTCGCCTGCAGCCCGCGCGCGCCAGAGCCTCACGCCCTGGGCGTCGATGGGTGGGGGATCGGTGACACTCGTCGACTCCCTCGACCTGACCGCCACCGGCTCAGACGCATCTATCGGCGACGAGGCGCGCCTCGGTCGTGTCCGCGCCTTCGCAGAGCAGCGCATGCGCGAGCACGCGTCCCCCACGGTCCTGTCCATCGCGGGTGCCGCGCGCGAGGCCGTCATCGAGGAGATCCGCGCCTACGCGCCCGGTGCCGTTGCCGGCGGCGAAGCCCCGTGTCTGAGGCACGGCCAGGTCCTCATTGCCCACGTCGAGCACGGTCCCGATGGGCTCGTCGTCGCCGCCCTCGAAACCCACGGCGTCACCACGAAGGACCCCACCGCGCCCGCGCGCAAGGCCTCCAAGAAGCACTGAGGCGACCCGGCACCAGCCGAGCCGCCACGAGCGCGCGTAGAAACGGGGTCACATGTTGGAGTTCCTCACGGAACCGGTGAGCTTACTGTCGTCCTCGGCGAAAACGTAGCATTGCACCGTGTGGTCGCCCTTTGCCCAGGTCTGCGAAGCGGGGAGCAACCATTCGTAGTCCAACGTGGAGTCCGCGACGGGCTTGCCGACGTAGTGCTCGAAGATCAGGCCACAGATGTCGTCGCTCTCCTCCTCAAATTCGTCGTCGGACGGCAGGCTCGTGCCTGCGAAGTCGAAAATATGAAAGTATTCTGCATCGTGAGGCTGGTCGCAGTCGACGATGGTGACGTCGCTGTCATCGCTCTGCCCGAACTGGAAACATTCCCCGACGTGCGTCTGCGTAGCCGTCGTTGTAGGCGTGGACGTTGACGTGGACGTTGAGGACGTGGGCGTGCGCGAGTCCTTCGAGGGCTTGCGAGTTCCAGACATCGACACGGAGCATGCGGACAGGCCCAGGCTCAGGATGGCGACCGAGACCCCGAGGATCAGCGCGGGGCGCGCGGCGTGGGATGTGAAGGAACGTTGGGACATGATTCTCCTTGGAGCAACGACGCCTTCGCACACGTGATGGAAGAACGCGGCGTGGCGAGCCTGATTGCTGGTCGTCATGCTACTTCCACTATATCTGGTCCTCGTGCTACTTCCACTATATAACGCCGCGTTGACCGCATGATTCGGGTGCTTGGCGGTGCTTGGCGAGGCACGATTGGGCTGCCCGGGAGTGCCGCTGACGAGGCGTGGCGGCTCGACCGAAGCTGAGCCGCCACGAGTGTCGTAGTAACCGGGTCACATGCCGGAGTCGCGCACAGACTGAGTCAGCTTTGAATGATCCAGCGGTCGAGCCAGACACACGATCGTGCGGTCCTTGTGCGCCCACGAATCCTTCGTCGGGATCATCCACGTCGCATCCAGCGATGACGTCAGGTAGTCCGCACCCACGTACTCGTCAAACGCCGAGATGCACATCGACTCGGCCTGCCTGTTGAGCTCGTCCGCCCCCGGGAAATCCCCGTCGGCAACCGTGTCGATGTGGAAGACCTCGGCGTCATGCTCGTGCGTGCAGCCGGTCGTCTCGAGAGTGGTCGCCGTGGTCTCCTCCGAGCCCTCCGGCAGGAGGATGCACTGGCCCACCCGCATGTGCATGACGGACGAATCCGAGCACGCGGCGAGCGGGGCGGCAAGAAGACCAATGACGGCGACCAGGCCGACGAGGCGACGGGAAGCCACTAGTGGACCCCCAGGGGAAGCGCCACGACGAAGTACACGATGGCAGACACAATGGCTGCGGCCGGCAGCGTGAGGAACCACGCGGTGACGATGCTGCCCGCAACGCCCCACCGCACAGCCGAGAACCGCTTCGTGCAACCCACACCCATGATCGCCGTCGACACGACCTGTGTCGTCGAGATGGGAGCGTTGATGACGTAGGAGCACAGGTACAGGATCGAGGCGGACACGGCCTCGGCGGTAAAGCCGCGAGCCGGATCCAGGTCGATGATCTTACGGCCGATCGTGCGCATGATGCGCCCGCCGCCCGCCATCGTGCCCAGCGAAATCGCCAGAGCGCTCGAGATCTTCACCCACAGGGGCACGTTCATCTCGCCCGTGATGGGATCGAGGATGTTGTGGTGCTCGCCGTAACCGCCAGCCATCAGCGCCATGACGATGATGCCCATCGTCTTCTGAGCGTCCTGGATGCCGTGGCCGAGGGCCATGGCGGCCGAGGACACGCGCTGGGCGGCGCGGAAGCGACGCATCGTGTGGTGATACTGTGCATTGCGCAGCAGCCGCAGAACGATGCTCATGAAGAAGTAGCCGACGACGAAGCCGATGATGGGGGAGGCGAACATCGGGATGACGACGTGGCTCATGATGCCCCACCAGTGAACGACCGTGCCGCTCATGAGGCCAGCACCCGCCATGCCACCGATCAGGGCGTGCGAGGAGGACGAGGGGAGGCCAAACCACCAGGTGATCAGGTTCCAGATGCACGCGCCCAACAGGGCCGCCAGGATGATGACCAGGCCCTTTTGCTGCATGTCGGGCGAGGTGGATTCGGCGTAGCCGCTAATCGAAATGATGCCCTTACCGACCGTCTTAGCGACGCCTGTGCCCATCATGGCGCCGATGACGTTCATCGTCGCGGCCATGAGGAGCGCCGCGCGAGGAGTCCACGCGCGTGTCGACACGGAGGTCGCGATCGCGTTCGCCGCGTCGTGGAAGCCATTCGTGTAGCTGAAGAACAGCGCGACGGCGATGACGACGACGACGAGGATCAGATTCAGATCCACGGCTCAGGATTCCTTCAGTGCGAGGGACTCGATGACGTTGGCCAGCTCCTCGAACGCGTCGGCGCAGGACTCGAGGCCCTGGACGATGTCCTTGAGCTTGATGATCGTGACCGGGTCGAGGCCGGAGTCGAACAGGGCGGTCAGCGTGCGGCGGTAGGCCAGGTCGCCCTCGTTTTCGAGGCGGTTGATCTCGATCCAGTAGTCGCGCATATCGATAGGCGACTTGAGCTTTGGCATGTTCTCCGCGGTGAGGTCCGCGCAGTGCTTGATGACCTCGATCTGCGTGTTCAGCAAGGAGACCAGGGAGGAGGGGATGTCGGCGATGCCGTAGACGACCAAGAGATCGCCGGCCTCGTCGATGAAGTCGAGGCAATCATCCAGGTGGGACGCCAGCGACTGCAGGTCCTCGCGGTCGAAAGGCGTGATGAACGAGGAGTTGATGCGCTGGACGATCGCGTGGTTCAGCTCGTCGCCGCGGTGCTCGACCTCGTGGAGCTGATCGCGCAGGGCGATGCGCTCCTCGGGGGAGGCGGCGTAGATGTGCGTCAGGAACTCGACGGCCTGCACGAGCTGGCGGGCCTGGGAGGTGAAGTCTTCAAAAAAGTCAGGGCCTTGGGTCTTGTTTCGGAATCCCATGGTGTATTCGGTCCTTCCAATGGTGAACAGCACTGTTGTGCTACCTGTAATCGTCGGTCATGGGGCGGTGAGACTTCAAGTTCAGTGATGGATTTGTGACCCCATATCTGGTGGTCTATCTCACGGAGATCGGTGGTAGGCCGACTTCCGTCTCATTCACGAGGTCTGGGCTGGGTCGGGCGTGAAGCCCGGCGGCTCAGGGGTGGGTTGAAGGTCCCTGTCACCCGGGCGGTGTGTGACTCGTTCGACTACGATTGTGGTGTGACCGGGACCAAGCGCCCGTAAGCGCGGGCGAGGGGTCCGGCATGATTGATTATGTCAATCGGGGACGCAGACGCGGCCTCGACAATCCAAAATGCCTCAGGAGGCAAAATGTCCGTGACTGAACAGGACGTGCGTGCAGCGGCTCCGGCCAACGCTCCCGAAGATGTCGTCAAGTGGGTTGCTGAAATTGCTGAGCTGACCACCCCTGACGCCATCGAGTTCTGCGACGGCTCCCAGGAGGAGTGGGATCGCCTGACCTCTCAGATGGTCGAGAGCGGCATGTTCACCAAGCTCAACGAGGAGAAGCGCCCGAACTCCTTCCTCGCTCGTTCCAAGCCATCCGATGTGGCGCGTGTTGAGTCCCGTACCTTCATCTGCTGTGAGAAGGAAGAGGACGCCGGCCCGACGAACCACTGGGCTGACCCCAAGGAAATGAAGGCCACCCTGCACGAGAAGTTCACGGGTGCCATGAAGGGCCGCACCTTGTACGTGGTGCCCTTCTCCATGGGTCCCCTCGGCGGCCCCATCTCCCAGCTCGGTGTTGAGATCACCGACTCCCCCTACGTTGTCGTCAACATGCGCATCATGACCCGCATGGGTGCTGCTGCCATGGACCTCATCAACGAGGGCCGCGTGTGGGTTCCCGCCGTTCACTCCGTCGGCGCTCCCCTGGAGCCCGGTCAGGAAGACTCGAACTGGCCCTGCAACGACGAGAAGTACATCACCCACTTCCCCGAGACCAACGAGATTTGGTCCTTCGGCTCGGGCTACGGCGGCAACGCCCTGCTCGGCAAGAAGTGCTTCGCCCTGCGTATTGCCTCGACCATGGCAAAGCGTGACGGCTGGATGGCCGAGCACATGCTCGTCCTGCGCCTGACCCGCGAGTCCACCGGCCAGCAGTTCCACGTCACCGCCGCCTTCCCGTCGGCCTGTGGCAAGACCAACCTCGCCATGCTCCAGCCCACGATCCCCGGCTACAAGGTCGAGACCGTCGGCGACGATATCGCGTGGATGCGTCCCGGCCCGGATGGCCGCCTGCGCGCCATCAACCCCGAGGCTGGCTTCTTCGGCGTTGCCCCCGGCACCTCCTACAAGACCAACCCCATGGCCATGGAGACCGGCAAGGCCAACTCCATCTTCACGAACGTCGCCCTGACCGACGACGGCGACGTGTGGTGGGAAGGCATCGACGGTGACGTTCCGGCGCACCTGATCGACTGGCACGGCAACGACTGGACCCCCGAGTCCGGCGAGAAGGCTGCTCACCCGAACAGCCGCTTCACCGTCCCCGCCTCGCAGTGCCCCATCATCTGCCCCGACTGGGAAGCCCCCGAGGGTGTCGCCATTGACGCCGTCCTTTTCGGTGGCCGCCGCGCCACCAACGTCCCGCTGGTTGCCGAGCAGTACGAGCCCGCCCACGGCGTGTTCATCGGCGCCTCCGTGGCCTCCGAGGTCACCGCTGCTGCGACCGACGTCAAGGCCGGTTCGCTGCGCCACGACCCCTTCGCCATGCTGCCCTTCTGCGGCTACAACATGGCCGACTACTGGGGCCACTGGCTGGAGATGCAGGACAAGCTGGGCGAGAAGTTCCCGAAGGTCTACCAGGTCAACTGGTTCCGCAAGGATGAAGACGGCAACTTCATGTGGCCGGGCTACGGCGACAACGCCCGCGTCCTGGACTGGATCGTTCGCCGCGCCGCCGGCGAGGTCGAGGCCATCGATGGTGTGACCGGCCGCTACCCGAAGTTCGAGGACTTCAACCTTGATGGCCTGGACATCGATGAGACCGTCTGGGCGAAGCTCTTCGCGATCGACCCCGACGCCTGGGCCGCCGAGATGGACGACACCGAGGAGTACTTCTCGCAGTTCGGCGACAAGCTCCCCGTCGCCATCACCGAGCAGCTGGCCAAGTTCCGCGAGCGCATCGCCGCCGCGAAGCAGGCCTGATCCGCGCGGATCTAAGGGCGAGCCCCGGAGGAAATTCCGGGGCTCGCCCCTTTTGCGTGTCCGTTTCTGCGGCTCGTTCATTTCTACGCGAAAACTGACCGGATTGCGTGCGCGGCGCCCGAGACGGCTACACTGAGATAGCATCCGACCGCGCACGCAAGGAGAGCCCGTGCCCAACTACTTGACCAACGAAGAGCTGGCCCACGCCAAGGGGCTGCTCGATCGTATGAACGATATTTTCCAGCACACCGTCGTCGGCCAGGAAGGTCTGCGCCGCGCATTGACCGCCGCGCTGCTCGCGGGCGGCCACGTGCTGGTTGAATCCGTCCCCGGCCTCGCAAAGACCACGGCTGCGCAAACACTCGCGTCCGCGGTCTCCGGTACCTTCCACCGCATTCAGTGCACGCCTGACCTCATGCCGAATGACATCGTCGGCTCGCAGATCTGGAGCCAGGAACGCGGCGAGATGGTCACCCAGTTGGGTCCCGTCCACGCGAACATGGTCCTCATGGACGAGATCAACCGTTCGTCCGCGAAGACCCAGTCCGCCATGCTGGAGGCCATGCAGGAGCACCAGACCACCATCGGCGGTGTCAACCACAAGCTGCCCAGCCCCTTCATGGTCATGGCGACCCAGAACCCCATCGAAGAAGAGGGCACCTACGTGCTGCCCGAGGCGCAGATGGACCGTTTCCTCCTCAAGGAGGTCATCACCTACCCGACGCCCGTTGAGGAGCTCGAGGTCCTCAACCGTATCGATAATGGCCAGATGACGGCGAAGTCGTCGGCGACGCCGATCACTCCGGCCGACGTGCTCACCCTGCAGGACGCGTGCCGCCGCGTGTTCGTCCACGAGACCCTCAAGGCCTACATCGTTGACATCGTGAACACGACGCGAGGTGCCGGTCCTAACCCGTTGCCCGGCTGGAACAAGCACGTGCGCGTCGGCGCCTCGCCGCGTGGTGGCATCGCACTCATGCAGATTTCCCAGGCGATCGCCCTCATGTCCGGCCGCAACCACGTGATGCCTGACGACATTAAGGCGATGCGTTACGGGATCCTGCGTCACCGCATCATCCGTACTTTCGACGCGCTCGCTGACAACGTTTCCATCGAGGGCCTGATCGATGCCGTGTTCAACGCGGTTCCCGTTCCGTAAAGGGCCCTCGGTCCCGCACATCAGTTGATTGTTTGAAGGAACGCAATGCCTGTACGCTCGCGCGAAATCCACTCGCTCTCTTCGCGTATCCATCTGCCCGTGATGCGCAAGCTGCTGTCCGTCATGGACGGTCAGCACTCGGCGCTGCGGCACGGACGCGGCTGGGAGTTCATGGACTTGGCTCCCTACCAGGCGGGTGACGATGTTCGGTCCATCGATTGGGCGGCAACCGCGCGCATGGGTTCGCCGGTGATTAAACGACGTGAAGCGACCGCCAACTTGCAGGTGATGCTCGTCGTTGACACCGGACGCGAGATGGGCGCGCTGGCACCCTCCGGGGAGACGAAGGAAGAGATCGCGCTGACCGCGTGCGAGGCAATCGCTTGGCTGAGCGTCGCCCGGGGAGACCAGATTGGCCTCGTCGCCGGCGACTCCGAGCGCGTGCGTTTCATGCCCGCCCGCTCGGGTAATGCCCACGCTGAGACCGTTGTGCGCCGCATTGAGGAGGACATCACCCTGTCCTCGCCTCACTCGGACGTGCCCAAGCTCCTGGCCCGCGCGCGAACCGTCACCCAGCGGCGAAGCCTCATCGTGATCGTCACGGATGCGACCCAGCCGGAGCCGACGCGCGTGTCCGATGACCTTATTAAGTCGCTGTCGGTGCGCCACCAGGTGATGCAGATCTGCGTCGCCGATATCGATCCGACGTCCCTGGACAAGGGCACGGATGTCGTCGACGTGAACGAGGGGCCGCTGCCCGACTTTTTGCGCAGGGATGAACAGCTCGCTCGCGAGGCGAGCATGGTTGTTGAGCAACGTCGCGCGGCAGTCGCGAGAATGCTTGACACGCGTGGTGTTATCCAGGTCAGCGTGTCCTCTTCGGAGGGGGTTCCGCGGGCTCTCTTGAGGGCGCTGCAGCGGTCGGGCAGTCGCGGATAAATGCGGATTCTTCCCCGTTGGTAAGTGCGTCTATCTCGACCGACCGGTAATCGATCTCGGGCCGCGTTGGGGATTAGGGGGCCTTTTACGCGGGATGGTGATATAGCTGTCAAATTGCTCGGTAAGTGTAGTGTTCTCGTCCTTCCTCTCATATATTTGCTGTCGAACCATCCATCCCGTCACACACTGTGCGGAAGTTATGAGAGGAAGACCAGTGAGCAGGAAGTATGCGCCCCTCGGGCGGCGAATGGTCGCCGCCGCGGGTGCCCTCAGCCTCGGAGTTGCCGGGGTCGTGGCGACCAGCGTCGCCGCCGTGGCCACCACCGATGACCCGAGCTACGGCACGATCAACCAGGACAAGACGGGTTCGATCATCGTCCACAAGCACCTGAAGAACGACACGGGCACCGTGGGCAAGGTCGACGGCGCCGCTGACGCGGGCGGCGACACTGTCGATGGCGTGACCTTCAAGGCCTACAAGGTTTCCGGGCTGAACCTTTCCAAGCCCGCCGACTGGGACAAGCTGGCCACCCTGGTGGGCAACATCCCGTCCAACGCCTGTGCGGATCCCGCCCACCCCACCCTCGGCGACACTGCGCCCGCAGTCGACACCGACGCTGCGGCCGAGGGTACGACCGCAGGTGGCGGCCTGGTCACCTTGGCCAACCTGCCGGTTGCCGCCTACCTGGTCTGCGAGACCGCCGCGCCCGCGAACATCGTCGAGAAGGCCAAGCCCTTCGTTGTGACGATCCCCTTCCCGAACACCACCAACGGTGGCGACGGCAAGTGGCTCTACGACGTGCACGTCTACCCGAAGAACCAGAAGATCGAGATCGACAAGACCATCTCCGATCAGACGGTCAACGGCGTCGGTCTCGGTTCGCGCGTGCAGTTCCCCGTCTCCACGACGATCCCGACCCTCGACGCGGACACGAACTTCACGTACTTCTACATGCGTGACCGCCTCGATGATCGCCTCACCGACGGCAAGGTCGACAAGATCACCCTGGGCACCGAGACTCTGGTCGAGAACACCGACTACGTGCAGTCCAACACGGGTGGCCTGGTCGTCGTCTCCTTCCAGCGCGTCGGCCTGGCCAAGCTGAAGACCAACCCCGGCAAGAAGGTCGAGGCGATCTTCTCCGGCACGGTGAGCGCCCTCGGCGACGGCACCATCAAGAACCAGGCTCAGCTGATCCAGGACACCAACTACGGTGCTATTCCTCCGAACGAGCCGCCGTCGACCCCCCCGACCGAGCCCAACGATCCGCCGACCTCCCCCGAGGTTTCCACGGACTGGGGCAACGCCCAGCTGCTGAAGTTCGACGCTAACTCCGGCGCCGCCAAGACCGGCATCCAGGGCGCGAAGT
>ERZ772986.41-NODE-41-length-79976-cov-4.658813_pt1 | contig 79976 bp, 84 predicted proteins | sample MGYA00511898_ERZ772986 | MGnify/ENA primary metagenome ERZ772986 (study PRJEB29015, sample SAMEA2737934) | human oral metagenome | biome: human oral; feature: human-associated habitat; material: dental | place: China | collected 2148 ... | reverse complement strand
CGTATTGCCTACCCAACTGAAAATACCACCGCCGTCATCATTCCAACCGTCGACAGTCGCCATTTCAGCAGCACACAAGGCTACAGGTAAGAACCAGAATATTCCGCCCAAAACCAGAAAAAAGAGCAGATGCAGTTTTGATGTTGCAAAGGTCGGATACCCGTACACGGTTAACACCATAGATGCGGTTAAGGCGAAAAATCCGAATAAAGATAATTTTTTCATATCATGAGAACCGGTTCCCATTTTAATCACTCCTTTCATATTACCGTTCTTCCTTTTTTCTCACCTCTTTCATTCGCCCCCATTATAGTTCGCTTTTTTTGAAATTCAAGCATAAATATTTAATTATCAATTACACGACCTTATTTGTACACTTTTATAAAAACCTTAATCTTTCAGTAATGCTATTCTTTAGGTATATTTTTCTTTTCATACAAAGAAATTATAAATATGTAAATTATCAATTTACATTTTCGAATATTTACGTATTATTCAGATTGTTTATGTATATATTTTATTTTCCATATATTTTTGCCATACAAAACCCCCTTTACCGCTTCTTCGGTAAAGGGGGTTTAAGCATTCTATCTTATTCATACAGTTGTCGTATTTACAGTTATTACTTACTCAGCTTTTGAAAATACGGAAAATACTTCTCTGTTTGCATGCCGGCTGTCTTCAAAATACAGGGAACGGTTCAGCTCTCTTTCTAAAGACTCTTTTCGTTTCTTATCCTTAAACAGGGCCAAAACATCGGCATGAGCACTGATCAAAATATCACCCTTAATAGGATGTACTTTCATCATATGGCGCAATTGACGAACGATTTGGATATACACCGATTCAGGAGAGGCCAAAACACCTGTGCCGCCACAAACGGTGCAAGGAGAAAATTGAGATAAATGGATACTTTGCCGTGATTTTTTTCGTGTAATTTCCACGAGATTCAGGGCCGTCATGCCGAATACATGAACTCTCGCCCTATCGGCTGCCGTTTCACGCTGCAAAATACGCAAAAGTTCGTCTCTCCTGTCGGACCGGGGCATATCGATAAAGTCCACTAAAATGATGCCCCCTATATCTCGCAATCGCAACTGTCTTGCAATTTCTACCGCCGCTTCGCGATTTACATGAAAGAGTGTTTCCTCAAGGGTGCTGTTACCTACATATTTACCGCTATTGACATCAATGACCGTCAAAGCCTCCGTATGATCGAAAATAAGAGTCCCGCCTGAAGGCAACATAACTTGCCTGGACATAACATTCTGTAACTCGTCTTCAATGTGGTAATAATCGAATACAGGATCTTCTCCTTCATATAAGATCAGACGCTCTTTATCTACTTCTTCTTCCGAAAAAAAGGAACTCAAACGTTCATAAGCGTCTTTATTATCTACAATAACGGTATTTACATCATCCGTACAGTAATCCCTGATCATGCGCATTAAAAGATCCGCTTCGCGATATAAAAGCTTCGGCTTTCTCGTAGTCTTATAGCGTGCTCTTATACTTTCCCATGTACGCAATAAGTAGTGTAAATCTGCCGATAACTCTTCTTCCGATACATCTTTGGCGACAGTCCTTACAATTATACCGATACCTTCGGGCTTGACGTCGCTGACAATAGTTCGCAAGCGATTTCTTTCCTCTTCGTCCTGAATTTTTTTGGACACGCCTACGTAATCTACCGTAGGCATTAAGACGGCATAACGACCGGCAATACTGACATTGGCCGTCACCTTGGCTCCCTTCATGGGTTGTTCGTCTTTAACTACTTGTACAAGTACGCTTTGCCCTACGGAAATATGGGTCTGTTGGATTTCTTCTTTTGTCGCCGCACGGGGAAATAAATCCCCTAAATATAAAAAGGCGTTCTTTTTACGACCTATATCGACAAAAGCAGCCTGCATGGCAGGCAGGATATTCTGTATGACACCCTTGTAGATATGATTAACAATATGTGCTTCGTCATTTCGTTCCACTGCATAGTCCGTCAAATTTCCGTTTTCTATGACGGCCATTCGCGTTTCTTCCGGAATAACATCGGCAACCAATAATTTCATAGCACATCGCCAACTTTCGTATTACGGCATTTCGAACAAAGTTCGATTCTCTCCCTTTTGTCGCGACCATAGCCCCGTTCTTTCGGCAAGCATCAGGGTCGGGTCAACGGGAATATCGAATTGCCGAGCTAATAATTCCCACACTTGAGAGGGCTTTACGGCACCCGACTCGTTTTGATAAATGCGTACACGCAAGTGTATGTCCGATCCGTCTATTTGTGCCGTAATCGGTTCCAATACATGGTCTTTTACATTAATATATCTTGTTTTGCGTGTTTTCGGTGAATATTTTTCATACACCGCTTCTTCAGCCTTGTTAAACACATCAAGACGACGATTGATTACGTCTTCTTCTATAGATTCCGTTAAAGGCCCGGACAAAAGGTACTCGGCATAATTAGCTATGGCCATGAGCTTCGGTGCCTTATCGGATACATACCGCCCCTCAAGAACGGCAAACCCTTCGGGAGCCTTTTCATTCATACGCCGCTTTACATCTTCCACATCTACTGTTTCAGCCAATTCTATATCCATGTATTCTTCTGCCGCCGCCACACCTACACCCAAAGCGGAAGCAAAGGCTATTTTCATATGAGGATTGAAGCCTTCCGAGTATTGTACGGGTAAATCGGCTCGAATTACGACATAACGAACGGCTCGGGCAAAATCGAGATGCGACAAAAAGCGCAAGGCCTTGTCCTTCTTAATAGCTAAACGTAGTCTTGCCATTGCCGTCACCTGCTTTCAAATCTATAATATGAACGCCTAAATTGGGACAGACACCGCAACCCGTACATCGTTTACGGCGACAATCATCTGTCAGCTCTTCGTCATGGGCTTTCTTCCACTCATTGAGCAAGTATGCTTTAGCTACACCGGCACTCATGTGATCCCACGGGAAGGGTTCTTGCTCTCCTCTTTGTCGAGATGCGAAGTAATCTACCTCAAGACCGGCGTCTGCAAAAGAATCATTCCATTTATCGTAATCGAACATCTCCGTCCAACCGTCGAACTTACAACCCTTTTTCCACGCATAATACAGAACCTTACCCAATCGTCTGTCGCCTCTGGCAAAGGCTGCCTCCATGCGCCCCGTACGAGCATCGTGATAATGATAAGAAATGTGTTTATCACGAATAAGGCCCTTAATATACTGCTGCTTTCGTTCTATTTCTTCAATGGAGCATTGAGGTGCCCATTGAAAAGCCGAATGAGCCTTAGGTACGAAACTGGATACGGAGACCGTAACCTTTCCGTTATTCTTTCCCGTCACCTTGCGATACAAATTCAAAACCTTATAAGCCAAGTCGGCAATTCCTGCCAAATCTTCATCCGTTTCCGTCGGCAAGCCCATCATGAAATAAAGTTTGACTGTCGACCAACCGTTTTGGAAGGCATTTTCACAAGCATCCAGTAAGTCTTTCTCCGTAACCCCCTTATTAATTACATCACGCAGGCGTTGAGTTCCCGCTTCGGGTGCAAAGGTCAGGCCGCTTTTACGAACCTGCTGAACTTTTTTGGCAATATCGACGGAAAAGCTGTCGACTCGTAATGACGGCAGACTGACGCTGACTTTCTTTCCCTTAAAGCGTTCCAACAGTAAGTCGACCAATTCGGGAAGTTGCGAATAATCAGCAGAACTCAGACTCATGAGAGAAATTTCATCATATCCGGAATTTTTAACTATTTTTTCAGCCAAATCCGCTAAATGCTTCGGTGTTTTTTCCCTTACGGGACGATACAAAACTCCTGCCTGACAAAAACGACACCCGCGACTGCAACCGCGAAAGAGTTCAACAACAGCCCGATTATGAACGATATCAATATTCGGTACAATCGGTTCCGTCGGATAAAAAACCGTTTCTTCATCGGCAATAACGCATTTTTCAATGCGTGTCTTAGCTTCTTTTTCCGTAGGGATTAAGTCAAGAAAATTCCCGTCCGAATCATAGCGAGGTTCGTAAAAAGCGGGTACGTAATTTCCCTTTTGCATAGCCAATGTTTTTAACAGACCTTTTTTCCCGCCCGGCTTACCGGCTTTCTTCCAAGCAATAATCGTGTCAGCCAATAATTGAACCGATTCCTCCGATTCGCCGAGACAAAAGAGATCAAAGTATTCGGCCAAGGGTTCGGGATTATAGGTACAAGGCCCTCCGGCAACAATAAGAGGAGTTTCTTCCCCTCGTTCCGCTGCAAGCAAGGGAATTCCCGCCAAATCGAGCATGTTCAAAATATTGGTAAAACTCATTTCATATTGAAGCGTAAAGCCGACCATATCAAAGTCGCGAACAGCCGTCTTCGTTTCCAGTGAATAAAGGGGATATCCCTTTTTACGCATTAATTCTTCCATATCCGGCCACGGGGCATAAACCCGTTCCGCTGCCGTATCACCGCGTTTATTCAAGAGGGCATACAAAATTCTGAGTCCTAAATGACTCATAGCCACTTCATAAACGTCCGGGAAACAATAAGCAACCGTAAAATCCACATCATTGTGATTTTTTACTACACTGTTCCATTCTCCACCCACATATCGGGCCGGCTTTTGTACCTTACTTAATAGTATGGGATCTATCTGTATTTGCACGTTATTCTCCGTCTATAAAAAAATTGCCGATTGTTGTCGCATATGGACACTCAATACTACCGCCAGGGCCATCATATTCGTAGTCAAAGCACTGACACCGTAACTCATAAAGGGTAAAGGGATACCCGTAACAGGCATAATACCGCAAGTCATACCGACATTGACGAGTATTTCAAAAGTCCACATGGCTACGATACCCGTAACCAATAGCATTCCGAAAGGTTCCTTGCATTCCTTGGCCGTAAGCAAGGCCCTGTAAATGAGTACAAAATATAAAAAAAGTAAAAAGAGACACCCTAAAAAGCCCAATTCTTCACCGATAACGGAAAAAATAAAATCCGTATGATTTTCAGGCAAAAAATTCAACTGACTCTGAGTCCCTTTGAAAAGGCCCTTGCCGAAAAGCATTCCCGAACCGATAGCTATTTTTGACTGAATGATATGATAGCCGGCTCCGAAGGGATCTGCATTAGGGTCTAAAAAAACCATAATACGCGACTTCTGATAGTCCTTCATAAAGTACCACCCGAAAGGAGCAAGACACAGTGCGGCAATAAAAATATTACGCAGAAGTTTCAGCCTTATACGACTGACAAAAAGCATAGCTACGGCAATTGCCAAGAATACAAGACTGGTTCCCAAGTCCGGTTGTTTTAATACCAGAAGAAACGGAATGCCTACACATAAGCCGAAGGGAATAATCTCTCTCCACGTATTGAGCTTTCCGATACGATCGGCCAGTAAGGCGGCCATACACACAATCATAATAAGCTTGGAAAACTCGGACGGCTGTAATGTAAGCGGCCCGATTTGAATCCATCGCTGGGCCCCAAGAGCGGATCTTCCTAAAAACATAACAGCCACCAACATGAGCAGATTGATGACATACAAGGGTTTGGCAATGCGCCGCAACTTAGTATAGTCATAATTACAAATAAAGAGAACCAACAATAAGTTGACAATAAAAGCCCCGCCCTGTTTAGCTACAAAATCGTAGTTAATGGCACCCTTATTAATATGTGTGGCACTGCCGATAATACAGATACTGATGGCTACAATAAGTACAGCTGCCGCCACCAATACTTTATCTATATGTTTCCACTGTCTTTTAAATAACACCGTTTATTCTCCCTTAGCGACGCCGTATACGCCATTGCCGTGATTCTCCGGCTCGTTTGCGAACAGTTAAAGTACGTTGCAAACGCCCTTTTTCGAGCATTTTTTCCACAACTGATGCCGCCTCATCCGCTACAGCATTAACAGCAGCTGAAATATGGCGACGTTCTTCTATTTCTTCGTTTTCTACCGCCTCAGACAAGCCTTCTTCTTTAGAATCGGAAACAAAATCCGTCTTTGCGTCTTCATCTAAAAAAGCCGCCGCCTTAGACAATTCGTGAGTTACGAAGGAAGGAACCTGCCTTTGCATCGACGATACGGCTGCTTCCTCATCCGTAAAAATACAGTCCAGGACGTCGCCGTGAGGTAAGTACGGATTCCAATCGGCACCTGTCGGCTCATCACCCGTCTCCAGCCAATGAACGGTGGCCGACAAAGCACAAAAGAAAGGATTTCCTTTACCTATATCGGCCAAGGACCCTTCCTGTGCGGCAGCATGAATAAATTCGTCATGCGGCAACACCCCGACTACCGACTGAGGCAATAAAACGGACGCCATAGTTTCTACATTTAAATACCCCGGTCTATTTCGATAGAAATTGTTGAACAGAACGTGATTTGAAGCGTGTTTTTTCTTATGACAATACTGCATGACTCGTGCAGCATCTCGCAAAGAGGTCCACGACGGTTCAACGACAAAAAGTATTTTTTCGGCTACAGATGTGGCACTTTTAAAAGCACCGTCCCGTCCTGGCGGGCAATCAATAAGTACATAATCATATTTTTCGCTTAAGCGTGAAATGATGCGGGCAAAATCTTTAGGATCCGCCTTTTCCCACGTTTTTTTCTGACTGGCTGCCAAAAAATCGCCGGCCGGGCCTACGGGAACAAGAGCATCTACCGCCTTACAATGTTTTTTCATAACATCGTAAACATCAAAAAACACCTCATCCTGTACGCCCAGAAGAAGATCCAGGTTGCGCATTCCCATATCGGCATCGACAGCCAACACGGTATATCCGCGGCGACGCAAAGCAATGGCCAGAGAAGCGGTTATCAAGGTCTTTCCGACACCGCCTTTACCGGAAGCGACGGCTATGATATGAGACATGAATACTTCCTCCTTTTTAATGCATACGGCCGGAAGTTTGTGCCGGCTCTGCCGCATCTTTATTTTGACTATCCGCCGTACCGATATGGAAGAACTCTTCCAACATGGCACGAACAATGGGACCCGACGATGAGACACCGAAACCGCCCTGTTCCGTCAAAACGGCAATAACAATACGCGGATGGTCATAGGGTGCAAACGCGACAAACCAACCGTGATCACGACCGCTGAAGTTTTCGGCCGTACCGGTCTTGCCGGCTACCTGCACAGGAAACCCGGCAAATAAAGAACCGGCTGTACCGGACTCTTCCGCCACGTTCCTCATACCTTCTCGAATCAAATCCAGTGTAGACTTGGAGACTTCCAAGGTACCCGTTTGCTCAGGTGCAAAAATCTTGTAAGGCGTACCGTCAAGATTATCAATGCGGCTGACAATGAACGGCTTGTATTGAATACCGCCGTTAGCAACTTCACTGACAATCATAGCCGCCTGCAAGGGCGTAACCAACTGGAACCCCTGTCCGATAGCGGAATTGAAGGTATCCCCCAAGTACCAATCCTGGTGGTAATTTTTTTCTTTATATTCTTCACTGGCAACGAGGCCCGCCGCTTCACCGCGCATGGCGATTCCCGTCTTTTGACCCATGCCGAACATTTTAGCGTATTCGGCAAGCTTATCGATGCCTACTCGACGTCCCAATTCGTAGAAATAGACATTATCCGACTTTGCTAAAGCCTCGGTGAAATTAATCCATCCTAAAGCTTCACCGCCGGCATTTCTCATGTCGACAAGCCAATGTCTACCGGAGTCGAAAATCATCTCATCCGGTGTGATTTTTTTCAGCTCCAAGGCAGCAGCTCCGGTAATCAACTTAAAAGTCGATCCGGGCGGATATTCACCGGCAATAACACGGTTTTCCATCGGATGATTGGGATTTCCGTTTATTTGCTTCCATTCCGATTCCGTAATTCCGCGCGTAAACCAGTTAGGGTTGTATGCCGGACGGCTGGCCATGGCCAAAACGGCCCCCGTATTGGGATCGACGGCTACAGCCGCAATACCGCTGACACCGATTCCCTGAGCGATTTGAGTATCCATAGCCTTTTCCAAAGCCGTCTGTAAGTTTAAATCCAAGGTCAAATGAATATTATGCCCTTGAACGGGGTTCTTTCTTTCCACTTCCATTACGGGACTGCCCGATGCATCGACTTCTACTTGGCGACTTCCGTCTTTACCGCGCAAAACGTCGTCATAGTACGACTCTAATCCGGCTCGACCGATTTGTGTCACATTGGACACCCCGTCTTCACCTTTCAGTCTCTCCATATCGTCTTCATCAATTTGTCCGACGTAGCCGAAAATCTGAGCCGCCATCATATCATACGGATAGTAGCGAATGGGCTGAACGTCTACGGAAATACCGGGCAATTCGTTACGCCGTTCTTCTACCTTCGTAACTACGTCCGGTGTCAAGTCCTGAGCCAAGACGGTAGGCACGTATGAGTTCTTAACCTTACCGGCCTTTTCCAAAATTTTATCTGCAGGCATGTTCAATAAACGGGACAGTTTATCTGCTTCTTCGTCAGTCATCTTGCCTTGAGTCGGTACATAGGTAACCATAAAACTCGGCCGCGATCCGACGAGAATTTGCCCGTTCCGATCATACATGATACCGCGCATAGCCGCTAAAGGAATAGCCCTCAAACGATTCCCTTCAGCCAATGAGTTATAGTAATCGCCTTGAAAAAGTTGCAACCATACAAGACGGGCTATTAAAACGAGAAAAACAATGACAACCGCACCGTATACATAGCGAAAAGGCCCGTCATTATTCTTTTTTTTAAGAAGTGCTTCCAGCATGAATACGGGTCCCCTTCTATCTGTTAAAACTCATAAATCCGAAAAATGCGTCTTCCCTATACATTTTTCGCACAATCCGGTCCGCAAAACGGGCTAAAATCCCGTGCGATACAAGCAAAGGAACACTATATTGTGCCAAGTAGGGAATGAAAGAAACGAATTGTCCCGACAGAGACAAAACGAGGTACGTAAACACCAGGTAGGCTTCCGTAATAACCAGTACCAACAGTACAAGTAAAATATACTGATCTTTCTCCAAGGATCGCCCCAAGTAACTGCTAAGTGCGGCAACCAATAAATACGGTAAAATATGGATACCGAAAAAGTTACCGATAACAACATCTTGTAAAAAGCCGCCCAAAAGAGCCACCCCCGTTCCCTTTCTCTGCCCGAAACGCAGGGAAACGATGATCACAAAGAGCAAAATCAGATTGGGCTGTACTATACCGTTAAAAACTCTCGGCAAAACAACGCTTTGCAAAATAAAGACGACAAGAGCCGTAATAATACAATATGTCTTTCTCATAGCGCCGCCGCTCCCTTGACCCCTTCCACCTTGTCACGCTGCGTTTGAGGGACGAGTTTAGGGGCTACACCCGGTTTATCGTAGCCGCCGTTACCGGTCGTACCGGTAATGACAAAGACTTCTTCCAGTTTAGAAAAATCGACGCCCGGCTGAATAACCGCATATTTTACAAAATCCGAATCATCGGAATGAACGGATACGATTTTACCTACGTACAACCCTTTAGGATAAATGGTACCGAAACCTGACGTGACGAGGTTATCTCCTTCCAGAATGTCCGCATCTTTGGCAATATTGACAAATTGGGGCTCTGTCGGCATATTGCCGTTACCTCGGACTACCGACGCAACTCGCGATTCGGCTCTTTGCACAATAGCACCTATACTCGTTCTCGGATCCGTTAAAAGCTGGACTCTTGCCGATGAGGGAAAAACATCGCTGATAAAACCTACAACGCCGTCAGGCGTGATAACGGCCATATTTTCTTTAATCCCTTCGTTTTCACCGACACCGATAATCATCGTATTAGTCCAAGTACCGTAATCGCGAGAAATAACAGGGCCTGCTACGAGCTGCAAATTTTTATGAGCTTCACGGAAACCGAGAAGTTTACGTAATCTCGTATTTTCCGCCGTAATTTCATCATAATCCACCGTTTTTTCACGCAGGTCGGCATTTTCCTTTTCCAATTGTTCCCATTCAATACGATTCTTCATACTAATATCAATAATGCGGCTGATTGAAGAAATCCGATCGGCAATCCACGACACCCCTTCTTCCAAAGGTGTGACCACCGTCTGCAACGGTGACGTTACATAGGGAATGGAATTATGGCTGCGCCAAGCCCAACCGACAACCCCAATTATTAAAAATAAGGCGAAAGCGGCAATAACGCTTCTCTTACCGAAGGAAAACAATGTCAAAATCTCCTTTTATAAATGGTCTGAACACCTTGAATTAACGAATCAAATTTCTGCCTGTTTTTTAATGCCGTGTAGGCACCCTTAGCTACTGCCGTTTCCGGTTCAGCCGCCACCATAACGGGTACACCCGTTTCCTGGGCCACCAACTGGTCAAGCCCCTTCAGCAAAGAGCCTCCGCCGGTGAGGACAATCCCCTGCTCCATAATATCGGCTGCCAACTCGGGCGGCGTTTCCTTTAACGTACGACGAATCAATTCGATAATCTTAAGCAAAGGCCGCCCCATGACTTCATAAATCTCACTGGATTTTAAAGACACTTCCCGTTCCAACCCGTCATCCAAACCGCGGCCTGTAAAGTAAAAATGTCTGTCTTCTATGGGTAAAATAGCAGAACCGTTATAAATCTTAATTTCTTCTACCGTTGCATCGTCCGTAACGACGGCGTATTTCATTCGTAAATAATCACGCAATGTTTCATCCAGTTCGATACTGCCCGTATGAATCGCTTCGGATACGACAATACCGCCCAAAGAAAGGACCGCTGCATTTGTCGTACCACCGCCAATATCAACGACCATACTGCCGGTAGGCTCCAAGACGGGAAGCCCGGCACCGATAGCGGCCGCCGCTCCCGTTTCAATCAAGCTCGTTTCCTTGGCTCCCGCTCTGTACAAAGCTTCCAGTACGGCTCTTTTTTCCACATCCGAGGCAATGGCCGGAACCCCGAGATTAACCCGTACACGCTGTACCGTGCGCACAGCTCGACTCAGGATATAATTTAAAAGCGTACTGGTTACCGAATAGTCGGCAATAACTCCGTTTACGAGAGGTCTGTGAATCTTCACGACTTCCGGAGACTGAATCAGTAAGTTTTCCGCATTCCGTCCGACAGCTACTACCTTCTGGTTCCGCTCGTCCGTGGCAATAACGGACGGTTCGGAAAGAACAATACCGCGGCCTTCCACGTATACTTGTGTCGTACAAGTACCCAAATCTATGCCTATATTTTTAGTTAAGGGCGAAAAAATAGACGCCATAATCGATTCCTTCCTACAATAATTACAGTCGTTATTTATTTTACCACAAAGAGGGCTGACCGTGAATACATTCAGCCGTTACAAGCGGCGATTTTCGGCGAAAAATGCGGTATCCCTCCCATAAGGCGATACCGCATTTTCACTTACCTTATTCCTTTTTCGAGTCCTTGTTTATTTTGTAAACGGAGGCATACATGACAGGCAGTACCAAAAGGGTCAGGATGGTGGCTACTAAAAGTCCGGACGCAATGGCCGTAGCCATAGGTCCCCAAAAAGCACTTCTCATTAAAGGCACCATACCCAATATAGCAGCTGCCGCCGTCAACATAATCGGCCGAAAACGCATAATCGCCGAATCTACGATAGCATCCCACGGTGACTCTCCGGCTGCCTCATGTTTTTGAATCTGATCGATCAGAATGACCGAATTGCGAATAATCATACCGCCTAAGGCTAAAATCCCCAAGTAGGCTACGAAGCCGAGAGATTCATTAAATAAAAGCATACCCAGAGAAACACCGATAATTCCAAGCGGAGCCGTTATCAGTGTAAGAGCCGTTTTCTTAATATTGCGAAGCTGGAACATGAGAAGCGTCATAATGATAAAAATCATGACCGGCACGGGAGCCAATAAATATTTTAATGATTTTTCGCTATTTTCCAGGGCTCCGTCTTTTTCCAACTTATAGCCGAAAGGTAGCGACTCGCTAACCGCCGACGCTTCGTCATATGCCCGTTTGGTCGCATTATTAGCCGTTCCGGAAAGAGTATCGGCCTCAATGAGAATGGTCGGTTTTAAATTACGACGCCAAATAGTTCCGTTTTCGGCACTGTACGAAAGCTTACCTATCTGTTCCAAAGGCACATATCCGTTAGGTGTAGGAATAACCACATCTTTTACTCTTGCCAAGTCACTACGGCTGTTCGGATCGAGACGCAACTGAATACCGATTGTCTTATCTCCTGCATAGTATTCGGCAATAGTCGCCCCGCTCAACTCCGTATAAAGCGTTTTCGATACATCGGCACCGGAAATACCCAAATAACGCAGTTTGTTCTGATCCAAATCGACTTTCACGATTTTGCTCTTTTGCTCCCAATCAAGATGAACATCCGTTAAATTCGAATCTTGGCGCAATATATCGGCAACTTTTTGCGCATAAGTCTTGACCTTATCTATATTCTGCCCCGATAAGCGTAGCATAACGGGATAGTCCGACGGCGGTCCCGTTTGAATATACTTAATATTACTGCGCACATTCGGTTCATGATCGGCCAGTTCCTTTTTTACTCGCCCTGCCAACTCTTTCCGACTCTCAGTATCAGCGGCAACGACAACAAACTGTGCATAATTGCTTGCAGGCAACACAGGTTCTGTCGTTAGAACAAAACGCGGGGCTCCTTCCCCTACATAGAAGGAATAGTCTTTTATCAGGCCGTCTTGCTTATCTAAAAAAGCGGCAAACTTCTTAGCTTCCTTCTCCGTCGCCGCTATAGACGATCCTTCGGGCAAGGTCATTTCGACTATAATTTCAGGACGCAATGACGGCGGAAAAAACTCTTGCGGTACTAAGGCCAGCAAGCCGCATGACAGGAGGAATACGGAAACTGTCCCCAAAAGAACCGTTTTTTTATGAGTAAGAAAGATTTGCAAAACATGTCTAAATGTACGGTAGAAGCGATTATCATACATGGAAGGCTTATCCGCTTCGCCCGCCTTATCCTTAACTTTAATCAAATAATACCCGAACAAAGGTGCCACCATGACGGATACAATCCACGAGATAACAAGAGACGCCGTAATAACCGGAAAGAGGGCCTTACAAAATTCCGCAGCCGCACCTTCGGAAAAGGCTACGGGAATAAATCCGGCACAAGTGACGAGAGTTCCCGTCAACATAGGCTTAGCTGTCTCTCTAAAAGCGGCACACGCCGCTTCCGTACGGGACTTACCCGCCTCCAGTTGGACACTCATCATTTCCACGGCAATGATCGCATCGTCAACCAATAAGCCGAGAGCGATGATCAAGGCTCCTAATGAAACTTTGTGTAAATCAATGCCGGCAATCTCCATAATGCAAAATACACCGGTAAGCACCAAGGGAATACAAAAGGCGACGACCATACCCGTACGCAAGCCCAAGCTGAGGAAGCTGACAATAAGGACAATAATAATCGCCTCTCTCAAAGTACCGACAAAATCACTGATAGAGTCTTTAACTACAGCCGGCTGATCCGATACTTGCTTAATTTCCAGACCTACCGGTAAGTCTTCGCCCACGGATTTTACAACCTTACTCAGATTTTCACCCAAGGTAAGAATATTGCCGCCGTCCTTCATGGAAACAGCCACACCTATAGCAGGCTTTCCGTCAAAGAACATTTTCGGGTCTGCCGGCTCCGTATACTTTCGCTCCACCTTGGCAATATCGCCGAGACGAAAAATCGCATTTCCGCCCTTAACAGGCAGGTTTCGAAGAGCATCTATGTCGTCAAAGGTTCCTGTAAGGCGCAAATACACGTTATCCGTTTTTGTATCAATCATACCTGTCGGCGTTACCGCATTTTGCCCTTTAACCGCCTCGGCTATAGCCGTAGGAGAAATACCTAAGGATGCCAGTTTTGCATTTTCTATTTCTATGTAAACCTTTTCCGACTGTTCCCCGACAATTTCAGCCTTCCCCACATCGGGAACATTAAGCATTTCTCGGCGAAGCATTTCGGCTTTTTGTCGCAATTCTTCGTATGAATACCCGTCTCCCGTTACAGCATATACGGAACCGTATACATCGTCGAAATGGTCGTTATAATACGGTCCGTATACGCCTTCAGGTAAGGTACGTTTCGTATCGTCAGCCAAGTTACGTACTTCCTGCCAAACAGACCGGACCTGAGCCGAATCTATTTTATCGTCCAAATTAACGAATATAACGGCACGCCCCGGTTTAGAATAGCTTCGAATATAGTCAAGATGCGGAGTGTCTTGAAGCTTTTTCTCCAATTTATCTGTAACCTGTTCTTCCATTTGTTGAGCTGTCGCTCCCGGCCAGGCAACGGTTACAACCATCTTTCGCACCGTATAAGCCGGATCTTCCATACGCCCCAACTTCATGTATGAAAAAATACCTGCCAACGCGATGACGACAATAAAGTACCAAACCAATGTCTTATTTTTCAGAGACAGTTCCGTCAGGTTACGCATTATTCGTCACCTTCCGTTCGCACAATCTGGCCGTTCGACAAAAGCTGAACACCGGCCGTAACAACCGTATCTCCGTTTTTAAGCCCCTTAACCGCCACGCGGTTATCATCAAAGGTTTCAATACTTACGTTTTGCAGAGAAACAGTATGGTCCTTACCGACAACCCACACTTGAGGCGTATTGCCGGTCTGATAGATAGCCGATAGCGGTAAGATACAATCCGTACCGCTACCGACGGATTTACTGTCCGTAACGGTGGCGGTCATCCCCAACTGTACCCCCGGCACGTCTGATGGCAAGGTTACGGTAACCTTATACGTACGCGTAGTCGGATCGGCTACAGCAGCTACTTCCCTTACGGCGGCCGTAACGTTCATCTTACCGAGGGCCCAGAAAGATACACTGACGTTCTTACCTACGGAAAAATCCTTAATTCTGTTTTCCGGTACATTAAAGGAAACCTCCATATCGCCGCCTTTTACCAAGGTCAGAACAGTCTGTCCGGCAGCTACAACCTGCCCCGGTTCGGCCGATACGGCAGCAATAACTCCATCCGCATCAGCCGTAAGGCTCGTATAAGAAAGGCTGTTTTCCGATGTAGCTGCAGCCGCTGCCGCCTGATTGTACTGAGCCGCCGCCTGATCATAGGCGTTACGATACTGGTCAAGTGTAGCCGCACTGACCGCATCCTGCGCGTATAAAGATTCATATCGTTCCAAATTGACCCGTGCCAAATCCAATTGTGATTGTGCAGCACTCAATGCAGCTTGAGAACGGTTTACTCCTTGCTGTGCATCTTGAGGATTGACAGTCATCAATACGTCTCCCGCATGGACGACAGAACCTAACTGAACATTTTTAGTCGTTATGCGTCCGCCGATTTGAAAGGCCATATGACTCTCATAGCGACCCTTGACCGTCCCCGTATATTGAGCCCCGTCTTGTGCCTGCCCATCTCCTACAACTACGGTTTTCACCAATCGGGGCTTTTGTGCCTCTTCCTTATGACCGCAACCTGAAACAAAGGTTACTGTTAAAACGGCTGCTACTAACAGAACATAATATTTTCTCCTGCGTTTCATATATACCTCCGCCATACGTTCTCGCCACAGTTCGCTTACAACTTCAATCCGTACGTCTGCACAGCATTATTATAGAACACATCGTCCCAAGCACTTCTGGGAATGATGACTTTAACGAAATTAACATAGTCCAGTAAATTGGCTAAAGGCCAATCGGTACCGAACATAAATCGTTCATAACAACCGATATAAGAAAAAAGATCATAAAGACGACGTATATACCCGTATCTTTCGTATAAGAACCTATCAAAATCAGGTATTTTCCCTTCTAGTAAGCCTGATAAATCGGCTGAGACATTCGGATTTTTTTCCATTACGGCAATGGCATCGGCAAGAAACGGATTGCCGATATGACACATGACAAATCGAACCTTATTATACTTAACGGCCGCTTCGTCAAGGATGAACGGATGGCTGTATTTCAAGAGTCCTCGCTCCGTCGCCGTCAGACCCGTATGAATAGCCACCGGTTTATCATATTTTACAGCCAAGTCGTAAAAAGGCTTAAGTCGATCTTCATAAACATAAAAATGATTATATCCGGGATATAGTTTAATACCCACACATTCGGGCCGTTTTAAATTTTCTTCTACTAAAGCGGCTTGCTCTGCTATGGAACGGTTATCCGTATCAAATCGATCCAGACCGATACAATAACTCATAAATTGGGGATAGTGGTGATCTTTCGGGTCGAGAGACACGTTTGACATAACAATGCCGTGTACAATTCCCGTATTTGCATAAGACCTGCGTAAATTGTCCGCCGTATTTTCATGGCCTGCCGTAACAGCCAATTCGTCAAACCCCGGAAACGAGGCGAAATGAAAATGTGCGTCAATGATTTTCATAAAACTTAACCTTCTCTCTGCCGTTTTTACAGCATTTATGCGAATACTGAAAATAGTTTTTTCCGAGTATTGCTATTGTACCATACATTTAAAGCCCGGAATGTACGTATCCATTCTTCGCTTTACCTATTTTTTCATATACTGTGCCAAGATGGTGCCTTCGAGTGTCTTCAACGTAAATTCATCTTCATTCCAAAGTATATAAGATCGCTCGCTGCCTCCCTTGGGAATGGATACTGACCCGGGATTCATATACAAAAGACCGCCGTGTCGTTCACACCGGGGTATATGCGTATGGCCGTGCAAAAAAATAAAATCTTCAGTCAATGGCGGTATATGATTTTCATTATACAGATGCCCGTGAGTTGCAAAAACTTTAACAGCTCCTTCAAAAAAAACGGCATAGTCCGCCATGACGGGAAATTCCAAAACCTGCTGATCCACCTCGGCCTCACAGTTGCCGCGAACGGCAAAAATCATATTCTTCTTTTTATTCAATAAGGTGGCCGTTTCCTTCGGGTCATAACCTGTCGGTAATTCATTACGCGGTCCGTGATAAAGTAAATCTCCCAAAAGTAACAACCGGTCAGCCTCTTCTCTTTCTACAGACTCCAAGAGTCTTTTGGTATATAAAGCAGACCCGTGAAGATCCGAAGCGATTACGTATTTCATGCCTTACACCTTCTTATTTCTTAACAAACAGCCGTCTACTAAAATAGAAATAACATCCTGTCGTAAACAGGCAAGCCGCCACCCAGCAAACAGGGCTGGCAGCACACAAGCCGGGATAGCCCCACTTATCCGACAAAAGCAAAGCGGAACCGCTACGAATGACGAGTTCTAAAATACTGCTCAATAAGGGAACAATAGCAATTCCCATTCCTTGCAGTGCATTACGATACACAAAAAGCTGTCCCAGAAAAAAGTAAAACGGTACGGTAAACAACAAATACAAGGCCGCTTGATCGAGAAGGAACTGATCCGGATCGGTCGTAAAGCCGGAAATAATTTCAATGCCGAAAAAGTACATTAAGGCAACGGCACACACACATAAACCGAATGACAGAAGCGAACATTGACGCACGCCCTTACGAATGCGGTCGAACTTACGAGCACCGTAATTCTGAGCCGTATAGACGGCCATGGCGATACCGAAGGAAATCATGGGTTGCATAGCCACTTGTTCAATACGCGTAGCCGAAATAAAAGCGGCTATCGTTTCAGCTTCAAAAGTATTGCATACGGCCTGAACTACAATAATCCCCAACGTAATAATAGAGAATTGTAGTGCCATGGGCATACCCACCTTCAAGTGTTCTTTGGCAAAGGCCGAATCAAAGCGCCAGTCTTCTCGTGAAAGTCGTAAAAAGGGGAACTTAATGCGCATGTAAAAGAGACATAAAAAAGCGGCAATTCCCTGCGACACGACAAGAGCTATCGCCGAACCCGGAACTCCCCAATCAAAGGCAACGATGAATAAAATAGCCAAGCCTACATTTAACAAGGTCGATAAAATAAGAAAGTATAGAGGCGTACGGCTGTCACCCAAGGCCCGACAAATACAAGACAAAAGATTATACATCATCGTGGCTGCCAGACCGTAGGAAACGATAATGACATAATGATAGGCGTCTTCATACAGTTCAGCGGAAATATTCATAAGCTGTAGAATTTTCGGCATGAGAAGCCCCGAAGCAATCATGAGAATAAGCGTAATAACAGCCGACAGCATGGCCGCCGTCGCCGCTGAATGGCGCACGCCCGCTTCATCACCTGCACCGAATCGTTGGGCCGTAATAACCGTAAATCCCGATGCCAATCCTATGGTCAAGGCTAACAGTCCCATAAACAACGGTGCCGTCGCCCCCACGGCGGCTAAGGCATGTACGCCTATAAATCGGCCGACAATGATAATATCGGCGATATTATAAAACTGTTGAAACAAGTTACCTATGAGTAAGGGTATCGTAAAGGCTACGATAAGCTTCATAGGGCTACCTTCCGTCATATTACGAACCATAGCTTCTCCTGTCAAAATTTTTTAATCTCACTTTAACGAAGTTTTAAATAAAATCCAATTATTGTATTCCATCATAAAAAAGGGTGATTTATATGACAACTTACAAAACACAAGAAAAGGCCGGACACAATGAAAAAATGTATTTTTTTACTTTCTGTATTTCTCACAGACAACCATTATTCGGAAAAGTTGTCACCGGCCTGGGCGGCCCTTATTGGCAACCGACCCGTCTCGGCGAAAAAGCGGCGGCACTCATGGAAGAAATTAAAGAAAAGCATGCGGACATAAACCTGGCAGAGTATGTTATTATGCCCAATCATATACACTTAGTCATAACTCTTAAAGGCGGCAAAAAAGCGGATATTACCCGTTTCATAACCTATTGCCGAAGCCTTCTGGAACGCCGTTTATCTACCGGTTTGACTATTTCGGCTCACGACTCTTTAGTCGAAGAATTGCGTACAGACTTAGCCTTTCGTACAGCCTGTTTAAACTTAAAGGTTCATTACGCCTACTGGCCTTATGACCGCCTGTACGTAGCCGAATCGTCTGCACCTTACGGTCACAATCAGGAAAAAGTTAAAGCTGACAAGGACTTCAATTCCCGCTCGGAACATTGGACAGTATAAGAATATAAAAATTCTTCCAAATACTGCAAAGCTCCGGCCGTTAAACGCAAGGGCTCATCTCGCCATGTATAAGTACATACGGACTTCCATTGGTTGAGCAAAGACGGACTCAATCGTTCCGGTAACAAGCCGTCTTCCTTTTTATCGGATAGAAAAAACCGACGTAGTCCGTTAGCAAGTCTTCCCTTCCTATATACGAAAAGCCGGTCGATATCAGGAAAAAATCCGGCAGAAGCAATTAACTGCCAACCGGCAATAATAGTCGCCGTTCGTACGTCTTTATAATCGATGGTCTCTGCATACGCATTCAGCAACTGATATACCTCTTCATCCCGCTCTCCCTCCGGAAATAGGGAGGTAACGATTTCCGCCAAAATTTGTGTATATGCATAGGTGTTCCAATCCAGGTTCATCACTGCTTTCGCATTACGACATTCATATTCTCCCATGGTATACGTATTATCTTTGCGGCGCGCTTCAAATGCAATCCGCGCAAATTGAAAAAAAGGATTGCCGTTTTTTCTTTTGCGGCCCCCGCCACTTGCAAATACACGTACCCGACCGGCTTGTAGCGTAAATACGGTAATCAATCTCGTTCCTGACGGATGTTTCTGCACATTGAGAATAATACCGTCAAAGGATTCGGCGAGCCCGTACTCAGTCGGATTCATGTTCATTCTCCGTTTCTTCCGGCGACGCTTCTTGAGGAATCGGTACGGCTCGGAGTCGAACAATTCTGAAGCCTTGTACCTCTAAAACAGTGAAGGCATAATTACCTATGGTTACCGCATCCTTAACCTCCGGCGTATGACCCAGTAAGTCAAATACATACCCGCCTATTGTATCTACATCCCGATCTTCTTCAACGGGAATATGAAGTAATTCTTCCACATTGTCAAGGAGGACCGTTCCCGCAAATTCATAGGCTCCGTCAGATAAGGGCTGAATTTCTTCTTTCTCCGCCGTATGTTCATTACGAATCGTACCGACCAGCTCTTCCATAATATCTTCCAAGCTAACCAAACCGACCGTACTGCCGTACTCGTCGACAACAATAGCCAAATACGTACGTCGTGCCCTCATGAGTTGCAGTAACTTACTTACAGGCATGATTTCAGGAATTTTCAAAATAGGCCGATTGATGAGCCTCAAGTTGTTGCGACGATTAATACGCAAATCCAAGACATCCTTAATATGAACCAAGCCCAGAACATGGTCTTTATCTTCTTCACATAAAGGATACCGAGTATGTCGCGAATGATTGATAGTCGTCAGATTCTCCGTCATACTTTCTTCGGCATACAGACAAATAATATCCTGACGGGGAATCATAATTTCTTTGGCCAATAAATCGGAGAAATCGAAAACATTATCGATTAACTCGCTTTCAAGCTTATCGATTTTTCCTTCTTTATGACTGGCCGTAATAAGCATACGAATTTCATCTTCCGTATGAGCCATATCTATTTCATTGGTCACGTCAAGAGAGCGACCGCTCAAAACCCGCTGTCCCAGTTTCATGCCTATAGTCAGAAACGGATAGAAAATCCGGCTGAGTCCGTAAATGATCGGCCCCGCAAAAAGGAGAGATTTCTCAGGAACCTGCATTCCTATGGATTTCGGTACCAGCTCACCTAAAACCCAAAAAAGAACGGTATACACAAGGGCGATAAATAGGCAAATAACATAAGCTCCGGGAAATGGAACGATAACTTCCGCACTCATATACGTCCACGTAAGGAAATACAATAGAACAATTCCTGCCGTAAAAGCCGAAAGCGATACACCCACCTGAGCCATACTGAGAAAAATACCCGTATTATCATAACAGGGCAAGACTTTTTTCAGTTGTTCTTCACCGTCACGTACCACTTCTTCAAGGGTTTCCTTGCGCAGTTGCACGAAAGCAAATTTACCGACTACAAAAAAAGCATGTACGGCCAAGGCGAGTAAAAAAATTATACAACAAGTTGCCAAGACACCGATTTGGTCTTCCGTCATCATTATTCTCCTTATTCGTCCTTATATCCGAATTCATTCAAAGCCGCTACCTTATTACGCCAGTCGGGCTTTACTTTTACCCATATATCTAAGAAAACATTCGAACCCAAAAGCTGTTCTATTTCCGTCCGTGCATAGCGGCCGATTTCTTTCAGTACGGCACCGTTTTTGCCGATAACAATTCGCTTCTGAGATTCCCTTTCTACATAAACGGTAACGCGTATATACACTTTATCGTTGTCCCTTTTAGCCATTTCTTCCGTAAAGACGGCGACGGCATGAGGAACTTCTTCACGGGTAGCACGCAAAAGTTTTTCCCGAACAATTTCAGAAACTAATAGCCGCTCGGGCTGGTCGGTAATCATATCATCGGGAAAATATTTGGGGCCCGGCTGCAAGATCTTCTTTAACTCGTCCGTTACTATATCCACATTATCACCGTTTAAGGCCGATACGGGAATGATACCTGTAAAATCATAGAGTTGCGAATAATCCGCAATAACTGCCGGAATTTTTTTCTTATCCACCTTATCCGTTTTATTAATAACTAAAAAGACGGGTACCCCTGCGTCTTTAACCTTATTTAGGACAAACATATCCCCGGGGCCGCGTTTTTCATCGGCGGCTACAAGAAATACGGCCGCATCAATATCGTGCAAGGCACTGAAAGCCGCATCATCCATAAAGCGTCCCAACTTATGCTTTGGCTTATGAATCCCCGGCGTATCGAGGAAAATGATTTGGCATTCATCATCCGTATGAATGCAAAGAATTTTATTGCGTGTCGTCTGAGCCTTATCAGATACGATAGTTACCTTTTGTCGAATAATACGGTTAATCAACGTCGATTTACCCACATTCGGACGGCCTACAATGGCAACAAAGCCCGATTTAAATTGGTCTTTCATCTTCATCCTCCTATAGTGAAAAAGGCTGAGGAAACAACTCCGTTGCCTTCACAACTCTGTATCGTCCGTCTTTGGCCGTTAAAATAATACGTTCCGCTGAAAATTCTGCCAAGACCTGACGGCAAGCACCGCAAGGCAACGTATAGTCCTCATCGGCTACAACGGCTACACTGTGAATCTTACGGCAACCTGCCGCAACGGCGGCAAAAACGGCATTTCGTTCAGCGCAGGATGTCAGCCCGTATGAGCCGTTTTCCACATTACATCCCGTATATACCTTTCCGTCATCGCCATCTACAGCCGCACCTACGGAAAAATTCGAGTACGGAGCATAAGCCTTTTCTTTTGCCTGCCGAGCTGCACTAACAAGGGCTTCATCTGTCGGCCTCATTACAATTCTTCTCCTTCTCTGACAAAGCCGAGGCGATGTAATACGAATTCTTCCTCTTTTCTCATTTCCGCCTTATCTTCGTCCGTCATATGATCATATCCCAAGATATGCAACATACCGTGAACAGTAAGATAGGCCAGTTCCCTTTCAAATGAATGTCCGTATTCTTCCGCCTGTTCCCGCGTCTTATCGAGAGAAATGACAATATCGCCGAGAAGCTTAGTGTCCGGTCCGTCGTAGCCTTCTTCTTCACCTTCATTTAAAGCAAAAGACAAAACATCGGTAGGACGATCTATGTTTCTGTATGTCTTATTGAGCTCATGAATATATGCATTATCACAAAGTACGACACTTAGCTCCGCGTCTTCATCCAACCCGTAAATATATGCACCTTCTTGACAAACCGACTCGATAATATTTTCATATTCTTTTTTTTCCGTCGCCTTGTTTTCATAAGTAATGCGAACCTTCATGCATTATGCCTCCTGTCCTTTATAATACGCTTCATAAGCCCTGATAATACGTCCTACCATATCATGACGCACTACATCAATATCAGAAAAACGCATCACCCCTACCCCGGGTACGGCTTCCAAAATACGTACGGCTTCAATCAATCCGGACGGAACGCTCCCGGGCAAGTCTATTTGACTTGTATCACCGTTAATAACCATACGCGAATGATTCCCCATACGCGTTAAGAACATTTTCATCTGCTCTCTCGTCGTGTTTTGAGCTTCATCTAAAATAACAAACGATTCTTCCAGAGTCCGGCCGCGCATGTACGCTAAAGGGGCTACTTCTATAATATTTCGAGCCAGCATTTTCTGCACCGTATCAAGACCGAACATGTCGGACAAGGCGTCGTACAGAGGTCGTAAATACGGGTCGACTTTTTCTTGCAAATCACCGGGTAAGAACCCTAGTTTTTCACCTGCTTCTACGGCAGGTCGAGTCAATATAATACGTTCTACTTCACGATTTTTCAAGTAATACGACGCCAAGGCAACAGCTAAATAGGTTTTTCCCGTACCGGCCGGCCCGATACCGAAGGTAACGGCTTGCCTACGAATCATATCAACATATGCCTTTTGTCCCAACGTCTTCGGTTTGACGGGACGTCCCTTATCGGAAAGTGCAATCGTATCCTCGTGCATCATTTCTACGAGATCGCTTTTTCCGTCGCGCACCAGCTTCGTAATATAGCGCACCTGTTGTGTCGTCGCATACACCTTGTCCCTATCGAGAGCGCGTAAGTGCAAGAGCATGCTTTCCAAGATGTTTGCCTCTTCTTCAGGTCCCTTTATAAATAAGTCCTGACCCCGCGACGATAAAGCCAAGGACGGAAACTCTTGACGCATAGTTTGCAACAATTCGTCATGCATCCCGATCAGATGTCTGGCTTCGGAAGGGTCGGAAAAATTAAATATTTTTTCTGCCAACATAATCTCCTTATTTACCGAAATGGCGGACTGCTTTACCACCCAAATAATCACATTTACGACCTTGGAAGGTCTGTCTTGTCGCCATTTCCGATTCAATCATATCGCGAATTCGCCACCACCCCATGCTCCAGTTCGAAAAGTCGGTCGCTTCTTCGGGAGCTCTGCCGATGAGGCGTTGAAATACTAAATCACTGCGCGAGTACTCCAGAAACGAAATAACTCTGTTTACGTACTCTTCTACTGTAATCAAACTGATTTCGCCATTCTTGTACCACTGTGCCATACGCGTATTTTTAATGATATACAGAGCATGCAGCTTTACTTCATGAGTCGGCAAAGCTGAAATAATCTTTGCCGTTTCAATAGTATCGACCTCGTCGTCACCGGGAAGACCGATAATAACATGAGTACAATTGCGAAAATCATAGTCTTTCAGCATCATGAGGGCATCGATATATTCGGCTACGCCGTGTCCCCTGTTAATCTGTTTCAACGTTTTATAATTGACGGTCTGAAGTCCCAATTCCACGGTAATATCGACACCGTACCTTTGCCGAACGTCATCCATAATATTCAGGTACGTCCGGTTCAGACAATCCGGTCTGGTCGCTACGGCAAGGCCCACAACATCAGGTAAGCAGGCCGCTTCCAAATACTCACGGAACAAATTGACCGGCACATACGTATTGGTGAAATTCTGAAAATAAGCGATAAACTTTTCGGCTTTATACTTAGGGCCTATGTGTTCCTTATTAGCCTTCAGTTGCTCCTCGATGGTGACGGAAGCAGGCAGGTTTTCATATCCCGCCCCGATGGCTCCGCAGAAAGCGCATCCGCCCGTACCTAACCGTCCGTCCCGATTGGGACAGGTATCGGGAATGCTGACCGGCAACTTATATACTTTCTCGCCGTACCGTTCCTTTAAATACGACGAATACATTCTGTAAGGTGTTTCCATAATTCTCCTCTAAGGCTTATTTATAACATGCCTTGAAACTCCCTTTTTCTCTTGTCTGGCAATAACCCGTACAGCTCCGTCAAAGGGCTTTCCCGTTATCACTTGTGCTGCTTCGGGTGACAAGGGCCATAGCTGATATCTTCGCTTTATGTCACGCATATTCGTAAATCGATAATCATCGTAATAGGTCTTCATCAAAGGCTCGTTCCTAAACACCCCATCCCATTCGTTGCGATGACAGGCTTTTTGGGAAAATCCCGGTTGCAGACGAAAGGCAAAGGAAATTCGCACATTGAAATCGAGCAGTTCAACAGCTGTTTCCTTACCTCTTTTCTCGATTTTTTTCGAATCACGAACAAATTCATACAACAAGTCAATGAGCGTACGATCCGACAATAAGCCTTCATCACCGTGAACCTTGTCAATAAAGAGCGTCACCGCATCATAAAAAACAAAGGGGCTCTCGTAAAACGGCACGACATAATTGAGAAAATCCGTAAATTTATTACTGTTATAAACGCGTTCGAATACATCCTCAAACCGTTTCATTCGTCGGACTTGACCAAAAGACAACCAAGCGGTTTCTAATATCTCATACGGACCATTCGGGTCAAATCGGTAGTCTTTTGCAAAGCGATTCCGTATACCCGACCCCTTAAGAAGCTTCAAAAAGCCTATTTGCAGCACATGCGGTTTCAGAGCATAAATTTCATTGAAAGACTGCTGCAAATGCTCCATCGTTTCATAAGGCAACCCGACAATCAGATCTAAATGAAGATGCACCGATTGATAATCACGCAAGGTCTTCATAACTTTCTCAATACGAGGCCAATCGTTGACCCGACGCACGGCATCCAGGGTTCGCTCATAAGTGGACTGAATTCCCATCTCCATTTGTATGCGCCCCGGTGGGGCCGCTTTTAAAATTTCCAAATCCTCATCGGTCAAAAATCCCGGTTCGATTTCCAAGTGAAAGTTAATATCTTCCGGTACGGATACAAAAAAGCGCAACAATGTCCGATAGTGCTCGGGATTACAGTTAAAGGTCCGATCCACAAACTTTACTTGCTTAACTCCGGCAGCAATAAAGCGCTTTAACTCACTTATGACGGTACGGGTATTGCGAAATCGCACACTTTGACTCATACCTGATAAGCAATACTGACATTGAAAGGGACATCCTCTGGAGCTTTCGTAATAAATTATTTTATGCGAAAGTTTCGAAAAGTCTTCTCCTTCGTAAGGAAAAGGTAAGGTATTTAAATCGGCTACCTCGCAAAGTTGTTTTGACCCTTCAAGTGTATTCCCGTTCCTAAAAAGAACCCCTGTCAGTTCGGGTCTTTCAATTCCTTCTTCCCACGACTGAATTAACTGAGGTAAAACTTCTTCACCTTCACCTTGCACTATACAGTCAATATAATCGTGTTCCTTCAATACCGCCTCGGCTGTATACGACACTTCCGGGCCGCCGAGAAAAATTTTGCAAGACGGAAGGACCTCATGTATGAGTCGAGCCGTTTTTAAGGTCATTTCAATATTCCAAACATAACAAGAAAGCCCTACCGCATCGGCACGGTGAGCATAAATGCGTCCTACAATATCATATAAATTGTGATTTATGGTATATTCCGCCGTTTCCGTATTCGTCAGTCCCCGTTCTTTACAGGCCAGTTGCAAATATCGCAAGGCCAATGACGATTGCACGAATTTTGCATTTAAGGCGGCTAATAACACTTTCATGTAACAGGTAATCCTCCCGTCGCTACTGAAAACGTGAGCACTTATCTTTATTATTATACTGCAAATCATACCTTTACGGAATGAAAAAGAGGCAGAATTTCCGCCTCTTTAATGCCAAAGTTATTTGTTTTTACGCCGATATATGACGACACCAACAAGGCAAATAAGAACGACCACAGCTAATCGCCCCGGATGTTCGGTAATATAAACCAAATCATGCCCCAGCCAAACCTCAATAGCTACAGCCGGAAGTTTTCCCAGGAAAGTGGCTCCCAAATGATCCGAAAAGGAAATGCGCCCTGAGGCGATAAGTGCCGTTAACAATACATTGGGTGTATACGGCAAAGCTCTGGCAATAAAAACATTGCGAAACGTACTGTACCCGTCAATACGACTCAGTTTATCGCTCTTGGCAATAATACGCTCAGCCGTACTGCGAAAGACGGTACGCATGACAATAAAGCCTGCCGTACAGCCGAGAAATTCGCCAATCCACGAGACGATAATACCCGGAATAAGACCGAAAACAAGACCGTTGACAATGAGAAGCGGCAACGACGGAAGCCCCGTCATATTCGTCAACAAAATCATGAGTATACTGATGGCCATGGAAAGGTATCCGTACGAAAGGATATATGCCTGCAACCCCGGCACATTCCCGTCCATAGCCAAGGTAATCAAGGTACTGTAAAAGCCGGGCAAGGCCAAGTGTATACTGCCGAGGATTAGGGCTATAATCAGACAGGCACCGATTTGCATCTGCCGTTCCGTTATGCCGTTATATTGCTTCATACTTACTCCTTAAATACTTATAGTAATATCGTCTATTATACTTCCCCTCTCATTTCTTGTCGATACAAAGAAAGACCCGCATCTTATCGATGCGGGTCTTATAAAGTTTATTAAATCTTTCCTACTAAGTCGAATCCCGGTTTTAAGGTCTTGCTGCCCGGTTTCCATTTTGCCGGGCACACTTCGTCACCGTGAAGGTGAACAAACTGTGCAGCCTGTACTTTACGCAACAATTCATCTGCATTTCTGCCGATATTTCCGGCACTTACTTCATATAAAACGACCTTGCCTTCCGGATTAATGACGAAAGTTCCCCGTTCTGCAAGTCCCGCATCTTCGATATATACGTCCAGATCTTTGGCCAAAATACCCGTCGGGTCACCGATCATGGGAAATTCCACCTTACCGACCGTAGCTGACGATTCATGCCATGCTTTATGGACAAAGTGTGTATCGCAGGAAACAGAGTAAATTTCACAATTTATCTTGCGAAAATCTTCATACTTATCCTGTAAATCGCCCAATTCCGTAGGGCACACAAATGTAAAATCGGCAGGATAGAAGAAGAATACACTCCACTTCCCTTCCAAAGCATGAGAAGTAATTTCTTTAAAAGCGCCCTTTTGATAGGCCTGTAATGAAAAATCGGTTACTTTCTTTCCGTTAAGAGACATAGTCTTTACCTCCTTTAATTGATATTAATTATCATAATTCGAGTATAAAGGATGTTTTTGACAATGTCAATAATAATTCTTATTTAGCAAGACTTGTTAAAATTTGCAACTCCGTAAGGCTATCTGCCTTGTCCTTAATACGTCCGCCTTTATCAATAATGATCCATACCGGCGGTGATTTAATAATAAGCTCCCGCCATGAACGTATATCTGTATGATATGACAGGAAATCATACTTTTTAAAGTCTATGTATGCATAACCGTCATCCGCTGTCCCGTCCGTCATAACGGCGCAAGTATAAACGGAATCACCGATCTTTTTTTTCACAGCTTCTAAGGTATTCAAGCCTTCTTTTGAATACTCCGTCCACGGATGCCAAAAATACAGGCACACAGGCTTTTCATTATACAAGGTACGCAGTCTGACAATCTCTCCGCTTCGGGTCTTCAACAAAATATCGGGAGCCAATACTTCAGTTTCTGACCGAATCAGATCGGCCGTATCCTTACGGCCTTCCATATCTATCCGTGCGGGATCCTTCCCCGGCCACCAAGCGAACAATAAAACCAGGCATATGAAAGCCAACCCGAAAAATATGATATTTTTACGTTTTTCGCTTCTCATGGCCGTTCCTCTCTTAAAATATACAAACGCCCCGTAAGGGGCGTCCGGAATTAATGTATCAATTCATACCAGCTGTCGGCAATATTCGCAAATTCCTGTAAGCTTAACGTTTCGCCGCGACGACTCCCGTCTATGCCGGACATATCCAGCATGCAAGAAGCCTCTTCTGTCGGAACCCCGCCGCCTTTTAAAGCGTTTAATAAGGTCTTACGCCGTTGTGCGAAAGCAAACTTCACAACTCTAAAGAAAAGCTTTTCATCCTTCACTGCTACAGCGGGTTCAGTCCGTACTTCCATACTTACCACTGTCGACGTTACGGCCGGCGGAGGCAAGAAAGACTGCGGTGAAATATCGAATTCACAGCGCGGCTTTGTATAGTACTGAACGGCCACGGACAAAGCTCCGTAAATACGACTTCCCGGCTTAGCCGTCATCCGTTCGGCAACTTCCTTTTGCACCATAACTACCATCTTACGGATAGGTAACTGTTCTTCCAAAAGCCGCATAATAATGGGTGTCGTAATATAATACGGCAGATTGGCACAAACCGTAAAAGAACGCTCATTCATTTCCTTATTTATATCTATTTTCAAAATATCGCCGTGAATAATCCGAACATTCTCGTAATCTTCCAGTGTTTTGTCCAGAATAGGCAAAAGGCGATCATCAATTTCTACCGCGGTTACAGCCGCCTTCGTTTCCGCCAAAGCCTGTGTCAGCGTACCTATACCGGGTCCTATTTCAAGGACTTCATCACCTTCACCTATATCTGCGGCTATAGCTATATTCTTGACCACGTCGGGACGAATCAGGAAATTCTGACCCCATTTTTTACTCATTCGTAAATTAAAGTGTTTTACAATGTAGCGAACCACGTCGGGATTCGCAATGACTGTCCCTTTCATCATTACCCCTCATTTAAGGCCGCCAAGGCGGCATTCCATTCATCTCTTGTCACGCCGTAGCCGTTAAGGCGGCGCAAAAACTGTTTAGCATTGCCGTAGCCGATTCCCAATTTGGCTCCCACAAATGACCGTCGTTCGGAAGCGTCTGTCGTCCCGTTTAAGCCGTTTTCCGATAAATCGGCAAGAGTAAACTCATGTTGCGGTTCGAACTGAAGGCATCGTGCCTGTTCCAGAGCCCGTAAAATAGAGTCTCTATTCGTCTGCTCAATGCCCAAGTCATCATTGGCAATGGCCTCTTTTCGCGGCACAAAGGCATGCTTAGCCAGAGGAAATTTGTCTGTCAAGTACTTACGAATGCGTTCACCCGCCCCATCGGGGTCTGTTAAAATAATGATTCCCCGTCTTTCATAAGCCGCCCGGATTGCTTCCAACGTATGAGGAAGCAGATTAAAGCCGTCCGTACGAATAGTATCAGCCTCAATCCGGCAGGCCCGGATGCGCGCTTCATCGGCCCGACCTTCTACGACGATTACTTCCTTAATCATAATGTAATGCCGTCCCCTTCTTCAGCAATAAAGCGAGCCGCCGCCAATACGGCGAGAATATTATGTTCCAAAACAATACCGCCTTGCAAGTAAATCATATACGGGTCACGAATCGGTCCGTCTGCAGACAGTTCGATAGACGAACCTTGAACAAAATCACCGGCGGCCATAATGATTTTATCCGCATATCCCGGCATATCGTCGGCAATAGGTGTAACGTGGGCATCGACAGGCGAAAAACTCTGAATGCCCCGACAAAAGAGCTCCATATTGCGCTGATTCCTAAGCGAGACCGTTTGAATTAAATCACACCGCAATTCGGATGCTTTAGGCGCTACGTCAAAACCCAGTCGGGCAAATACGGCGGCGGCAAAAACGGCACCCTTAATAGCCTGCGCCGTCACATGAGGTGCCATAAAAAGGCCTTGAAAAAAAAGTCTGTATCCCGGCGTATAAGACCCCAATTCATCGCCTAATCCGGGTGCTGTCAAGTAATCGGCGGCCTTTTCCACCAAATCGGCACGACCGGCGATATATCCGCCTGTCGGAGCCAAACCGCCACCGGGATTCTTAATGAGCGAGCCGGCAATAATGTGTGCTCCCGCCTCAAGCGGTTCTTCTTCTGCCGCAAATTCACCGTAACAATTGTCGACAAAGCAAATAGTCTGAGGACTTACTTCGCGCACAATCTCTAAAATCTTGCGAATATCTTCTATGCGTAAAGACGGCCGAGAGCTGTAACCTCGCGAACGTTGTAAAAGCACCATTGTGGGCTTACGTTCGGACACGACTCGACGAATCCCTTCTAAATCATAGGTATTATCCTTCAAGGGTACCTCTTCATACTGTACGCCTTTGGTTTTTAAAGAATTGCGACTGTCTCTGGCATAGCCGATGACTCCCTGCATCGTATCGTAAGGAGCCCCGATTAAAGAAACAAGCAGGTCTCCTTTTTCCAAGAGAGCGCATAACACCGTAGCCAAGGCATGAGTTCCCGATACAAAATGAGGCCTGACAATAGCCTTTTCGGCCTTAAATACTCCGGCATACACTTCGTCAAGCTTTTCCCGACCTATGTCACTGTATCCGTAACCACTGGATCCGGCAAAATGATAAGCCGAAAGACGAGCCTCTTTAAAAGCTTCCAAGACCTTTTGCGTATTCTTCAGCGCCGTATGGTCGATTCGTTCAAATTGTTCGGCACATTCTTTTAATGCTTCCCGTCTGATTTGTTCAATATCCACGTTATTTCACCCTTTGCTCGACTTTCGAGCCCCATTCATTTTCTATATCTTGAATAACGGCAGAGGCCAATTCATCTTCCGTTACAAAATCATCCTTTTCATACCATCGAATATACGGCATGCGCTTAAACCACGTCATTTGCCTCTTCGCAAAATGACGAGTTCTCTTCTTAATAAGCTCACTCGCCGCCTCTAGCGATAACTGACCGTCCAGATACAGGACCAGTTCCTTATACCCAATGGCCTTCATGGCCTGAGCTTCAGGCAACATGCCGTCTTGCAATAACTGCTGTACCTCGTCGATCCAACCGGATTCAATCATGGCATCTATCCGCTTTTCGATACGCTCATACAAGACCTGTCGCGGTAAGGATAAGCCGATGACGAAGGCATGATAAAGCGGACCGCCCGCCTTTTGCGGCATAACCGCCGCCGCACCTTCTCCCTTTTCAATTGCACCTACCAAGCGGACAAGCCGATGAGAATTGGACAATAACTCGTGCCAATCCGGAGGTTCGTATCCCGTTTTTTCTGTAATGTACGCTTTCAACTCTTCTTCCGACAAAGCGGCAATACGGCTCGAAGCGGCCTGCCGTTCTTCCTTGGAATGACGCTTCGCCTTAAACTCGTATCCTTCCAAAAGAGACTGTACGTACAGTCCCGTACCGCCGACGAGGATGGGAATCTTACCTCTTTCATGCAAGTCTTCAATCGTAGTCCGTGCCGCCTCTTGAAAGGCTGCAGCAGAAAAGTCTTCATTCGGTTCAATAATATCTATAAGATGGTGGCGATAGGTCGCCAGCTCATCCTTTGTCGCCTTAGCCGTACCGATGTCCATGCCCTTATATACTTGATACGCATCGGCCGATACTAATTCCGTTTGAAACCGTTCGGCCAGTTTAAAACTGAGCGCCGTCTTACCCACAGCCGTAGGACCGACGATGGCGATTATTTCATTCATTTACGACTACACTCCAATACGGCATAAGAAATACGGCTGTATCTTCCGCCGCCGACTTTTAAATTATCATATTTTCCGGTTAATCCCGAAAAGTCACGTCCCTTAATGACCACTCGTTTTCCGGCCTTACAAAGAGCCAAATCTATCATATCCGTCGTCAAAGGGGCATGACAAACAACGTCACGTAACGGCGTAAAATTACTGCTTTCTTGAACGGGCCGGGTAAACATGGGATCAAAATAAATAATATCGTACGACTTATCCTCAATCGAAGTAAGGACAGACTCGTAAGTATCGTGCGACAGATGTATATGTCGTAAGGCCTCCGTTACATCCCGACGTTCATGTACATATCTGGAAAATCCCCATGCCGTTACTCTTGCAAGCAAAGGAGACGCCTCTACGGCATCGATACGCGATCCCCGAGGCAATCCGTAAGAGGCTACGAGAGCATCCGAGCCGAGCCCGCAAGTGCAGTCCAAAAACTTAACGGGTCCCGTAGCGGCGACGGCATCAAGAAATCTATCGCCCTTACCCGAATCGATTTGACGGATACGTAACTCCGCCATACTGGGATGAAAGTGATGACTACCGCCTTCAGTTCGTATTTCAGGTCCCATGTTCGTATATATAATCAGGTTTTCATACAGATTGTGAAGTTCTTCTTCCCTTCGTCCTTGGCGAGGTACAAAATGGGCGTCGACCTCATCGGCCCATGCTTTCGCTTCGTCTTTTAACGATACTTCACCTTTTAAAGACGTAGTCACATAAACAGGTACCCTTTCCATCTTAAGTCCGTTTAAATAACTTTGCCAATTCGCCGGGCGTAAAGCGAACGATAATAGGGCGTCCGTGCGGGCATACATAAGGGGTTTCCGTATGGAAGAGGGCTTCCAACAGTTCCTTCATTTCCCGAATATTCAAGGTGTCTCCGGCCTTTACCGCTCCGTGGCATGACAAATATGCCAAGGACGAATGGCGTAATGTCGCCTTATCCATCTGCGGACTTTCATGTAAAATATGGCAAATTTCCTGCAATGAATCGGCAATATGTGATGTAGGTAAATCGGCGGGAATGGCTTCCATACGCAAGGTCGTCGGACCCGCCTCCGTATAAATATAGCCTAAATCTCGAAAAACCTCTTCTTTTTCCGAAAACAACTGCATGTCACTACTGTCGGCTTCGACAAACTCGGCGGTCAACAACTGTTGACTGGGCATGCTTTCCGTACGTTTGCAAAATTTATCATACCGAACCCGTTCATGAGCTGCATGTTGATCGATAATATACAAGTCTTCACCCTTCTTTGCCACAATATAGCAATTTGCTACGGCCCCCAAGGGAATGAAAACGTCTTCGTCACCGTCAAAATGAATAACGGAATGCTCCTTCACCGACTCCGACAATTCTTCCCGAACTGTCGAGAACGGATTTTCTTCTCCCGCCGCATACGCTTTTACATGAGGTTCCGGCGTATAAGGCTTATCTTGCCGTTGTACAGGCACATAACCGTGTTCCAACGAGCCGCCATTATTTCTTCGCCCCTCAGTCGAAAATCCGCCTTCCCGGGGTGTAGAGAAGGTGAAGCTTCGCTGTCTGTTCTCAACCTCTTTCGCAGGCACGGCCTTTTCAATTTGGCGCGGTGACAAATTAACGGGTGTCGCAATTTGTTCAGGCTTTTCCCGGCTCATTAAGGCCGTAATAATACAATGATATACGGCTCGATACATCTGCTGTTCATCGGCAAACTTGATTTCCGTCTTAGCCGGATGAACGTTTACATCAATAGTTGCCGGATCCGTTTCTACATATAAAAGAGCAAAGGGATAACCCGACTTGGGCAGCATGGCATGGTAGGCGTTTTCAATAGCCTTAAAGACGACGGCATTGTGAATGACCCGTCTATTGACTATACACGTCTGCCAAGCCCGCGTACTCTTTAATAAGGACGGCTTACCGACATAGCCGTGTATCGTAAGATTTTCATTTTCATAAGTTACGGGAAATACTTCCTTGGCTACAGCCGCGCCGTAAATGGCGGCAATCGTTTCCAAATCATCCCCCGTTCCGCCTGTCTGTAAGACCGTGCGGCCGTTGTTAATAAACGTAAAGGCCACGTCCGGACGAGTTAGGGCCAGCTTCGTAATAATATCGGAAATCTTCGAACTTTCCGTCCGTTCACTTTTCATAAACTTTTTTCGAGCCGGCGTATTGAAGAACAAGTTGCGCACTTCCATGGTCGTACCGACGGAAGCACCCGTGTGTTCTTCTTCTTTAACGGAACCGCCCGACAGTACCATACGAAAAGCCAGGTCCGTATCATTCATGCGCGTCGTCATGACCAGTTCGGAAACGGCGGCTATACTCGGTACGGCTTCACCGCGAAATCCTAAGGAGGTAATGGAAAAAATATCTTCAATAGAACTTATCTTACTCGTTCCGTGACGAATAATACTCTTTTTCGCATCTTCTTCACTCATGCCGCTGCCGTTATCGCTGACACGCATATATGAACTGCCTCCGTCGGCAATTTCTATTTCTACCGTTGTAGCCCCTGCATCCAGGGCATTTTCCGTCAACTCCTTAATAACCGAGGAGGGACGTTCAACTACTTCACCGGCTGCAATTTTATTGGCCGTTTTTTCATCAAGTACATGTATAATGGAGCTCACGAAATACCGCTTCCTTTCTTGGCTTCACGTTGCAAATCATGCAAAAACGAAATGGCTTCGATAGGGGTCATACTCATAACATCCACATGGAGCAACTTGTCCGTTACGGCATCTGTAAACAGTCCCGGTGTCGCATAAGTCGCTTCCTCATCGGGGGTCTGCCGCGAAGGCACTGCCGCAGCACCGCCTTCCAATTCTTCCAAAATAACTTCGGCACGCTTCAAAAGACCTTCGGGAAGACCCGCCAAACGAGCTACATGTAAGCCGTAACTGCGATCGGCTCCGCCCGGTATAATACGCCGCAAGAACTTGATGGACTTGCCCCGTTCTCGAACGGCGACGGTATAGTTCTTCAAAAGACTCGATTCGTCCGCCATGGAAACCAACTCATGATAGTGCGTGGCAAAGAGAGTAAATGCGTGAACGTGTTTTAAACAATATTCAATAACCGCCTTGGCAATGGACATACCGTCGAAGGTACTCGTACCTCGGCCGATTTCGTCCAAAATCAACAAACTGCGACACGTAGCGTGTTTTAAAATATAGGATACTTCCTTCATTTCCGTCATAAACGTACTTTGACCCGTTAAAATATCGTCACTGGCACCGATACGCGTAAAAATCCTGTCAACAGGGCAAATATCGGCACTCTCGGCAGGGATAAAAGATCCCGTCTGTGCCATTAATATCAAGACTGCCGTCTGACGCATATACGTCGATTTACCGGCCATATTGGGTCCCGTTATAACAAGAACTTCGTGATCCGTATGGTTAAGCGTAACATCATTAGGTACAAAGAGTTCGTTTTTATTATATTGCTCAATAATGGGATGACGACCTTCTTCGATGCGAACGACTTCACGACTGTTTAATGCAGGCCGTACGTAGCGATTCTCCTTGGCACATACGGCCAGGCTGTACAAGCTGTCCGCTACGGCTACGGCACGAGCCGTTTCCTGCATGGCCGCAATATGGCCGCGAACTTCTTCGCGCAACTGTGTAAACAGTTTATACTCCAAAGCGGTCAATCGTTCCTGAGAAGTCAATACCTTTACTTCAAAATCTTTCAGTTCCGGAGTAATATACCGTTCCGCGTTGACCAAGGTCTGTTTACGTACATAATAAGGCGGAATCGGTTTCGTATTGGCGTGGGAGATTTCAAAATAATAGCCGAATACCTTCGTATAGCCGATTTTCAGCTTAATTCCAGTACTTTCTTTCTCCCGTTCTTCCAAGTCACGTAAAAAGGCATGACTGTTTTCGGATATGCTGCGAATTTCATCCAATTCTTCATTATATCCGTCACGAATGACACCGCCGTTACGAATAACCGCAGCCGGTTCTTCCTTAACGGCACGACAAAGCAAATCGTACACGTAAGAATGAACATCCATGCATTCATTCAGTCTTTGTAAAATAGGTGCTCTCGCTTGTGATAAGATATGTTTTACGTCCGGCAGAATACGTAACGATTCACGCAAAGCCGTCATATCCTTAGGCCCGGCCGTACCCGTGCCGATGCGTGTCAAAATACGTTCGAAGTCATAAATCTTATCCAACGTATCGCCCAAGTCCTGACGCATAATTTCATGGCGTACCAAATCCTCTACGCCGTCTTGCCGTTCCGTTATATCGTGAAGATTCAACAAAGGGGCTTCCAACCACTTACGCAATAAACGTCCGCCCATAGCCGTCTTCGTCCGGTCCAGCACATCGAGAAGAGTTCCCTTGCGGCGACCGTCACGTACGTTCTGAGTGATTTCCAAATGGCGTAGACTCGATGCATCAATAAGCATATTGCGTTCTGTCGTCAAAGGCCTCAACGAGGCGATATGAAAGACGTCGGCCTTCACCGTCTCTTTTACATAGGATAACAAGATACCGATAGTATAGGCCGCTTCCTTTGCCGCCTGAAAGGCATCTTCATCAAAATAATCGGCACCTGTTCGTGAATAGTCTATATCCCCTTGCACCTCGTAGAGCGTAAAAGCACAATGGTTCAGCCGCTCCGTAACAAAACGCCGTAAAGAGGTAATGATTGCCGACTCCTTCGTATATACCACTTCCGCCGGTTCATACAAGGCAAAGATGTCCAAAAGTCGATCTTGAGTTTCGTCATCTCCGCAGGCCATCCACAGAGCTTCTCCTGTCGTTACGTCCGTCAGTACAAGCTGAATGCCGCCATTTTCTTCCCCTACAGCGGCAATATAGTTATTCTTCTTCGACGCCACGGCATGCTCCATCGTCACGGTACCGGGTGTGATGACGCGAATGATTTCTCGCTTCACAAGACCTTTTACAGACTTCGGATCTTCCATTTGCTCGCAAATGGCAACCTTATAGCCCTTATGAACAAGGCGTTCAATATATGTATCGGCAGAGTGAAAGGGAACGCCGCACATGGGTACGCGTTCCTTATTGCCGCCGGCACGGCCGGTCAAGGTTAAATCCAATTCACGCGACGCCGTCAAGGCATCGTCAAAAAACAATTCATAAAAATCGCCTAAGCGAAAAAACAGCAGTTTATCGGCACACGTTTCCTTGACTTCCAGATACTGCTTCATCATGGGCGTTAACTTCATTTCTTCGGCCACAATCTTCCTCCCGTTTCAGGACATGACCTTTAAGGACCCAAGTCTGTCCCTTATCCACATGTACTCGTATGGTATCACCGACGGCGCTCGTCCCGTCGTTTTCCCAAATGATCATCTTATTGCCCCGCGTCCTGCCGAACCAATGATTTTCATCATTTTTCGTAGGTCCTTCGACAATGACTTCATAGTCCTTGCCTTCCATCTCTACGTTATAAGCCAGGCTGATTTCATTCTGCACATCAGCTAATCGCTTCAAACGTCGGCTCTTTTCATCTTGAGGAATCTGATTATCCATCGTCGCTGCCGGCGTTCCCGTACGGGGTGAATAAATAAATGTATAGGCCATGTCGTAGCGTACGCGCCTCAGCAAGTCGAGAGTTTCTTGAAACATAGCTTCCGTTTCACCGGGAAAGCCGACAATAATATCGGTCGTCAAGACAGCTTGAGGCATCTTTTCTCGAATGTACGAAACCAACTCTTCGTAGTGTTCCGTCGTATAACCGCGATTCATGCGTTTTAAAAGTTCCGTAGACCCGCTCTGCACAGGCAAATGAATATGGGATACTACCTTCTTGCACTGAGCAATGGCGTCTATCATGGTAAAAGTCATATCCTTCGGATGGCTGGTCATATAACGAACCCGTTCAATGCCGTCAATGTCTTCTATAGCATATAAAAGGGCTGAAAAATCTGTACCGTCCTTAAAATCGAGCCCATATGAATTGACGTTTTGACCCAGTAGTGTAATTTCCTTATAGCCTTCTTTTGCTAAATTGCGGATTTCTTCTACAATTTCTTCAAGGGGGCGGCTCACTTCGCGACCGCGCACATACGGCACAATACAATACGTACAAAACTTATTGCACCCGTTCATAATGGGAACCCAGGCGAAGAACTTCTGGAATCGCTTCGTCGGTACGGCGTGGAATACATTGTCTTCCATTTCCGTAGCCAACATGTGGCTTTCCTTCTGTCCCTCTTTTTCTCTAATCAAATCGATGAGTTTATGTATGTTATGTGTGCCGATGACCAGGTCCAAATGAGGGGCCCGTTTAAAGAGACGGTCCTGCCATTCCTGAGCCATGCACCCCGTTACGGCTAAAATCAAATCCTTGTTCCGCGCCTTCAAATGCTTAAACTCGCCGATTTTTCCCAGTACCTTGTCTTCCGCCGTCTCACGTACACAACACGTATTCATAAGAATGACATCAGCTAACTCGGGGTCTTCCGTCGGCGTGTATCCCAGCTCTTCCAACTGGCCTGCATACCGTTCCGAATCGGACTCGTTCATCTGACAACCGTAGGTCATTAAACAATAGTGCTTACTTGCCAATAAATCCATGTATAGTCTCCGTTACCTTCTTTTTATAATACTTTTGAAATTCATTTTTACATTTAATGATACCATATTACGGCAGACTGCAACAGTCCGAACCGGCAGATATACTGTCTATACTTTGTCTTGTACAATTTCCCTCCTCCATGATATACCATCTTTAATTAAAGCAGATATTGTTACATGACTTGGTGATGATTGCCTGATGCCATTTAATAATGTCTGCTTTTTATTTATCACCTTGTATTGCGATACCTTTCCGGCTATGCTATAATTAAAAAAGTAACCGATTGGTATGAGCCCGACCAGGGGAATTGCACCCCGTTTGCGGCATGCCGGTCGGTGATTTTTTATTTTCATGAAATCTGTTTCTCTGCTTATTCATAACAGCGGAAACATTGAGACCCGACAGTCCCTGCGTATAATACGTAAGGCTATCCTGATAAACATCCCTCCCATATTTTTAAATATTTATCATATCTTTCGTATACAAAAACCGCCTGTCTTTCGAAAAACAGGCGGTTTACTCTGCTTTATGTTCTTTCTTTAATGGCCTTTACAATCCGTTTCAGCCCTTCTTCTACAAGGGACCGGGGCATAGCCAGGTTGAGTCGTACATAGCCCTGTGCATTGTCTACGAAGAGAGCATCCCCTCCTTCGAGAAGAACACCGGCTTTGTTGGCGAAGAAATCGGGAATATCTTCTACGTCAGCCAGATAAGCACTTAAATCCACCCATGCCAGATAGGTGGCATCGGGAATGACAAAATGTGTTTCCGGCAATTCCCTGTCGAGTGTCTCCTTAACAAAGGCGAAGTTTCCGTCCAAGTACGTCTTCATTTGATCAAGCCATTCCCCACCTTTTTCATAGGCTGCCTGATGTGCCGCAATGGCTAAGGGATTAACATTCATAGCGTACGAATTGGTATAGGCAATATACCATTCTTTCAACGTTTCATCTCGAATCAGGATTTCCGCAAACATAAGTCCCGCCATATTAAAGCATTTAGAAGCAGAGGTGCAAACAATAAGTTTGTCATAATCGGGCATAATTTTAGCCATAGGAATGTGCCGTTTCCCTTGGCGCAGAAGGTCACAATGAATTTCATCGCTAATAATCCAAAGGTTATGTTTTTCTACAATAGCCGCAACCTTCTTCAATTCCTCTTCCGTCCATACACGTCCGGTCGGATTGTGAGGGTTACACCAAATCAAAAGCTTCGCCATAGGATGTGCGGCCGCCCTTTCCAAAGCGTCAAAGTCGATTTGCCAAACGCCCTTTTGATCTTTAACCAGACGATTGAAAACGGCCTGTTTTCCGTTGTACGTTAAAGGATGCTTAAAGTATCCGTAAGCCGGAGTATTGACAATGGCGTATTCGTGGTCCGTCAAAATAAATTCCGTCAACTTATAAAGAGCGGGAATGATGCCGAGAGAAAAGCAGAAATCCTTTCGTTCATAAGTCCAGTCGTACATTTTTTTACTCCACTTGTTATAAGCGTCGTAAAATTCCTGTTCAAAAACCTGACTATAGCCGAGAATTCGCTTATCCAAGCGTTCTTTTATAGCATCAATAATATGGGGGCACATGGCAAATTCCATATCGGCTACCCACATGCGAATAAATTCTTCGTCCTTAAAAGGGAACTTCTTTTTTCCTTCAAAATCATGAAAAATATAACCGCGGAATCCGTCCGTATTCATGGCATTTGTATGCCGACGATCGACAATCTCATCAAAATTATACTTCATTTTAATCCCCCTAAATCAGTATAGTTTAAAACTTAAAGTCATCATATCACACTGATTTTTGCTATGTCAAAGTAAAATGCCGACATACAAAAAACCGTGAAAAACCGCTACTTTACACCCAAATAGACTTATATACATCGCACGGCTACGATGTATCGGCAAGCCTTCACGGTATACAAAACGCCGGACAGACTATGTACTTTCACATTGCCTGTCCGGCATTTTGAGCCTATCAACTTATTCAGTTATCTGCAACTACCGGCCTGAAAAGGTCTTTACTACATCCAGACGCTGAATGGCCCGTTTCAATGCCAATTCGGCACGAACGTGGTCGATTTTTTCATTCTTGCTTGCTAAGCGCTCTTCCGCTCTATGTTTAGCGGCTTCCGCTCTCTTTACGTCAATGTCTTCAGGAAGTTCGGCCGCCGGCGTTACGATGGTGACCTTATTATCATTGACTTCCATGAAACCTTTGGCAACGGCGATCTTCTTTTCCGCTCCCTCTTTGGTAACCGTAAGGGGCCAAATGTCAAGAGATGCGATTAAGGGTGCATGACCGTGCATGACACCCAAATCACCGTCTAAAGCGCGCACAAGAACAAACTCTACATCATCGCAATATACGGAAGCATCAGGTGTAATGACCTCCAGACGGAGCGTTCTAGCGGTTTCTTCCATAGACTATTCTCCCTTCAGAGTCTTAGCCTTTTCGTACGCTTCCTCAATATTGCCGACCAGATAGAAAGCTTGTTCCGGCATGTCATCGCACTTACCGGAAAGAATTTCTTTAAAGCCCGCAATAGTTTCTTTCAACGGAACATAGCGACCGGGTTGACCCGTAAACTGTTCCGCAACGGAGAAAGGCTGACTGAGGAAACGCTGTACCTTACGAGCACGTGCAACCGTAAGCTTATCATCTTCCGACAATTCATCAATACCCAAGATGGCGATAATATCCTGCAAATCCTTGTACTTTTGAAGGATTGCCTGTACTTCGCGAGCCGTTTCGTAATGTTCTTCCCCGATAATATGGGGATCCAAAATACGCGATGTCGAGTCAAGGGGATCGACGGCCGGGTAAATACCCAATTCGGCGATTTGACGAGACAATACGGTCGTTGCATCCAAATGGGCGAACGTAGCGGCCGGAGCCGGGTCAGTCAAGTCATCGGCAGGGACGTAAACGGCCTGTACCGATGTAATCGAACCTTCCTTCGTCGACGTAATACGTTCCTGCAAGGCGCCGACGTCCGTGCCGAGCGTAGGCTGATAACCTACGGCTGACGGAATACGACCGAGCAATGCCGATACTTCCGAACCGGCCTGAATGAAACGGAAAATGTTGTCGACGAACAAAAGCACGTCCTGATGTTCTTTATCGCGGAAGTATTCCGCCATTGTAAGACCCGTAAGACCTACGCGCATACGAGCTCCGGGCGGTTCGTTCATCTGACCGTATACCAAAGCGGTCTTACTGATAACGCCCGATTCCTTCATTTCGTTCCACAAGTCATTACCTTCACGTGTACGTTCACCTACGCCCGTAAATACGGAGTAGCCGCCGTGTTCCGTTGCGACGTTATGAATCAATTCCATAATAAGGACCGTCTTACCTACACCGGCACCGCCGAAGAGGCCAATCTTACCGCCCTTGGCATAAGGAGCGATAAGGTCAACGACCTTAATCCCTGTTTCCAGGATTTCCATCGTCGGCGACAAGTCGTCAAATTTAGGTGCCGGCCGGTGAATCGGCCAATAATCTTCAGCCTTTACCGGTTCGTCTACCTTATCAACCGCTTCGCCGAGGACGTTGAAAATACGTCCCAACACGCCCTGACCAACAGGAACGCGAATAGGAGCACCCGTATTTTCAGCGGCCATACCGCGCACCAAGCCGTCCGTAGAGCTCATGGCAACGCAACGGACAACATCGTCGCCCAAATGCTGCATGACTTCGGCTACGAGATTTACGGTCTGGTCACCTTCGCCGCCTGTAATGCGGATAGCCGTGTAAATAGGCGGTAAGTCTTTTTCCACAGAAAATCGCACGTCAATTACCGGGCCGATGACCTGGATGACTTTACCAAAATTATCACTCATGAAGAGGTTCTCCTCTCTACTTTAATACTTGTATCTTACTGCAACGCATTCGCACCGCTGACGATTTCCGTCAATTCGTTCGTAATGCCTGCCTGACGTACCTTGTTATAATGAACCGTCAGGCGGTCGATCAGTTCGCCTGCATTATCCGTTGCCGATGTCATGGCCGTCATGCGGGCTCCGAGTTCACTCGCCGCCGACTGAAGCAGACTGTTATAGACAAAGGCTTCCAAATACGTAGGCACCAAGGATGTGAGAACTTGGTTACTGTCGGGAGCAAAAAGATATTCTTCCTTCACTCCTTCTTCTTCGTTCAAATCCGCATCAATAGGAAGCAGCTTGGATACGGTTACGTCCTGAACCAGGGCCGAACGGAATTTCGTATATAAAACACAGACTTCATCCACTTCACCGTCCATAAAGCGTTTCACCGCTTCATGCATAACGGTTTGAGCGTGATGATACTGCGGCTTATCCGAAAACCCGCTCCACTTGCCGGCAGGTGTAATACGAAGGCGTTTCAAATACTCAACGGGCTTACGACCGGTCACGAGAAAGGTTACCGCATCTCTGCCCTTTTCGGCAACGATAGCGGCCATGGCTTTATTGATATTCGAACTGAAAGCTCCGGCCAAGCCTTTATCGGCACCGACAACAATATAGCAAGTACGTTTTACTTCCCGTTGTTCAAACAGGGGACCGGCTTCACCACCGGCGGCAGCTGCCAATCGACGCAACATGGCTTCGATTTTATCGGTAAAAGGAGCCGTTGCCAAAGCGCGATCCTGTGCACGACGCAGACGTACGGAAGATACCATCTTCATGGCCTTCGTAATCTGTTGAGTATTCGTTACGGACTTAATCCGTCTGTTTATCTCGCGTGCACTCGGCATAGACTATTCCTCCTCTTTAACGAGTTCATGGTCGGCGCCGAACAATTTAATAAATTCTTCAACCGCCTTCTTGAGGATAGCTTCATCTTCTTCACCGAGTTGCTTCGTGTCTTTAATGTGACTGCCCACATCGGGATACTGAGCATGCATGAACTTGATGAATTTTTCTTCAAATTCCGCAACGTCTTCAACCTTAATCGGCATGAGATAGCCTTTTACAGCTAAGTAAATCTGCATAACCTGGTCTTCAACAGCCATCGGCTGGTACTGAGGTTGTACGAGCATCTGCATCGTCCGTTCGCCTCTGTCGATTTGAGCCTTCGTACTCTTATCGAGGTCGGATCCGAACTGTGCGAAAGCCGCCAATTCACGATACTGTGCCAAGTCCAAACGCAAGGTGCCGGCAATTTTCTTCATGGCTTTAATCTGAGCCGAACCGCCTACACGAGATACGGACAGACCGACGTTAATAGCCGGACGCACACCGGAGTTAAATAATTCCGTTTCCAAGAAAATCTGTCCATCCGTAATAGAAATAACGTTTGTCGGAATATAAGCCGAAACGTCGCCTGCCAATGTTTCGATAATAGGCAAAGCCGTAATCGAACCGCCACCCAATTCATCGGACAGCTTGGCAGCACGTTCTAAAAGACGCGAATGTAAATAAAATACGTCGCCGGGGTATGCTTCACGTCCGGGCGGACGACGTAATAACAACGACATGGCACGGTATGCCTGAGCATGTTTGGACAAATCGTCATATACGCACAGTACATCTTTGCCCTGGGCCATGAAGTATTCACCCATGGATACGCCGGCATAAGGAGCCAAGTATTGAAGCGGTGCCCCGTCGGAAGCCGTTGCGGCAACGACAATAGTATACGCCATAGCGCCGTGTTCTTCGAGAGTGCGAACTACACGAGCTACCGTAGATGCCTTCTGACCGATGGCAACATAGATACAAATAACGCCGCTATCCTTCTGATTGATAATCGTATCGATGGCAATAGCCGTTTTGCCGGTACCGCGGTCACCGATAATCAATTCACGTTGGCCTCGACCGATAGGAACCATCGAGTCGATAGCTTTAATCCCTGTCTGCAAAGGTACCTTTACAGGTTGGCGGTCGGCAATACCCGACGCCTGGACTTCAATACGACGCGTTTCTTTCGTCTGAATGTCGCCTTTGCCGTCAATAGGAGCCCCCAGGGGATTTACGACACGGCCGATCATACCGTCACCTACAGGAACGCTCATAACGCGACCTGTACGACGAACCGTATCGCCTTCTTTAATCAAGTCGTCTTCACCGAGCAATACGGCGCCGACATTATCTTCTTCCAAGTTTAAGGCTAAGCCATATACATTGTGAGGTAATTCCAATAATTCCCCGGACATGGCCTTATCCAAACCGTAAATATGAGCGATGCCGTCACCGACTTCAAGGACCGTACCGACGTCGTCCACATTCGTTTCGACATTATAGTCTTCGATTTGTTTTCTGATTATAGCCGTAATTTCTTCAGGCTTCATGTTCATTTCTAGTCCGTCACCTCGTTTGCTACACTGCCTTGCAATAAGGCGTGTTCCATATTCCGGATTTGTCGTTTCAAGCTGCCGTCAATAACCTGATCGCCGATTTGTATAACGACGCCGCCCAAGATAGACGGGTCCGTATAGTACATCGGTTCGATTTTCTTTCCGGTCATAGTTTCCAGCTTCTTCACGAGTGCCGTTTCTTCTTCCGCTGTTAGCGGCTTAATGACACGTATTTTGGCCACTTCAATATTCTGTGCGGCCCGAGCCAAATCGATAAAGTTTTCCACAGCTTCCGTAATTGCCGCTTCCCGACGACGGTCTACCATAACGTAGAGAAATCGGCAAACAATGGATGAAACGGAAGAAGCAAAAATCTTTTCAAGCGTTTCTTTTTTGGCTTTCGCCGTAACCAGAGGATTGCCCAAAAACTTTCTGAGATTTTCGTTTTCACGCATTACCGTGCGGACCGTTTTCATATCCGCCAATACGATATCAAGCGAATTATCCGACTGAGCAATATCAAACATGGCCTGGCTGTATTTTGAGTATACGGATTCAGGTATCATAAGTGCCTACCTTGCGATCCGTTTCGCATCCATACGATCCATGCACTCTTTAATCAGCTTGGAGTTCATGTCCGTATCCATATTTTTTTCCAGTAATTTTTCTGCCACAGCCATAGACAGGGAAACTACTTCTTGTCTCATTTCGCGAAGAGCGGCTTCACGTTCACTGACGATTTCGGCATGTGCCAATTCCTTTTCGCGGGCAATTTGCGTACGGATGGCATCGAGTTGTGCCTGTCCTTCCGCTTCCGCCTGCTTAACAGCCTTATCGATAATCGCCTGCGCTTTTTCCTGTGCCGTTTGCAACTGCTGTTCGTAATCGGCTTTCAGTTTTTCTGCAGCCAAACGCGACTGTTCCGCATCGTTCAAGTCGGACGAAATCTTGTTTCTCCGTTCCTCCAGAACCTTCAACATCGGTTTATAAGCAAACTTGGCCAAAATAGCGACCAGAACAAAGAAGTTGAGGAATTGGAAAAGCAAAGTACCGTTTATACTGATCAATGGTATTCCCTCCCCGTTTCGGTAAGTAACACTTCTTTATTCAAATTAGAGTAAACTTACAAACGGATTGGCGAATACCAATACAATGGCGATAACGGCAGCGATAATAGGAATAGATTCAATCAAGCCGATAGAGATAAGCATGTTCGTAAGGAGCTTGCCGCCCATTTCAGGCTGACGTGCCGTACCTTCCAACATTTTCGAAGCCGCATTGCCGTCGGCAAGAGCCGCGCCCAAAGCTGCCAAACCAATACCCAAGCAAGCACCGAATGCCGAGAATGCCAAAACAATTGCCTTTTCCATAAGTTATAACCCTCCCAGATATGTAAAAATTTAATGTGATCCGTGGAACGACGGAGCTAAATAAGATGTTGTCAAAATAGTAAAGATAAATGCCTGGATTAAACCGATAACCAAGCTGAACACGAGCCAAATGAGCGGCACGCCTACAGGTACCAGTTCATACAGCACTTCCATCAAAATTTCACCGGCCAAAATATTACCGAAAAGACGGAATGACAAGGTCAACGGTTTTGTAAATTCTTCCATTAAGTTGATGGGGAAGAACAATACAAAAGGCTGGAAGAAATGTTTGAAATACTTTCCGGCACCCTGATTGCGAATATACAACGCATGTGTCAAAAACGATGCGACCAAAGCCAATGCGACGGTCGTGTTCAAATCATTTGTAGGTGATGATAATACACCCGGATTCGGTAACAGACCGAATTCATTAGCAAAGAAAATGAACAAAAACATGGTTAAGAGAACAGATGTAACCTGACCGTATTTAGGTCCCAGGTTTTCCTTAAATTGTTCAAGCAAGGCTTCAACAATCATTTCCATGCCGTTTTGCATACCGCTCGGTACCAAGGCACGTCCCCGCGTCGCCAACAGTGTAACCACAATAACGATGGCGGCAACAATCCATGTCATCATCAAGGTGTCAATATTGACATTTAACCCTAACAACTGAACAACCGTATGATGCCCCGCGTGTAATTCCATAAGCTGCACCTCCCTTCCTACAAAATGCGCTGTAACGCCTTGACAAAAAGTTCACCGAAAATCAGTACTCTGTACATCATGACACCTGCCACAAAGGAGGAAATCCTGATTTGAGGAAATTGCAGTACAACGATAAGCACAAGCATAATCAACAACAGCCTCACTACTACGCCGCCGCGGATAAAGACCAAGGCTTGTTCGGCCGGCATACGTGCGGATTTCGCTAACCGACTGCTGAGCATTACGAAGTACAACAGATTGACCAGGCTACCGATGAGCCATCCGGAAATATACTCGCCCACTCCGACCGCCCAAGCGGCAATAGCCCCCAGTACGGTGCCTACAGCAAGACGAATTACCGTTTTTTTAACATATAAAGTAAATACGTCCACCGGTCGTCCTTTCATTTCCCCTGTTACTTGCCACGTTCATTCAAAGTCCCCGCTTTTTTATACAAAGTCCAAAACCCGGTAACGGAACCTAAGAGTGCAAATGCCATGAGCCCGAACGGACTTGTATTAAAATACGAATCCACAAAGCGTCCAATGAAAATACCGACAATAATGTTCACAAATAAAGTAAGGCCCAATGAACCGGCTACGGCTACGAGCTGCAATGTCGACATGCCGTCGCTTCTTTTTTGTGATTTTTTGCGGTCTTCCGTTGCTTGGCCCACGAATATTTACCCCTCACGGCAACTACAGTGAATACGGTAAAAATCAATGATTATATCCGCATCGATTGACCCCGTACCTGATGTATATTTTACTCTTCCATTTGATAAAATGCAACAAAGCCGAATGGGCTTAGCCCTTTTTTTCTTAAGGTTTAAAAGTGTAAAGAGTACTAAAAAAGGCGACATTTTGTCGCCTTTTAATCATACTATTTGATCTGAATATTTATTCATTTTATTTAAATTCTTCAGGCCGTTCGGAGCATTTATTGTATACATAACGCACAGCTTGAACAATCCGTTCCGAAGCCCTTCCGTCACCATAGGGGTTGACGGCATTGCTCATGGCTTCATAAGCTTTTTTATCAGTCAATAGGCGTCTCGTCGTTTCATATACGACATCCACATTGGTACCGATAAGAGATACGGTTCCCGCTTTTACCGCTTCCGGTCGTTCCGTCGTATTTCTCAAAACGAGAACCGGTTTTCCCAAAGACGGAGCTTCTTCCTGAATACCGCCCGAATCGGTCAGCACCAGATAGCTGCGACTCATAAGATTGGCAAAGGGTTCATAATCAAGCGGTTCAATGAGGTGGATTCTGTCTACCCCCGCCAGTTCTTCGTTAACGACCTGTCGAACAAGCGGGTTGCGATGTACGGGAAAAACGATTTCCGCATCGGGCGTTTCTTGTACGACCGAACGTAAAGCTTTATAAATATGTCGCATCGGCTCCCCGAGATTTTCCCGACGATGGGTGGTTAATAAAATAACTCGATGATGTTCAAAGTCGATTTGACGCAATTTCTCGTCATCAAACTCGTAGTCGGGCCGAACGGTCTTCATTAAGGCATCAATAACCGTATTTCCTGTTACATATATTTTTTCCGGGTTCACACCTTCACGTAAAAGATTGGCTTTAGCCGTTTCCGTCGGTGCAAAATGAAAAGATGCAATAGCTCCTGTGAGCTTACGATTCATTTCTTCAGGAAAAGGCGAATATATATCCCCCGTTCTCAATCCCGCTTCTACATGACCGACTGCAGTCTGACTGTAGTAAGAAGCCAAAGCACCGGCAAAGGTCGTCGTCGTATCGCCGTGAACGAGAACCAGATCGGGCTTTTCTTTTTCCAAAACCTCTTTTAATCCGTTCATCGCCCGCGAGGTTATATCGTATAGAGTCTGCCCCTGCGACATAATATCCAAATCGTAATCGGGTTTGATTTTAAACAAATGCAACACTTGATCAAGCATTTGCCGATGTTGAGCCGTTACGGCCACGACCGTCTCGATTTCGTCCTGATGTTTTTTCAGTTCCAATACGACAGGAGCCATTTTTATGGCTTCCGGTCGAGTGCCGAATACGGTCATTACTTTAATCATGAAAGCGCCTCCTTAGACGTATGCCCTTCTATTTTTTCATGCCGTTTGTGTTGTCGGAGCGCCGTAACACACCGATTCGACGGGCCGAATAAATAATAATAGCCAAGACGGCGATAACCGTAACAATACCGGTCTTATAGCTTACATTGGCAACGAAAATCGCAACAAATCCCAAAATCGCACTAACCATGTACATGCTGAGAACAGCTTGTTTCTGAGTCATCCCCAAAGCCAGTAAACGGTGATGCAAATGTCCTTTATCGGGCTGAAATATCGGAACGCCGCTCATTTTGCGACGCACAATAGCAAACAAAGTATCTAAAATAGGTACCCCTAAGGCGATGATAGGTACAATAAGAGCCACCGTTGCCGCCGTCTTGACAAGCCCCAGAACAGCCACAACCGCCATAGTATACCCCAGAAGCATGCTGCCCGTATCGCCCATAAAGATTTTGGCGGGATTAAAGTTATATTGCAAAAATCCCAAGGCAGCTCCCGACATAGCCACTAAAATCATAGCCGGCAAATACTGATTCATACTGACAGCCATGAAAAACATGGAAATGGAAGCGATTACCGATACCCCTGCCGCCAAGCCGTCTAACCCGTCAATAAGATTTACCGTATTGGTAAATCCGACAATCCAAAAAATCGTAACCGGTACGGCCAACCATTCGGGAATGATTAAAATGGTTCCGAACGGATTGGTTACCCATTCGATCTGTACGCCGAAGGCCACGGGAATAGCTGCGGCAATAATCTGCCCGGTCAGCTTTACCTTAGCCGGTATATTCTTGATGTCATCCCAAATCCCCAAGCACACAATAGCCGTAGCTCCTAATAAAAAGCCTAAAAATTCTTTATATACGGGCATGGAAAAGAGGACGGCCGCCATAAATCCGATAAATATGGCCAATCCGCCCAGACGGGGAATAATATGAGTATGCACCTTACGTGCTTCGGGCCGATCTACGGCACCGACACGAACGGCAAGCTTTTTCACGGCCGGAGTCAACGCGTATGAAACAATCAGACCGATAAAAAAAGGTACGAAATATGCCAGCACCGAACACGCCTACTTTCTTTTTATAATTGAAATGCCGTGCTTTCAGCAACGAGCATTCAAAGAATACACTTCTGCCCACGGTCATTATAGCACAAGTGTTTATTAAAATACCATAAGGCCGCCGCTTTTTTATTTCTCGTCACACAAAGCTTCGTCAATAAGTGCCTTGCCGTCTTGCAAAAGACTCTCCGCCGCTTCATCGGATCGGTAACTTTCACTGTATAGCTTGTATAAATCTTCCGTTCCCGAAGGCCGTGCGGCAATCCAACCGTCAGACGTACTGATTTTAATACCGCCTATAGAAAGATTTTCGTAAGCAGATCGGGTCTCAATGTCCGTAATAGTTGAGTTCCCTAACTTGTCAGTACCGATATCGGACTTGTCCAAAGCGGCAATACGTATTTTTTCTTCTTTCGATACGGCCGTATCACACCGTTTCGTATAAGTAGATCGCCCCAATCGTTTACAAACTTTTTCATAATAAGAAAGAGGAGACAAGCCCGTAACGGCCTTTATTTCCGCTGCCAAGAGACACATAATGATGCCGTCTTTATCCGTCGTCCATACACTGCCGTCACGCTTTACGAACGAAGCGCCGGCACTCTCCTCTCCGGCAAAAAAGACCTTCTCTTCATACAAGAGATCGGCAAAGTATTTAAACCCTACGGGGACTTCATATACATCGGCACGGAGTTCTTCGGCAACGACTTTCAATAACTCTGTGGTTACGACGGTTTTACCGATACCCGTTTTGGCAAAGTCACGATGTGTTCCCAAATAATGAGCGCAAGCCGTCAAAAAGGCATTGGCTCCGATCATTCCTTCCGGCCCGCAGACGACACCGAACCGATCATAATCGGGATCATTAGCCAACACCAGGTCGTATGAACGACCGTCTTTGATGACGCCGGCCATGACATAAGGTGATGAACAATCCATACGCACCTTACCGTCGGCATCATAGGTCATGAAGGTGAACCGCGGGTCATAACTGTCATTAATAAAGTCGGCCTTAATATGATACTTTTCGCATACGGCATGCCAATAATTCATACCCGAGCCGCCGAGAGCATTGACCAGAATATGCAGATCCGCCCGGGCTATGGATTCCATATCGATAACCTGAGACAGTTCCTCTACATACAGCCCTTTATAGTCATAAGGAATGCAACTTCCCCCCCGGCGTTTTTCCGCTTCCGGCAAAGTATACCCGGTTTCCAGCAAGCGGTTTGCTTCTTTTTCTACGGCCTTTGTAATCGTACTGTTTGCCGGCCCGCCGCTTACGGGATTGTACTTAATACCGCCACAGTCCGGCGGATTATGAGACGGCGTTATGATAATACCGTCACCCCGCTTTTCCGAACGGTTTTCATTATAACGAAGAACGGCACGCGATACAGACGGTGTCGGTACAAAATCGCCTTCGCAATCCGTGCAGGCCGCAATCTGATTGTAAGCCAAGACCTTCAAGGTCGTTTGATAAGCCAGTTGGGACAAATAGTGCGTATCCGCCCCTACAAATACGGGACCGGAAGCTCCGAAGCTTTGACGCAAATTGCAGATAGCCTGAACAACCGAGCCTACGTGTAAAGCCGTAAAGCTTCCGTCCGTAGCTTTACCGCGATGTCCCGATGTGCCGAAGGAAACCCGTTGAGCCGGTTCATCCATGCAGGGAATCGTTTTATTATAAGCTTCTTTTATTTCTTCTAAATCGGGATAATCACAGGCTCTCACCCGTTGTCCCGCCAAAGGATGTACAGACACGCTTTCCACAATCCTTTCATCTCGTTTCGACACGGTTATATAAGCCGTTTAAGGCTTACTATTCACCACATCTTATGGTAATATAAACATACTTGATATTATATCAAATCACACCGTTCTGTAAAAGAAAGGACTGTACTATGAAATTTATCTCCTGGAACGTCAACGGGCTGCGTGCCGTTATGAAAAAGGGATTTCCCGAAATATTTAAAGAACTGGATGCGGATATTTTCTGTCTACAGGAAACGAAGCTACAAGCCGGTCAAATAGAAATGGACCTGCCAGGCTATGAACAATACTGGAATTATGCCGATAAAAAAGGCTATAGCGGCACGGCAATTTTTACGCGTATAAAACCGCTTTCCGTCTCTTACGGTATGAATATTGATGAACATGACCATGAAGGACGCCTTATTACCTTAGAGTTTGAAGACTTCTATTTTATTACCTGTTACACCCCCAACAGCCAAAGTGAATTAGCTCGCCTGGATTATCGGATGCGTTGGGAAGATGACTTTCGCAACTATGTGACCGAATTGAATCGAACCAAACCTGTCATTTTCTGTGGCGATTTAAATGTGGCTCACGAAGAAATAGATTTGAAAAATCCGAAGACAAATCGCAAAAATGCAGGCTTCTCCGATGAAGAACGAGCTAAAATGACCGAACTTCTCGCTGCCGGATTTACGGATACGTGGCGCTACTTCTATCCCGACAAAGAAGGCGTCTACTCCTGGTGGTCTTATCGTTTTAAGGCCAGACAGAATAACTCCGGTTGGCGTATCGATTACTTCATTACTTCATCCGCTTTAGACAGTCGCTTAAAAGAAGCCCTTATTTATACGAATATTGAAGGCAGTGACCACTGCCCTGTAGGTCTGGTCATCGAATAGTATAGTTTGACTCCGTGAAAACAGCCGTGTTACAATAAAATTCGGCATGCGAGTGTGGCGGAACGGCAGACGCACCGGACTTAGGATTCGGCGTCTTACGACGTGAGGGTTCAAATCCCTCCACTCGCACCATGCAGGTAACACCTATGTTTTAGGTGTTACCTTATTTTTTTGACATCGTAAACTCTGGTGTCTTTGACATCATTTTGACATCATTGCATTTTGACGCTACCTCGCCAGTACCATGTTTTCTACATATTCACACTAATCTATGCTTGATAATTCATATTCAACCCATCAGTATATTTCTTCATATATTTCAGACAAAAAAAAGAGGCTCCCTGAAATCACTCAGAGAGCCTCTTTACTATTTCTTCGACAATTCAGTTAAACCATCTTGAATTGTCTGTATGATATTGTCTAACGCAGAATTAATGACTCGCAGATAAATTCGATTGCGAATCTTCACCCATACGGATTGCGTCGTTTCTATTTCCATTTGTAACGGTGCTGTAATCGTCTTTAATTGTTCAGCAACGAGCGGCCGCAAATCGTCTGCCGATAACGACGCAAATACACAAACTGCTGTTCCAGCGGTACTTTCGATACATCCATACCATTTCATCCTTTCATAAATCTAAAAGTATTTGCTATTTCAAATACGATTATTCCTGCAGCCTTTCAATAGATACTGATGAAAAAAATAAAATTTTTCACTGTTGTGACTTAGGAATGACTCCCACCCTCTACCAAATATGGTCTGTAACGCATTTTCATTAATCCTAAGTCGGTCTTCAGGTTTCCCGAGCTTGTAATACCAACAAAATTTCAAGGTCTGATCTACAATTTTCTCTTCCCTATCATTACTTTTAAACTCCACTTCTGCTATGCGAGCCGTGTGTTTAATTATTAAATACATTGTATGCACTGCCCGTGCCCCGCACTCTTCAATTAAATCAATATTAGTTTCCATATCTTTTCTCCTTTCGTTATCCTTTCGCATTTATGGCTGTCTTCTCATAAAGCATTGCTATCAGCCCTTGTGTAGGTTAAACCCTTGCATCAAAATATCGAATACCATCGCTAAGTGACTATCGAAGGCCACATTGACAACCCGTTCCCTTCCGTTGGGAAATATAACTTTGACTAATCCTAATTTTTTATTGTATGAGAGTGTACAAGGATACCCGGCTGCTAACAGTGTAATCTCCAAACGCTCTAATACAATAAGTTTCTCAACTAAATCCTTGTCATGCTTGAGCATTTATATTCCTCTTTTCTTTGCTCTACCACTTTTACGTAGAGCTATAGCGAACTGGTTTTTTATGCTTATTGGTAAATCTGGCTAAAATTTGTATTACAATAAAAAAAATGAACTGTTTTCCTGTTTTATTTCTTCATTGAATTCAAGGTATATATACAGTAATTACGTTTTTTGAAGAAAGGCCCTCTTTTTGTTATCCCTTTTTAAATTACATTTAGGAGTTGACTTGTAATGAATGTTTATTCTGCTCTTATTTCCGCTATACTCACATTCGGATCTGTTTTTTGGCAGCCTACCTGTCTCAAAGAGCGTCTAGAAAAGAATCTGAAAAAAGATATAAGCAGCTACGTTATACAAGTGCTTATATACCGTTTATTAACATCATGTTTAAGTGCCAATACTCCGATAGTTTCTTAATTCAATGGTCTACTAATAGTCGTCAAGAAATAGTTGACTTAGTATCCTCAAATCTGCACTCCTACGGTCCCTATGTATGATCCTTATATACTGATTTTTACAAAGCTTTCTGTGACTTGGAATGCGGTTATAAAAATTCAACGACTAAGCTTGAAATAGAGGCTTCCCATAAGGCATATACCACCTACTTAGATAGGTTTTGTGATATTTTTAATGCCATACTGAAAGAAGCACATGAGTTGGAAGCAGAATTAGATTTACCCCCTCTAGCGTCACAGTGTGACACTCTTTATCGCAAGGATTTTCAAAACTTAAAGTAGAGTTTTAAATATCCTTCGTAAGGTGAAAGAAATATATTGTGTAATCCCTTGCGGCTTATTCTCTTCGTCAAGTCTTTTATCATGTATTGCCCAAGGCACATAAACTATCTTAAGAGTCTTTTGGCGTTCATCGGCGGCTTTAATCTCAAGTTGGTATGAATCGTCGTTAATATCTTGGTCTTTAATTCCGGGTACACCCGGTTTTATTTCCAGGTAAAAATCACTCAAACTGGGAATATGCCCTGATACCGCTTTTAACTTTGACATTCCCAGTTTAAAAATTGCCGCAGGAATGCAAATCGGCTCACCAATAGAAGTTTTTCCGCTTTCATGGCATAAGTCGAATGTTTGAATCTGATATACATTCAATTGACTGTCATACCTCACCTCTAAGTTCAAGGGTTTGCCCTCAGGTATAATAGATAATGTTTGTCGTAAAACTTTCAGCCAATATTCTACGGCACTTCTACGCAATACAAATCCAAAGACACCGCCCCCTAATTCGGTGAGTTTTCTTTTCTCCGATTCAAAGTTATATTCTGATTCGTTCATTCCTATTCTCCTTACTACCGCTTCCACACTTTTTATTCTTCCCCCCCCCTGAAAGGCCAGGTGTTCACTTTGTTTTGGGACATTATTCAAAACCCATTACCCGTTATTTCAATCCTGATAGCTACCATCTCGCTCGTTCTGTCTTTATACGATAGATATTTAGGAAAAACTAATCTGCGTCTTGATTTAACCAATAACGAAACCAACTGGCTATTTACTCCGCTTAATCCGGATGGATATGAGTTTCCTTTCCGTTGTGCCATTCACCTTTCAATAATCAACCTCTCTAATATGCCTGTTTCCATTACGGAATTTCACCTAAAGATTGGGGACTCCGTTTACGTATCCGAACATTTAACTAAGGCTGACGACGTTTACCATGTAGTGGACAAAATGGGAAGGAAGGTTCTTACGCTTCCTGTCGGTAAAGAACAAATACTTCCACCAACACTCCTTCAACCACAAGAAACTAAAACAGGCTTTGTATTTTTTCTATTAAATGAGTGCAGTAACTGCGATGCCACTTTAACTGCTGTTACCCCTCAAAAAAATTTTTCAGTAAAAGTACATCTATCCATCCCCTATGATTTCAGTCCATTTAAAATTCGACGCAAGGTTGATAAAAAAGACTGTATTATGCCTAAATAACGGTGCTGCCTCTTCTCGTAATGTTTAATTTCCCTAATATCCCATACGAGTGCATTGCATAATATTAACTGTTTACCGAGAGGAGTGATTTTTGTAATCTCCATTTTGTAGTGCTTTCCAACATTCTCTTTACCAACTTCATTTGCTTTTGCCGGCCCAAGGCTTACCGTAAAATTGCCTTCGGGTATGTATGTCAATATATCTTTTATCCGTTCAATTCCGGCCCTCATTGTATCTCCCCGAATCACAACCGGTTTATCTGTAAGATCTTCGGTACTATTCGCTCCATACTGCGGAAATGTCACACTATACCGATCCTTTTCAACGTCATACTACCATCATGCTGCATTCCCGGTTATCGGGTACGGCAGATATCATCTTCCGTAAAACAGTTCTCCATTCGTTTACGCCTTGTCTTTTTAACAGTAGGAGCAAAGGCATAATACATTTCGTATTTTTATCTTTATATCCGAATTCCCAATGCATCTCTTCACCTTCTTTTTTCAACACTCATTACTGCGTTCACGGCTAAAATATATTTTTACTTTAATATCAATTGTTTACTTTTCAGTAGACTAAAACGGCAAAAGAATGTCATCAACTGTAACCTTATAAAGATTACAAATGGCTTGAAGATTACCCAAGTCGATTTCTGTTTTACCATTTTCCCAATTAGTAATTGTCGTTTTTGATTTATGTAAGGCCTTTGCAACATCAGCTTGGGAAAGACCTGCATTGGCTCGAGTTGCTTTTAAGGAAATTTTTAATCTATTCATATCACACACCTCCTTATATCTCGCAGTATATTCTACTTTTAGTAAACCGTCGATACTAAAAGTAGAATATCTAATTATTTGGTATTGCTTTGAGTAGACTTAAGCATTAAAATTACGACAAAGGAGCGTGCAAAATATGCCTACAGACTTTAAAAAAATATTTGCCAAAAATTTACAGAATCAATTGTATCGCCATAACAAACTGCAAACAGATTTGGTAAATGACCTAGGTCTTAACAAGTCAACAGTATCTACTTGGATTAATGGAACAAAAATGCCAAGAATGAATACAGTAGAGCAATTGGCAGCCTACTTTGGGATTGAAAAATCCGATTTAATTGAAGATAAACAATTTACAAAAGATTCTATTAAAGGAGTGCGAATCCCGGTTCTCGGTTATGTAGTAGCCGGTATTCCCATTGAAGCTGTAGAAGATATTCTTGGCTATGAAGAAATATCTTCAGATTTAGCCCGTACGGGTAACTTTTTTTGCCTACGTATTAAGGGTGACAGTATGGAACCAACCTTTACTGCCGGAGATGTTATCGTTGTTAAACAACAGCCGGATGTAGAGTCCAATGAAATAGCCGTAGTCCTGGTTAATGGAGATGAAGGCACCGTTAAACGCATTAAAAAATCCGAGGCAGGGATTACCCTCATTGGCGATAACGTATCATCCTTCCTGCCTACCTTCTATTCTAATAAAGAAATCGAACGGCTGCCCGTAACTATCATTGGAAAAGTCATTGAACTGCGACGATCGTTTTAAGCCCCCAGGATAAATCATGTGAGGTGAAACACAATGAACACAACGACTAGAAATGCTTTGACGCGCTACTTTTCAAATCCTAAACCCTCACATAATGATAAATTTGCCCTTAGTCGCTTTGAAAAATTATTAGTCGATAACGTAGATGCCCTGTTCGACAGTGCCGAATATAACACGTACCTTCCGTTCCAATCCCTATATGTAGACGGGGCGACAATGAAAAACCGAATTTTGGTCTGCAATACCTGTGAGCCCCCTCTGCGAGAAGCTAGGGAAAAACTACACTCAACAGGCACCACGGAAGAAATTTCCATTTACCAGTGCCAAACTTGTGGCACCCTTATTTTTACGAAATACCCGACAACACTAAAACCTTAAGTAAAAAGAACGGTTTCCGTAATGGACCCTATTTTTTATGCTGAATAGAAAATCTCGGCAATCCGGAGTATTTAATATCAAATTTCGCATTTTTTGATACTTCACAATTTTCAAACCTCAAAAATCGTCTTTTTTGAGGTATTACTAAAATCGAGTTTGCATTAATAACAAATTTACCCTATAATGGAGTCACGCTAAGTGAGTGCTGTAATCTCTACGGGGACCAGTGCGGGAAAAGACCTCCTCCATTATTGGATGGAGGTCTTTTCTTTTGGAAAATCAAAAAACAAAAGTTTTTAAAACTATCGACGAGCAAATTCAACTTCTAAAGTCTCGCAATTTAATTATTCCCGATATAGAAAAAGCCAAGAAATATTTGCTGACACAAAACTACTACAATATCATCAATGGCTATGCAAGCTATTTTCCCCGTAACGGTGAGGTATATACAAACGGAACGACATTTGATGAAATAACCCATCTCTATATCTATGAGCAAGAGATTAAGCATTCTGTTTTTAAAGCTATTCTTTGTATGGAAAATCATTTAAAAGCCGTTTTTTCCTATCATTTTGCAAACGCCTATAATAACACGCCATATGCTTACCTTAATATATCCTGTTATGACCCGGAGAAAACGCTCTATGTAATTCCGACTATTACTAAAATTACCCAAACACTAACTGCTAAACAGAAGCATGCGGATAGCAGTATTTCCCATTACATGAAAAATTATAAAAATGTTCCTATTTGGGTTCTTGCTAATTATTTGGACTTCGGTAACGTGCGTTATATGCTTAATGCCTCTCATATATCAATACAAAATGCCGTTGCCAAAGACATGTATAGCTTTATCCGTGAACACGTAAATACGGACGAATCCTTTTCACCTGAAATCATGCTTAGCTTTATTGAAAATATTAACGATGTTAGAAATATATGCGCTCATAATAATCGCTTGCTGGGATATAACTGTCGGCACGATAGTAAATATTGGGCACCTCTTCACTCTATATACGGGATTGCGAAAAATGACTCTCGTCGTTCTATATTCTCGGTCCTAATTTTACTTCGTTGCTTTTTAAGTAAGACCGAATACGCTACTTTACATAATAGAATCCTTGAAGAATCCAAAAGGTTGAATAACCGATTGAAGAGTATTTGTCCTAATGAAATCCTTAAACAACTTGGTTTTCCCGAAAACTGGCAAACTAAAACAGAAAAAGTCTACCCTTAGTTAATAAGTAAATCTTCACTGGAGCTGCCATATGGATATATCTCAACTGAAAAAAGACGGAAAATTCTATCGTTCACATACGGCTGAAAAATTCGGCTATAGTAATTATAAAGACATAAGGTTTCAATATATTAACGGAATTCATATCGATAAATTCCGTTCTTTTACCAATAGATATTTACATCTCGGTAAATACCTTACCTTAATAACAGGTAAAAACGGAACAATGAAATCCTCCGTACTAGGCCTAATTGCCCACCCTTTCAGCAGTCCTAATAATGCCAGGGATATGTATGGAAAGGAATTAAAAACTCTCCATTCCGATGTTTTTCGACTCAGTTTAGAAAAAGATCAAGCCGAGTATATTTACTATCTCGATGCAACTACAATTAAGGGCGAAAATATTTTTGAGCCGGTACGCATTTATCGTCGAGACAATCGGCATCGTCTAACGGTAGGGGGTAGTAATGAAAAAGGGCAAGGAAATTTTGCACTCAACACATCTTATATCAATCTTATTCGCCTATATCCTATGATAGAAACTAAGGCAAAATCTGCAGATATTGATTTATCCGAAGATGACATGCGTTGGATCTCAGAGTCTTATGAAAAAATAATGCAACGTACAGCTTATGTAAAGCCTGAAACGGTCTCTGATAAGCACAATAAAAACACCTTGGCTCCTACTGATTCCTATTATGATTTTAATTCAATTTCCTCAGGCGAAGACAATCTTGGACATATTTTATGTAAAATGCTGGCCTTTATGAAATATAAACAACCGGGGGATGCTTTGCAGGGACTATTATGTATTGACGAAATTGAAGCTTCGCTACATCCCTCTGCCCAAAGACAGTTTATAGACTTCTTATATAATTGGAGTGTTAAAAATCATATACAAGTAATTATGACAACTCACTCATTGTATATAATCAATCATTGTCTCAAAATACAATCTGATTATCCTGAAGGCGTGAATGATGTTGTAATCAACAATATCAGCACACAACAAGTTGGAGATGACCATAATTTCAACATTATGGTTAATCCGGATTTCAATACGATGTATAAAGAACTAACATATACTGATGCAGATTCTCCCTCTATATACAAAGTAAACATCATATGTGAAGACGATATAGCCAAAAAAATGATTAAGTCTATATTAAAAAAGTCTTCTCGTCTATCCAATATCGACTTTATAACCGATATCACAGGTAGCGAGGGAAGCTCATATAATCAACTGCTCTCCTTATCACGTAATGGTAAAAAGTTGTTAGCCGACTCTATTATCATAGTAGATCCGGACGTTGACTTGTCTCTCCATAAGAATATAGACCCTGACTACCTCATAGCTATTCCTAGCCCCGACGAACACCTTTGGGCAATAGAAAGAAGAGTTGTTACTTATCTTTATAATTTAGATGGAGCTTCTGATTTGTTTTACTCCAAGGAGAAAGATGCTGTGATCGCAGACTTTAATAGCCTGAACATCACTCAGCACACTCTAAATGAGGACAACCTCAAAATTGATCCCTTCAAAACTTGGGTAAAAAATAATAAACAGCTATTCAACAAAGCTCTTACTCAATATATCAAAGATAACAAAGAAATCTTTGACCCGTTCAGCGAAAATCTTTTAAGGTTAATCAACCTACGCCGTCAAACAAAGGGACTTCCCCCTTTAAAATAATTTCTGGCCAAGTTCTATATTTTCCCCTATACTATGTAAAGGAGGTGACTCTCATGCCGGTTACTAAATCAGTTTTACGCTATCCTGGCGGAAAGACGCAAATGACTGCATATGTCGAATATATAATTAAAAAACAACATTTATCCAGCCCGATTTACTGCGAACCTTTCTCCGGCGGTGCAGGTGTCAGTATTGCCTTACTATTGTCTAATACAGTCGATACCATCATTTTAAACGATTATGATCCGGCAATTTATTCTTTGTGGTATGCGGTTTTAAACGAACCCCAACGTCTTAGTGAAACAATTTTAAATATTCCCATTACTATTGATGAATGGTATCGTCAAAAAGACATTTACACTGCCTTAAATGAAATTCGAGAATATAATTTTGATTTAGCAGTATCAACGCTGTTTTTAAATAGAACTAATCGTGCCGGCATCATAACAGGCGGCCCTATCGGCGGTTATGAACAACAATCCCGATATACTCTTGATTGCCGCTTTAACCGAGATAACTTGGTGAAGAAACTTTCCCGAATTGCCGCACAAAAACACAGAATTCAACTTTATATGGAAGATGCAGCCGACTTAATTCACAACTTCCTCCTAAAGCAAGACCCGAGACAACTGTTTACTTTCTTTGACCCGCCTTATTATAAACAAGGGCAAACGTTATATAAGAACGCATTTACTCATGAAAAACATGTAAGACTATATCATTCTATCCGTGAAATGGATACATATAGCTGGATAGCCACTTATGATAAATGTCCTGAAATACAAGATATTTATCGAGAATTGCCAAGCTATACCTATAGCCTGCAATATTCAGCCAATATTACTCGAAAGGAAAAAGAATACTTATTCTGTAGCCCCGCTATGACGTTACGATCTCACGAAAAGTTCAAAATTCGTAAAGTATAGGCTCTTCTTTAATTCAATCCTACAGAAAGGACCGCTTCCCTATGTCTAAAAAAAGAGCCGATGGGCGTCATCAGGTAAGTTGTGTGTTCGACGGCAAGCGAAAATATTTTTATGGAAAAACACTGTCGGAAGCTCGCAAAAAAAGAGACGTCTACGTAGAACGAGTCACCCAGTCTCCCAATTATGATGAGTCTATCACGCTTGGGCAATGGTTGGCAGTATGGCTGCGTGGCATGAAAGGATCGTTAAGGCCTTCTACCTTTCAATCATATCGTGAATATATGCAACGCTATATTTTAATAACAATCGGTAAATACAAATTAGTCGAATTACAACCGTCTATTTTCCGCATCCAAATTGCCAAAATGCTTGATAGTGGTCTAAGTAATCGCACAGTTCAATACGCTTTTTCGATCGTTCGCCATGCCCTAAAGCAAACCGTATCCGACGGGTTATTAGCAGTATCTCCTATGCGTGGGGTCCAACTTCCTAAAAGAATAAAAACAGCAGTTACATCACTAAGTAAAGAAGAGGTATCCAAGTTATTATCTGTGATTTCCAATAAAAAGCACTATAATCTATATTGGACAGTTCTTTACACAGGATTGCGTCGTGGTGAAATTCTCGGATTGAGAATATCTGACGTGGATTTCAAAAAAGGTACAATTACCATACGACAGACGGTTGTCAACGTTGATAACACTGTTCAGATTTCATCTACTACCAAAAATGAGTCGTCTCGACGCACTATCTCTATAGATACAAAGACTCTCTCCGTTCTTAAAAATCAAAAAGCACTGGCATATGCTGACCGCATGAGAACGCTTGAGTATCACGATAACGATTTATTATTTGCCCGCCCTGACGGTAATCCGCTTGATCCGAAATACATCAGCCATACTGCTAATAATTATGGCCGCAAAGCAGAGCTGCCGCATTTATCATTTCATATGCTTCGACATACTCATGCCACACTACTACTTCTTGCCGGCGTACACTTCAAAGTCATTCAACATCGGCTCGGCCACTCTACGTTCCAACAAACAATGGATACGTATTCACATGTATTACCTGACATAGAAGAACAGGTAGTCGATAAATTAACGGCCTTAATCTGACATCAGTTTTGACGCATCTCGAAAATTTTCTAACTTATTTAAGCGGTTTTCAACAGTTTTTATTTCTCTAGGATTCAATATTATCCGCTTCATTAAGCCATTTCTCCATTTGTTTTTTAAGACTTAGGATCCGGCGTCTTACGACGTGAGGGTTCAAATCCCTCCACTCGCACCAAAAAAGCTGTGCCCTATAAGGCACAGCTTTTTCATTTCATCAAGTTTGTTAACTTACGAATCTATAAACCGACATCGACGACACCATGATCATAATCTTCCAGGACGATATCATGGACAACCATATCGCTGCGATGTACTTTATCAAGCATCTTGGAGCGAGCCGTTGTTATAACATTGTCACTATGTTTTCCGCCGAACCAGGCAAACTTGGATGCACCGATGGTATAGGTTAAGGTCGCATAAGGTCCGTTCAAATGGAGTGAATTCGTCTGATACCCTGCATTCAGAGTGAGATGCGGGGTAATATGTAATTCCGCACCGAACTTCATCCCCCTGACAGCCTCCCTGCGATCCAATTTCCCATAGCCTACCCGTACGGCAGAGCGGCCGCGCCAGTTATAATAGTCCGCATAAACACGAGCCCATCGAGCATTTTTAAAGGTCCGTGCATAGCCGATATCAAAACCGCTTGCAGCAACATTTTCTACCAGCTTCCAATGATTTTCATAATCAACTATAGCATAATCATAAAGACTGGTATCGGAATCCCTGCCATAGGGATATAATCCTGTCGGATCACCTAAAATAATGCTTCGACCGTATAACCCTATATATTTTCTGTTATGAGTCCCTAAGTTACGGTATATATTGGCATACACTTCATTATATCCCGCAACATATTCTATGCCGCCGCTAATACGCTTGTAGCCATTCTTGAACGCGTGGTCATAAAAAGCATTCGCCCCCACGTAAGAATGTTCATTTTTGCTGAGACGGCGATACCCGACGCCGACATTCGCCGTAACGCCTAGGGATTCCTCTTTATTTCTTTGACGTTCATGTATCGTAAAGGTACCTGCCGGCATGGCCGGAATCCAATAGTTACTTAATTTACTGGAAGATATTTTTTCACCGCTACGACCGATACGCCCCTGCACAAAGACAACGCTCTTGGAATTTTCATCATAATGAGTGATCGGTTGTAAGGTCTCAATATAGAATTTATTTAACTCAGTGGATTTAGATTTATCCGAAGTGACGGTAGACGGTCGATCATAAGTAAAATTATGCCACCTGTGACCGGCAGTTTCTTCAGTAGATTTCGGTCCGATACCTATAACTACATCAGTGCGATCCATCCACGTCGAATGAACGGCTTCCCGTTTTGCTTCATCCACTGCCGTCCGGCCAACTCCTATCTCATTCGTGTCTTGAATGTTCGCCGCTATTCCGGGGCCACTGAATGAACAACAGGCTATAGTCCCCAAGACGGCCGCCTTCATGATTAAAGTTTTTTTCACTGTATATCTTCTCCCGATTATAATAGCAATAAAATCTCTATTTTATTCTTATTGTATATACAACTTCAATCATAGTCAACACCAATATGCATAATAAAGCTATACAGTTATGATAATTTTCACATAAAATAAACGGCTCTTTTGCAAATGTCGGTAGCTAACTAACCGACGATTTTTTCTCGGCGACGAACGCCATTGTGTTCGTCGCCGTTTTTTGGCTCAACAATAGGATACGGGTTCGGAAGCAGCCATCGATTTTACAGTAGAAACGGGTAATAAATTCCCCTTTAATATGTCAGCACCTGTTCGATACTGACCCCAACATTTATTATAGAACCTTTTTGTTTATATCTGCTTTTTAGTTGACTATTGTATTCTTATTTAATATGATAAATGTGCGATTAATCGGTATTGCATCTCATTTTTTGTTATAGACTTAATCGCTGCGTATCCCCACGGTTTTACGGCTTTTGCCTAAAAATATATTCAAGGAGTGATTCCCATGAACAAGAAAAAAATCAGTGCTCTCGTCATGGCCGGCCTTTTGGCTTGCACCTTTATGGCAGGCTGCGGCAACTCAAACGGTGACAAGAGCGGCGACAATGCAAAGCAGGAACAAAAGAGCCCGGAAATGCAGGCATACGAAAAATTCCTGGCCATCCCTATGGGTGCTTCGTATGATGACGTAAAAAAAGCACTCGGAAGCGAAGGTACCTTGTCTACGGAAAATGAAGTAGCCGGCATTAAAACACAGGCCTATGACTGGAAAGAAGGCACTACGGGTGTGACGGCTCTCTTCCAAAACGGAGCCCTGGTCACCAAGGCCATGGTCAGCCCGAGCTTTTTCAAAGCTAACGGGGAAACGATTAAACTCGACCAGTTTAACAAGGTACAACCCGGCATGACTTACGACCAAGTAAAAGAAACCCTGAATAACCGCGAAGGTTATTTGTTAAGCGATGCCGAAATAATGGGTACGAATGCAAAGGTTTATATTTGGATGAACGACGACCAGTCAAGCGTACAGCTCACCTTTACAAATAATACGGTAAGTGCCAAAGCACAATCCAATTTAAAATAGGAAAAGAAACACAAAACGGTTCGGTCTGTTGACCGAACCGTTTTACTTTTATCTATGATTTATACTTGGCAAATTCTTTTTCCAAAGCAGGCATAGCTTCAAACAAGTCACCGACAATGCCGTAATGAGCGAATTCGAAAATAGGTGCATCCGGATCCTTATTGACGGCAATAATCATAGGTGCTTCAGCTAAGCCCAACTTATGCTGAATAGCACCGGATATCCCTAAGGCAATATAAATCTTAGGAGCAATCTTCTTCCCTGTAATACCGATTTGCTGGTCATGAGTTGCCCAACCGTTATCTACAAGGGGTTTCGACACACCCAAGGCTGCACCGACGGATGCTGCAAATTCCTTTACCTTTTCAAAGCCTTCTTCATCACCTACACCGCGACCGGCACCGACGACAATATCCGCCGTCTCAACAGTAAGTTCCTGTTCTTCTACCGGTAAGGGTTCAAAAGAGACAACTTCCTGCAAAGCCTTCTGCCCCTGTAAGTCCACCTTTTCATGAAGAACTTCGCCGCTACGAGACGAGTCAAGTTTATTACCACGGAATATCTTGGCACTTACAGTCGCTAACTGAGGCCGTGTCGTCGTCAAAATCTTCACATACAGCTTGCCCGTAAAGGCCGGTCGAATCCATGTAATGTCATCTCCGTCACCTTCATAGCGGCAATCGATGCAATCGGCTACAAGTCCCAAGTCGGCAGCGGCCGATAAGCGACCTCCCAAATCTCTGCCGTTATAGGATGCCCCGATTAAAAGAACGTTCGGTTCATACTTTTCGATTAATTCCCGAACCGCCGTCGTATATAAGGACGAATCATAAGACTTCAGTTCTTCATTATCCACAACTAAAGCGCAGTCGGCACCGTAACCGATAGCTTCTTTTGCTGCCGCTTCTTCTCCCGATAAGACGAGAGCTACCAGCTTTTTCCCCTTGGCATCCGCCAGTTCGCGGCCCTTACCCAAAAGTTCCTGACTGATTTGTGCGACCTTACCGTCTTCCGTTTCAATATATACCCAAACACTTTGTTTGATATCCATTTACGATTCCCTCCTTATACGATATGGTCGGCGGCCAATTTTTTGAATAATTCGGCTATAGCCGCCTTTTCATCGGCACCTTCAATCATAATACCTACTGTATGTTTTTCCGGTGCAAAAACACCCGCAACAGCAGTAGCCGATCCGGCCTTCCCCGCTTCTTCGGGAGCTAACCCCAAATCTTCTAACCGCCAAGTATCAAAAACGGCTTTCTTCGCATTCATTTTACCTCTGATATTAGCGGATCTCGGAGTATTTGCCGTTTCGGATACGGAGCATACCAGCGGCAGAGGGGCTTTTACCTTTTCCGTGCCGCCGCGATTTTTACGCGTAATAATCAAACCGTCAGCCGTAGCTTCCACTTCTTCGGCATAGGTCAAAAGAGACATGCCCAAACGCTGTGCCACTGCCGGAGGAATCTGTCCCGTATCTCCGTCCGTAGACTGACGTCCTGTAAAGACAAGATCGACGGAACCGATTTTTTCGATAGCCTTAGCCAGTATTTTACCTGTAGCCAACGTATCGGAACCGGCCATCCTTTCATCTGATACAAGGACACCCTTATCGGCACCCATGGCAATTCCGTCGCGCATCGCATCCGCTGCGGTAGCCATCCCCATGGAAATCAGGGTGACTGTCCCTCCCACGCTGTCTTTGACTGCTAAAGCCGCTTCAATAGCATGTAAGTCGACAGGATTCAACATAGACGGTGCACCGATACGCACGAGATTATTGGTTTTCGGATCAAGTTCAATATCGGAAACGGACGGAACCTGTTTAACTAATACTGCAATATTCATTTTCATTCCTCCCTGCTAACTAATAATTATATTTATATTATAGGTCATCTCAACTTTTCTATCAACTAATAATAGTTATTTTTTACCTAAATATACTGAATAGGTATATTTAAGGTTGATGCATGAAAAAAAGACATTTTCCCATAAAAAAAGACGAGCCCATGCCCGTCTTTTTTATTTTAAAGTATTTTAGATAAGAACTCTCTCGTACGTTCTTCTTTGGCATTGGTAAAAATATCTTCAGGCGTGCCTTCTTCCAATACAATACCGCCGTCAATAAAAAGAACCCTGTCCGCTACTTCACGGGCAAAACCCATTTCATGAGTAACTATAGCCATGGCCATGCCTTCTTTGGCCAAATCTTTAATAACGTCGAGAACTTCGCGGACCATTTCCGGATCAAGGGCCGAGGTGGGTTCATCAAAGAGCATGAATTTAGGTTTCATGGCCAAGGCTCTGGCAATAGCCACACGCTGCTGTTGACCGCCCGACAAAGTACCGGGATAAGCGTCTTTTTTATCGCTTAAGCCGACTTTCTCCAGCAAAGCTATAGCTACATTCGTAGCTTCTTCTTTTGTCATACGCTTTGTTTTAACCGGTGCCAAAATTATATTTTCCAAAACGGTCATGTGCGGAAAAAGATTGAATCGCTGAAAAACCATTCCCACTTCCATGCGAACTTCATTTACTTTCTTTGTCGAATCAAGAGTCAATCCGTCGACAATGATTTCCCCCGACGTAGGTTCTTCCAAGTAATTAATACACCGTAAAATCGTGCTTTTTCCCGATCCCGAAGGCCCGATAATTACGACAACTTCTTTATCTTGAATGGTGAGGTTAATACCTTTTAAAATCTCATGCTTGCCGAAAGATTTTTTTAAATTTTTAATTTCTATCATCCGTTGCGAACCTCCGTTCCAAATAGCTGACCAGTTGAGCGATACCGAGGGTCATAATCAGGTAAAGTACGGCAACGGCCAACCAAATTTCCAAGGCCCCGTAAGTTTTGGAAATAATCAACTGACCGCGACGTGTCAATTCTTCAAAGCCGATGACGGAAACCTGAGCCGTTTCCTTCGTCATGGAGATAAACTCATTGCCTAAGGGAGGAATGACATGTTTAAAGGCTTGCGGCAAAATAATATAAAACATAGTTTGCATCCACGAAAGCCCCAAAGACCGGCCCGCTTCCATTTGTCCTTTATCTACTGACTGAATTCCGGCACGGAAAATTTCGGATACATAAGCACCGCTATTGATAGAGCAAGCCAAGACGGCTGCCAGAAAGGGATCGATACGAGTCCCGAGCACTTGCGGCAGAGCAAAATAAATCAAAAAGATCTGAACCAGCATAGGCGTTCCGCGAATGACGTTTACGTAGCATACGCTGACAGCTTTTAATAACTTGATTCCCGATAATCGGCAAACGCTGATAATAAGACCCAATAAAAAGCCGATACCTACGGAAATAGCTGTAATTTTGATTGTCATAGCCGCACCCAATAATAGTAACGGCAGAGAATTCCATATTAAATCGAAATTCATAGCACCTTCACTCCTTAAATTTATCTACCCAACTGATGCACCAGATTATACATGCCTTCATCAAATACAAATCGAATCTTATCCGCTTCTTCATACGGTGTGGCGACGACTTGCCCGCCGACGGAGCCGACAACACAGTTATACTTCCCTTCCAACAGCACATCAACCGCCTTCTGCGCAAAACGGCCGGCCATAATCGAGTCATAAGCTGACGGTGAACCGCCGCGTTGCACATAACCCAGAACAGTCAAGTTAGCCTGTAGGTACGTGTGTTCTTTAATATAATCGACCACTTCCGTACCCGTAGCGGCTCCTTCGGCAACAACAATAATACTGCTCATCTTATTCATGCTGTGTGATTCCAAAAGATGGCTACAAACGGCCTGAAAATCGACAGGATGTTCGGGCGTCAAAACAATTTCCGCTCCCGAGGCCATCCCTGAATAAAGAGCTATGAAACCGGCATGACGCCCCATGACTTCAATAACAGCTACACGGTCATGCGAATAAGCCGTATCACGAATCTTATTGATCGAATCAAGCACTGTATTCACAGCCGTATCGAAACCGACCGTATATTCCGTCCCGACCATATCACCGTCAATAGTACCGGGAATAACAACGGTAGGAATCCCTAAACGACTAAGCGCTTCAGCCCCTTTCATGGAGCCGTCCCCGCCGATAACTACCAAGGCGTCAATTTGGCGGGAACGTAGAAATTCAGCGGCTTTTTTCTGTACTTCGGGTTCTATGAATTCGAGACAACGGGCAGTACGTAAAAAAGTTCCGCCTCGTTGAATAATTTCTCCTACAGAACGCCGATCAAGAGACCTTATATCTTCATCCAACAAACCACCGTAACCGCGGACAATGCCTTCTACGCTCAGACCCTTATAAATAGCATATCTGGTAACGCCGCGAATAGCGGCATTCATGCCCGGTGCATCTCCGCCACTCGTTAAAACGGCGATTTTATTAATGTTCATGCGTCTTTCCTCCCCGATCTCGCTTGGCAAACTGTATCTTTTCCTTATGAATTGCTTCAACAATCGTATCGACAATATAAGAGGCACCGCCGCGAGTCGTGTCAATCGTAAAATCACAATAGGGGTATACGTCTTCCCACTGCTTCATCATCGTTCGTACAAAGTTGTGTAAATCGTCGTAGTCTACAGTCGGTCTCTTACCGATATGTCTGCCGACTCTCTCCTCCACTCGATACGGTTCGGACGACAAGGCCACAATAACTCCGTTTCGATGAAGAATCCGATACGTATCGACATTCATGGGAAAATTGCCGCCGAAAGAAATAACCGCTTCATGATAACGACTTACTTGATGAAGAATATTGATTTCCCTTTCCCGAAAAATCGGTTCCCCCGCCTCATTATAAAATTCGGCAATAGTCATGCCTACAGCCCGTTCCAGTCGTCGATCCGTATCGACGAACTGCCATTTCAGGCGTTGTGCCAGCTTGCGGCCGATATGGCTTTTTCCGCTGCCCATCATGCCTACAAGTACAATGTTACGTTTCATCATCTGTCCCCCCTGCGCAGACTCTGAAAAACTATACGTATGAATTGTCTACTATTATAGCAAAAAATAAGGAAAGATAACACTGTAAATAGAAAAAAGCAGTACTTTTTATGCATACTTTAGTGATTAATATGCATTAAGTACTGCTTTTTACTCATTATTACTTTTATTTTCCCTTTTTACCTTACAGGAATGAATATCAATGCTCATTATTCCTGCCGCCCTATTTTCGTCTCGTCCCGACTCCAAATGTGTAATTTCCACGAACACGGGCGGCATCAGACAATCCATATCGTTGAGAAAGCATATAAAATCAGCATAGCTCCCGCAAGCCGTCACTTCGTAGACCTCATTTTTGCCGCTCGAAAGACTGTGTAAGTCCGTAATGTTAACGGAATTTTTATGTGCCAATTCTTCCGCCATAACGGGAATATCCGTATTATCACCTAAGACAAAGGGGATAAACGCCGGCTCTTCACGGTTCTTAAGTTGTTGTGACATAAGTCGGTTTTTCCCTAAGTGTACGCAGGCTTCGTACAAAGCTATGTCACGCATAATTGCAAAAACACATAGAATCAGGGTTATTAAAAATAAACCAATTATATACGCATCCAACGACTTTTCTTTGTATACTGAAAAATTATTCTTTAACCAATTCGAAATGAGTCACTCCTTCCCGTTCTTCAGTTTTTCCGACACGCCATACGGAATTTTCCGTCTTAGCCTTTAACGCATTTTGCCAACGTGAAATCTCTTCTTTCTTTTTCGTTTCTCCCGTAATAACCAAAGTATTACCTCGCTTTTCGCATTTAAGGAAGGTAATATTTTCAGGCTTTGTTTCTCCTATATGTACTAAGAAAGCGGCCGAGTCCGTCTTTTCTTCCAACCGTTCCTTCAGTTCTTTCGCTGCTCGGCTGCAATTTTCGGCAGATTTTTTATGAATTTCCGACTGTCGTATAGCTTCTCCCGACGTTTCGGACCGTATCTTTCTGCCGACATTTTCTAAACCGCAGCCGTACAAGAGAGCTATACCGAGAATGAATGAAACCGCTACTTGAGCAACTATAAACAGATTACGGAAAGTCTTTTCGTGTCCCTTCGCTTCTCTAAAAGGAAGGCTTAAATCAAACTCCATGACTATAACCCCATTAATAAAGGCATGGCTTCAAACTCTACCTGCCATTTTTTCCTTAAGGTCTCTGCTTGAACATTTCTCTCAGGAGGAACCACGGTATGATCTACTCCCGGGTCGTCTTCACAAGTATATGCGCAAACATTTCTTTTATTAAGGACTGTAATGTGCCTTTTACCGTCATCCGTAATGGACACGCTTCCCTCATATGAGGGATACAATTTCCCAATAAGAGCCGGTAATATATCAATTCTATCTAACAAACATCCCTTTTCTCTGCAACAACGAATGACGGATTCCACTGTATTCGCCGGATAAGCGGCAGCCAACCAGGTATATTCTCCCTGTAGCTTTTCTTCTCCCGTCCTGACGGCATCATAAACATATTCTTCGGTGCTGTCTAATATCATGCCGCTCCAAGCTACGGACTGACCGACTTCTTTGCGTGATGCCGTGGGTAAAGACAATGAACGGACAATTAAGTCTCCGTCACCCAATACAACGGTCAACAAATATCCTTTCAGGGCATACTGATCGATGACGTGTTCTACCATAAGCGATGTATTACCGCCTTTTCGCTTTCCCGGAGCATCTGTAACCGATGCCTGAAGTGCTACAACTTGTCGCCATGCGTTTTTTTCGCAACGGACAACGCGACACTGCGTTTCTTCAGGCCAGATAATAGCTCGTCGCCTGGCACTGTAACGCCTGAAAGTACCGCTCTTTAATAGTGTATCCACCGTATTATCCCCTTCCCGTCCCTCATCGTAAATTTCAAAGAACAAGTTTTTATACAACCGTCAACCTTGCAAAGAGCACAGCTTTCCAATATATAATCGCCCTTCGTCGCTTCCCTTATTTTGACACGGGTCTTAACTTTTTCATCTTCTTCCGTAAATGGCGAAAACTGTCCCTTACAATACATATCATAAGCTTTAAAAAGAGATTCCTCAGCCCTGTATTCCGTTTCCGCTCCCCGCAGGTATTCGGCTTGGCAACCGAGCTCCGCCGAGGCGGATCGGGAAAAGGCCACAGTCATACTTAGAGCCGCCAATGAAAGTCCTAAAATAACAAAGGTCATAAAACCGTTTCTACGAGTTCTTACCATATTCATCCTTCCATGCAGTGGCTAAGGGTACGACATACACACAACATTCCTGTTCTTCTTCAGTAACTCTGTCTTTCAACATAAAATGCATGACAATCGCCTCTTCATCTTTTTGAAAAAACGCTTCTCCCCCATACGGTTCTACAAAAACGGCCGTATGTTGTTCCGCCCCGTCATCATCTCCCGTCAGTGGCTGAACCGTCCCGTTATTCAATTTTTTATACAGTCCGAACTTATGCACCGTAAAACCGGCATTTTTTCCGTTTTCATCCGTATAGGTGACCGTTTTGCCGCTGACTCGTACATTTTCCGCATAACGCAGTTCGTGTCGAACCGTTTCTTCACATATGACAGCCTGTCGCAACAGACACTCTCTGCTATAAGCTTCTTTATACCTTTTTACACTGCTCGTAAACAAAGTTGAAAAAATAAGGGTTGTCGCACAGGCGATACAAGCATATAGGATGATTTCAACTGAAAAGAAGCCCTTACCGCTCTGCCGTCTTGTGTGTAGTAAGAACATATTTTTCACCATCCCGCGTTGTCATAACCACCTTATAAAGCGTAGATGAATTCGTATCTTCTACTAATGCTTCTACACGTATGCCGTATTTTTCGGCCAAGTCTTTTGTATATTTACATCTTTTACCTATGCATAACGCTTCCATCTCGCATCTGCCTACGGTAGCTACCGCTCGCATTTGACAAGCTCTATGCAATAAAATCAAAGCACGATTCTGGCAAACACTTACGGCCGTAAAAATGAGAAGTCCCGCACTTAAGGCTATCAATGCATCGGCAAAAATAAAGCCGTTCTTACTCCGTTCGAATGCGCCCCGTCTGGGCCGCAATGATAATATGTCTTTTATACCGCTCATCATCTGTCTCAACAACAAGATGCATCGTCTTTCCTTCCGGACGTCCGTCTCCGTCAAAAGATACAATACCCGTTCCCTTAACCGAAACTCCTTTCGGAAATGCCTGCTCCTTACGAACTGTAAGGGGATCCGTTGTAAGTACATATTCTTTCGGGCGTACATATAATTTCCCTGCTCCGTATTGACCTCGATTTCCTATTGACCGGGTACGCAGACACCGCATTTCCGTCACTAATTCACTGACAGTCGTATCAACGGCATATTGATTCCGTCGCCTATGCACGGCTACAGGGGCGGCCATTGTCGAAACAATAGCCGCCAATGCCAGAACTACTATCAACTCTGTCAGCAAGTACCCGTTTTTCTTCATAAAAGAATATCCTCTAAGAAAGCTCCCCATTGTCCGACAACCCACCACCCTCCTAAGATAAAGGGAGCAAAGGGAACGAGCGTATTCTTTTTGATAAATCTTACCGGCAAGGCCGCACAAGCACCTGTCACAAAGGCCGCCACCAACATAAGATAGGCTCCGATCCCGTCGCAAGTCGGAGCTAACAGGGCAAACAGCTTAACATCTCCCGAACCCGTTTGCTGCGGTGCCACGGCATGTAAAGCAATCATAAAGATCACACTTCCCGCCATAACGGCAAGATTCGGTTGTACTGTATGAACCGACAGGTACAGTCCCTGAATACCTGCAAGAATTAACAAAAGCAGGTCGGGAATCCAATACCATTTCATATCACATACGATAAAAATCACGGACAAAATCATCATAGCTGCAACATAGAGATTCTCATAGTTATTAAGTATCCAAGTCGCCACGAAATTTTTTAGCCTCCGTTTTTAATATCTTCCATTTGTGACGTATAAGTCTTTCCGTCAAAAGTCCCCGACACGACGCCGTCCGTGCCTATGCTGTATACAGTTCCGTCAGGAAGCTTGGGCTCGAATTGCAGATATGCCTTACCGTTTGTATCCTTTGTAGCCAAAGCGGCCACCGTTTCGGGATATTTCCCTTTATCGATTTCATACAATGCCGCCGCATTATCAATCGTCCGGATGTCCGCACTGATTTTTGCTATTTTCGCCGTCTTTCCGGCAGACATAAACTTGGGAACGGCGACGGTAGCCAAAATTAAAATGATACTGACAACAACCAGCATTTCCAAAAGTGAAAACCCGTTTCTTACAGGCGTTATACGAAAACTTGCAATCTTCATCATATCATCTCCATTTCTTCAGTTCACGGCTGTAATCATATCCAGAAGCGGCAATAATAAGGCCGTTACTAGAAATCCGGTTACGATTCCCGTGAAAACCAACATAAGCGGCTCGGCAGCCTTGCGAATGGCTGTACTCGTTTCTCGAAGCCGCTTCCCGTAATAAGCGGAAACGGTCCGGAGAACGCGATCATACTCTCCCGTGGACTCGCCGATGCGCAACATAGTCTCGACGTAAGATGTCCCGAATCTTCCCGACTTAACGGCGGTACTGAAAGACATGCCGTTCTCCAGACAACGAATCGTACGCACAATATGCCCCTTGAACACTTCTGACGGCACGGCCGAAAGGGCATCGCCGAGTGCCGAAATTATCGGAATCCCTCCGGCCAACTGAACGGCCAAAATCATACTGAAGCGTTGCCATGACCAAATCAAAAAGAATATGCGTATCCGCCCGATTCGCCACAATAATTCTTCTATCTTTTCTCTATATCGCCTCCTTTGCAATAACTTATATATCAGAATTCCCGTCATCACTGCCGCACCGATCAAAAACGGCCCATAGCGACAAAGGAAATTTCCCGCTGCCAATAACATTCGCGTGCTTTGAGGTAACGGCACGCCTGTTTCCGCAAATAAATCGGAAAAGACCGGAATAACAAAAACCAGAGCCCCGAAAAACAAGATATTGATACAAACAAACAGGAACGTCGGATAAATCATCATATTACGCAGTTGTGAACGCTCATCGCACAAGCGTTCATAATAAGACGCAAGTAATTCCGTCATATCTTCCATATGCCCCGAATGTTCACCTGCCTGTACAAGACTGCAAGACGTCTGCGGAAAAGCACCGCTGTCCTGCATGGACTCTGCAGCTCTTTTACCGCTTTCCATGGCCGTAATGCAACCTTCAACAGCTTGTCTTTTTCTCCTGTTTTTTAAACGCCGTGAAATGAGATGCCAGGCTTCTGTTAAGGGAATACCCGCCTTTAACAAAAGACCGGTCTGACCGAAAAGAAAGGCGCACTCTTTATCGGTCAATGTCGACGATGACCGAAAAAAAGAGGTGTCTTCCTTTTCTTTTATTTCCGTAACTGCAAGCCTTCTCTCAACAGCTTTTATTCTTATTTTTTCCCTGCTTTTGGCCTGCACAACAGCCTTGTGCAATGTTTTTCTCTGTCCGTAAGTTACAATATAGGTCTTCATTATTTCTGCAACCGTCCTTCAGCTTGAGCCATGGTTCTCATTCCGTCAGCGCCGCCCGTTTGCATAATCGTTTCCAGTTGATGCTCTTTGCCGCTTCTGATAAGCTGTACTACTGCCGGCGTAGCAACAAGGATTTCTCGACAAATGCGTACGCCCTTTTTCGTATTTATACGCCTTTGTGCCAGGACGGCACATAAAACGGAAGACAAACGATACCGCAATGAGGATTCCTGTCCCTCACCCATAGAAATTAGGCGGGTAACGGTCTGCGCCGCTGTTCGGGTATGCAAGGTGGAAAAAACGAGATGCCCCGTTTCCGCTGCCGTCAGAGCCGCTTCCATCGTATTCTTATCCCTCATTTCACCGACAAGTATAATATCCGGATCTTGTCGTAATGCATCGCGTACACCTTGGGAGAAATCATTAAAATGTTGCCCCTTCTCACGCTGAGTCACCAGTGAACGCCTGCCGGACACAACATATTCAATCGGATCCTCAAGCGTAATAATATGCCTGGCCCCGCACTCATTAACATGAGACAGCATCCGCCACAGTGTTGTCGTCTTACCGCTTCCTGTCGGTCCTACAGCCAGGATCAGACCTGACGGAGTATCTGTAAGTTTTGCCAAAAACGGCATATCTTCATCTTCCGGCAGTGAGTCCAAAGGGTAAAGAATCCTCAAAACACCCCGTATACCGGCCTGTTCTCTGGACCAGTGGGCTCTACATCTCAAGCGATCATTCATGGGGAAAGAAAAGGACAGACATTCGTTTCCCGAAAATTTATAGCCTTGTTTATGAAGCCATTCAACCGCCGTCTCCTTCACAACAGCCTTATCCGTTAACGGAATCAGATCGGTATCGGGAAGTCGTATAAAGGGCGGGCGCCCTTCCTGAATATGTAAGTCCGCTCCGCCGGCACTAACCGTTTCATGCAAAAGTTCGTCAATATTCATGATCTTCACCGCAAACCCGCATAATCTCCCGTTCATCCGTAAGGCCATCTCTCACCATCGCCATTGCCGTTTCTTTGAAAAAAATTGCTTCCTGTGCCCCTTTTCGTACAGCTCTGACGGATGCATCACGGCGTACAATCTCCTTCGTCCGGCTCGTAAAGTAGATAACCTCGGCCAGACAGTCTCTCCCGTCATAACCGCTGAAATTGCATGCAAGGCAACCGGTACCGCCACAAACCGCACAGTGCCTTCTAACCAACCGTTGAGCCGCCGTACACAGTAAGGCGTCACCTACCAAGTAGGCGGGAACGCCCATATCGACCAAACGCTCCGGAACGGCAGCTGCCTCGTTGGCATGGATAGTAGAAAAAACGAGGTGCCCCGTCAATGCGGCGCGGACGGCAATGGTGGCCGTCTCATCATCCCTTATTTCTCCGATAACCAAAATATCGGGATCTTGTCGCAAAAGAGCTCTTAATCCTTCATGAAACGCTATCCCACCCTTTTTACCGATTTGACTTTGAGAAAGACCGTCTATCTTATACTCAACCGGATCTTCCAGAGTGGCTATACTGACGGACTCCTTATCGATTTCCCGCAAAGCCGCATACAAGGTCGTCGTTTTACCGCTTCCCGTAGGACCGCAGATAATGATTAATCCCTTCGTGTCCCGTAAAGACTTGCGAATCAGACTTACAGCTCGCTTATCCATTCCCAAAGAATCTAAGTCCGGCAGGTTTCTGCTACCGCCAAGAATACGAATGACCGCTTTTTCACCGCGAACGGTAGGCATAGTCGATAGTCGCATGTCAATACCTTCTTTGTACACAATACGCCCGTCTTGCGGTCTGCGCGCATCGGCAATATCCAAAGCGGCCATAACCTTTAGACGATTGATAAAGGCTTTTCCCTTCTCTTTTCGTATAGCGCCTGCGGACTCCAAAACACCGTCTCGTCGACAACGAATACGAAATTTTTCATCAAGAGGCTCTGCATGAATATCGCTGACACCTCTGTCCATTGCATAGGAAAACAGCTTTTCTATTAAGTTTTGAACCGTTTCCGTTTTTCCTTCCTCATCAGTCCAAACCGATTTTTTCATCTGAAAGCCTCCCGTATGTACAGCATAATCGCTGTAAAGGATAACCGCTTCTTTTTTACTTAAATTTAAGGGGACGTAACAAAGTTTAATCTTTCCTTAATGACTTAGTCTTCTAAGTGGTATAATAAAAAAATCGAATACAGGGAGCCTGATATGAAAAAATTACTGAAATCTATACCCGTACACTATGGGAAATTCGGCAAACGAATGGGCATAACTTTTACTGCCCTTTTGTTAATTCTCCTTGTGTCGGCTCTTTTGGCTTCACACGGTGCAGCCTTTATCTTTAACCGCGTCATGGAAACTCAGTCGGTTGTAAAAGGCACGATTCATGTCAATACTTTATCTGCCGATATTCGCGGCCATGTGAATTTTACCGACTTGGAGTGGGACGATCCGGACGGTATGCCGATACTCGTCGTGCCCACAGGAAGCTTCAAAGTCAACCCTTGGGACTTCATTTTGCATCGTTCGTTAAAAACGACAACATTACGTGAAATTACGCTAAACGATTCGACCGTATCGGTTAAATTCGATAAAGACATGTCGGCCCAAATTATTCCTTCCGATACCCCGGAACCGGTAAAGAAATCGACTACTCTTGATGAAAAAATACGTACTCTCAATATGACGGACAAAAAGTTCAATCTGCGTATTAACCTCAATAATTGTCGCTTTGAAGCCTATAAAGACGATAAACAATATGTCATGACCTCTGTAGATGCCTCACTGCATTTGAAGTCCAATGAGTTTTTGACCGTCAATTTTTCTTCCGGGCCGTTTAACGGTACGGCTGTCGGCGACGGTATCAACATCGACGGTTCCGTCAATTTACATACGCCCATGCCCGAAGCCGATTTGGAAGTAAATTTCTTAAAGGTTGATCCGTCTTCCGTCGGCTTCGGCAAATCCGTTCACGACCCTCTTACCTTGAAAACGAGGTTTACAGGAGCCGTATCCGCTCCGGTGGCCCACGGCAAACTGGAAATGGATAAGCTGTCCATTCCCGCCCTGGATTTCACGAATGTCCGCGGCGATATCGATTATAAAGACGGGATTTTTCGATTTACGAACGTAACAGCCGATGTTTATAACGGCAAACTGTCTGCTTACGGCGATTACAATCTCAATACCAGAGCTTATACTATTCACGGAAAGGGTACGGGATTGGACAGTCGCATAGCCTTAAAACGCATAGAATTTAAATGCCTGGTAGATACGGATATTACCATGGTGTGCGACGGCAATCCCGATAACTTGCTTACGTACGGTTCCTTCCGATCCGGAAAGGGCCGCTACACCTTTTTCCCCTTCAACTATTTGGAAGGAAAGTTCTCCAACAGACGGCACCTTTTAGAATTCTTTGACGTAGCTATCGCCACTAAATTCGGCTTGATTACGACCGATGCCTTTCAAATAGTAAACGGTAAACTCCTCCTCGGAGACATCAGCGTCGTCTTTCCTTCTTCATCGGCAGCATTTAACCTTTTCTCATCAGATACTAATGCCTCCACATCGTGGTCTGACATTCGAGTAAATCTGTCTGTCACAAAGAATAATATACAAGAGTTGAAAAGCGGTATTGCCAACTTTAAGGACACGTCATCAAGTATGAAAGAGAATATGCAGGCTATTAAAGAAAATATGAAAAAACTCAAAACCGATGCGGCGCAAATAAAGCATTCTTTAAAAGCATCTCCTTAAGAGTCTTATAAGTTGCGAAAATATACAAGAACGCTCCTTGACGGTCTTATGAAACCGTGATAAACTCATGAAGTACCTATGTGGAGCGGTATCGAAGTGGTCATAACGGGGCTGACTCGAAATCAGTTAGGCCGAAA
>ERZ772986.39-NODE-39-length-82304-cov-5.650634_pt1 | contig 82304 bp, 98 predicted proteins | sample MGYA00511898_ERZ772986 | MGnify/ENA primary metagenome ERZ772986 (study PRJEB29015, sample SAMEA2737934) | human oral metagenome | biome: human oral; feature: human-associated habitat; material: dental | place: China | collected 2148 ... | reverse complement strand
CTGAAGAAGGCGCTGTAGTCCCCGTAACTGTCGTAGAAGCTTCCCCGAATGTAGTGGTTCGTGTTAAGACGGTTGATACGGACGGTTACAATTCGATTCAGCTCGGCTACGGCGAAATCAAAGAAAAACACTTAACCAAACCCGTTAAGGGTCAGTTCGACAAAGCAGGCGTAAGTCCTGTGAAACATTTACGCGAACTGCGTCTGACAGATACACCGGAATATACGGTAGGCCAAACTCTGGCAGCTGATATTTTCGCAAGCGGCGATCTCGTCGACGTAGTTGGCACCACAAAAGGTAAGGGGTTTGCCGGCACGATTAAACGTCACGGTTTCCACCGCGGACCTATGGGACACGGTTCCAAATCTCATCGTGAACCCGGTTCTCTCGGACCTATGATTTCCGGTGGTGGCGGTAAAGTCATCAAAGGTAAAAAGCTTCCTGGACAAATGGGCGGCAATCAGGCAACAGTTCTTCACCTTTCGGTTGTTAAAGTCGATACGGAAAAGAACATCATCTTGATTAAAGGCGGTATCCCGGGCCCCAAAGGCAGCATCGTAATGATTCGTGATACTGTAAAACCCAGATAATATTGTCAAACAGGAAGGAGGATAATATAAATGCCGAAAGTAAGTACGTATAATATTACCGGTGCGCAAACCGGTGAAATGGAATTAAACGACAGCGTATTTGGCGTTGAAGTGAACGAAGCTGTCATGAGACAGGCTGTTCTCCGTCAATTGGCCAATGAACGCTTGGGCACACATGCTACTAAAACGAGAGGTCTCGTACGCGGCGGCGGCAGAAAACCTTGGAAACAAAAAGGAACCGGCCGGGCACGTGTAGGCAGTACGCGCAGTCCTTTGTGGGTCGGCGGCGGTACGGTCTTCGGTCCGCAACCCCGTTCATACGAACAGAAAATGCCTCGCAAGGCAAGACGTCTTGCTGTTAAATCCGCACTGAGCGATAAAGTTAACACGAACGAACTCTTCGTTCTTGACGAAATCGTTTTGGCGGCTCCGAAGACAAAAGAAGTCGTAAAAGTTGTTGACAACTTCAAGTTCTCCGGCGAAAAAGTCCTGTTTATTACGGACGGCGACGAAGTAATGGCTCGCTGCGCACGTAATCTTCAGGGTGTGAAGTCCGTATCTACGGAAAATATGAACATCTTCGATTTGTTACACTACACGAAATTGTTCATTACAAAGAGCGCTGTAGCTAAGATTGAGGAGGTGCTCGCATAATGATGATGCATGATATCTTGGTAAAACCGGTCATCACGGAAAAAACGACGATGATGATGTCTGATGGCAAATATACATTTAAGGTGTCGCTTCATGCCAATAAAATTGAAATCCGTAAAGCTGTAGAAGCTGTTTTCGGCGTCAAGGTCAAGAGTGTAAACACCATCCGCATGACAGGCAAATTCAAGCGTATGGGTAAATACATCGGCAAGCGCCCGGATTACAAGAAAGCCATCGTAACCCTTCATGAAGGCGAAACAATTGAATTCTTTGAAGGCGCTTAGGTAGAACGATATAAAGGAGGAGGCACTATATAATGGCCATTAAATCATTTAAACCGTACTCCGCTGGCCGTCGCTTCATGACCGTTTCGACGTTTGAAGATATTACGACGTCCAAACCGGAAAAGTCCTTATTGGCTAAGTTGACCAATAAAGGCGGTCGCAATAACAGCGGTAAGATGACGGTTCGTCACCAAGGCGGCGGACATAAACGTCGCTATCGTATAATTGATTTTAAACGAATTAAAGATAATATTCCGGCGAAAGTAGCTACGATCGAATACGATCCTAACCGCTCCGCTAACATCGCACTGCTCAACTATGCAGACGGCGAAAAGAAATATATCATTGCTCCCCACGGTCTTACAGTCGGCACAGTCGTTGTATCCGGTCCTGAATCGGATATTAAAATCGGCAATGCATTGCCTTTGGGACGTATTCCTCTCGGTACGGTTGTACACAACGTGGAATTGAAAATCGGTAAAGGCGCTCAGCTCGTTCGTTCTGCCGGTTCTTCGGCGCAGCTTATTGCTAAAGAAGGCAACTACGCACTCTTGCGTCTTCCTTCCGGCGAATTGCGTCAGGTTCATGTAAACTGCCGCGCTACAATCGGTGTGGTCAGCAACCCGGATCATGAAAACATTACAATCGGCAAAGCCGGTCGTAGCCGTTGGTTGGGCGTTCGTCCCGGCAACCGCGGTGTTGTTATGAACCCGTGCGATCATCCCCATGGCGGTGGTGAAGGTAAGTCGCCTGTCGGTCGTAAACGTCCGGTTACTCCTTGGGGTAAACCTGCTTACGGCGTGAAGACGCGTGACAAGAAGAAAGCTTCCAATAAGTTTATCGTGAAGAGACGCAAATAGGTCGTGAAAGGAGATATATAAGTGTCCAGATCCGTAAAGAAGGGCCCGTTTGTCGCTGCACATCTCGTTAAGAAGATCGATGCAATGAACGAAGCCAACGAAAAGAAAGTAGTAAAAACCTGGTCTCGTGCATCTACGATTTTGCCGAACTTCGTCGGACATACGATTGCCGTTCACGACGGCCGTAAGCACGTGCCCGTATATGTTACAGAAGATATGGTTGGTCATAAATTGGGCGAATTCGCACCTACCCGTACATTTAAAGGCCACGCTAAATCGGAAAAAGTTACAAAATAAGGGAGGTAATGACAGATGGAAGCAAGAGCAATTGCTAAACACGTCCGTATCGCTCCCCGTAAAATCCGCATCGTAGCCGATTTGGTCCGGGGAAAAAATGTGAGCGAAGCTATGGCAATCTTGAAGTTTACACCTAAAGTCGGCTCCAAGGTTGTAGAAAAAGTCATTCGCTCTGCAGCAGCCAATGCGGAACATAACAATGATATGAATGTCGATGCTTTGTACATTTCGGAGATTTTCGTTGACCAAGACTCGACAATGAAACGTATCCATCCGCGTAGCCGTGGACAGGCTTTCAAAATTCTTAAAAAATCCAGTCATGTGACTGTAGTAGTAAAAGAAAGAGCGTAAGGAGGGAAATGTAGTGGGTCAAAAAGTAAATGCCCATGGGTTTCGTGTCGGTGTTGTAAAACCTTGGGATGCCAAATGGTATGCTGAAAAAGACTATGCAACACTTTTGAACGAAGACGTACGAATCCGTGAATTCTTAAAGAAACAGCTCTATATCGCAGGTGTTTCCCGTATTGAAATCGAACGTTCCGCAAAACGGATCAAATTGGTTATTCACACTGCAAAACCGGGTATGGTTATCGGCCGCGGCGGTGCAGGTATTGAAGATATTAAAAAAGCATTGAAGGCTTTTACGGATAAAACCGTAGACGTTAACATTGCTGAAATTAAACAGTCCGAATTGGATGCTACACTCGTAGCTGAAAACGTGGCAAGCCAGTTGGAACGCCGTATCGGCTTCCGTCGTGCCATGAAACAGAGTATCGGCCGCACTATGCGTATGGGTGCACAGGGTATCAAAATCATGTGCTCCGGTCGTCTCGGCGGTGCTGAAATCGCACGTAGCGAAAGCGTACGTGACGGTTCCATTCCTTTGCATACAATTCGTGCGGATATTGATTACGGTACGGCAGAAGCACATACAACGTACGGTTGCATCGGTATCAAATGCTGGATTTACAAAGGTGAAATTTTACCGGAAGCTAAAAAAGCTCCGCAAAATAAGCGTGAAGGGAGTGCTAAGTAATGTTAATTCCGAAACGAGTAAAGCATCGTAAACAGTTCCGCGGTCGCATGAAAGGTACTGCTCAACGCGGTAACAAAGTCGCTCACGGCGATTACGGTTTAGTTGCACTCGAACCGGCTTGGATTACCAACCGTCAAATCGAAGCAGCCCGTATTGCTATGACACGTTACATCAAACGTGGCGGCAAAGTTTGGATTAAAATTTTCCCGGACAAGCCGATTACGGCAAAACCGGCGGAAACACGTATGGGTTCCGGTAAGGGCTCGCCCGAATACTGGGTAGCAGTTGTTAAACCGGGCCGCGTACTCTTCGAAATGGGCGGTGTAAATCCGACTATCGCTCGCGAAGCTATGCGTCTTGCAGGCCATAAGTTGCCGATCAAGACTAAGTTTGTTGTCAAAGGTCAGGAATTAGGTGGTGAACAAAATGAAGGTTAAAGAAATCCGTGCTCTGAGCGCTGCCGAAATGGATGAAAAGGTGGTTAGCCTTAAAGAAGAATTGTTTAACCTCCGTTTTCAACATGCGACCGGCCAATTAGAAAATCCTATGCGCATTCGTGAAGTAAAGAAAACGATTGCCCGCATTAAAACGGTTCAACGTGAAGCAGAATTACATGCATAAGCCGGTAAGGTTAATCTAAAAGGAGGTCACACATACAGATGGAAAGAAATGAACGTAAGGTCCGCGTAGGCAAAGTCGTCAGCGATAAAATGGATAAGACCGTTGTCGTTGCCGTTGAATACAAAGAACAGCATGACTTGTACAAGAAACCTGTCATCTCGACTGTAAAGTTCAAAGCTCATGATGAAAACAACGAATGCCGTATCGGTGATATCGTACGCATCGAAGAAACCCGCCCTTTGTCTAAACAAAAACATTGGCGAGTTGTAACGGTAGTAGAAAAAGCTAAATAAGCTTTGATTAATTAGGAGGTTAAGCCATGATTCAGCAAGAAACGATGTTGAATGTTGCCGATAACACCGGTGCCAAAAAAGTTTTGTGCATCCAGGTCATGGGTGGCTCGTATCGCAAATACGGTAATATCGGTGATATCATCACTGCGACTGTTAAAGATGCAACACCCGGAGGCGTTGTCAAGAAAGGCGACGTTGTCAAGGCTGTTATAGTTCGTTCGAAAAAAGGATTGCGTCGTGCCGACGGTTCGTACATTCGCTTCGATGAAAATGCAGCAGTCGTAATCAATGCAGATAAAAGCCCTAAGGGTACTCGTATATTCGGGCCGGTTGCCAGAGAGTTGCGTGAAAAAGATTTCATGAAGATCATCTCCTTGGCTCCGGAAGTATTATAACGGAGGAGGTGTTCTAATATGGGAAAAATGCACGTTAAAACCGGTGATACGGTAGTTATCATCGCAGGTAAAGATAAGGGCAAACAAGGCAAGGTCATTGCGGCATACCCGAAAAAAGACCGCGTTGTCGTAGAAGGCCTGAACCAAGTAAAACGCCATACGAAACCGAGTCAGAACAATCCTCAAGGCGGTATTATTACGAAGGAAGCTCCCATTCACGTTTCCAACGTTATGCTCGTCGATCCGGAAAGCGGCAAACCGACTCGCGTAAAAACGGTTACGCAGGCGGACGGAACGAAGGTACGTACGGCCGTAAAGAGCGGCAAAGCTATCTAATAAGAAGGGAGGGCCTTGAGAGTGTCCAGATTAAAAGACAAATACCTTTCCGAAGTAGTGAAAGGATTACAGGAAAAATACAACTACAAGAATGTCATGGAACTTCCGAAGGTAACTAAGGTCGTTATCAACATGGCAGTAGGCGAAGCTGTTACGAACTCCAAAGCGTTGGACGCAGCAGTCGGCGATATGACAATTATCTCCGGCCAGAAGCCTATCATTACGAAAGCAAAGAAATCCATTGCTGCATTCAAAGTTCGTGAAGGCATGAATTTGGGTTGCAAAGTCACGCTTCGCGGCGAACGGATGTATGAATTCCTCGATAAATTGATGAACTTGGCATTGCCCCGTGTACGTGACTTCCACGGTATCAGCGCAACGGGTTTTGACGGCCGCGGCAACTATACGCTCGGCTTGAAAGAACAGCTGATTTTCCCGGAAATCGAATATGACAAGATCGATAAAGCTCGCGGCATGGATATTACAATTGTAACGACAGCTAAGACCGACGAAGAAGGTCGCGACATGTTGACGTTAATGGGCATGCCTTTTGAAAAGCAATAATAAGGAGGAAATCATAGATGGCAAAGAAGTCGATGCTTGAACGCGAAAAGAAACGCGAAAAAATGGTAGCCAAATATGCGGCACTCCGTGCTGAATTAAAGGCTAAAGGCGACTACGAAGCACTTTCCCAGTTACCGGCAAACGCATCTCCCGTACGTCTGCACAATCGTTGCAAAGTAACGGGTCGCCCCCATGGCTACATGCGTAAATTCGGCATTAGCCGTATTACGTTCCGTGACTTGGCGTATAAAGGTCAAATTCCTGGCGTTCGTAAAGCCAGCTGGTAAGATAGAGACGAAGGGAGGTTTTTACACATGTCAATGTCCGATCCGATTGCGGATATGCTTACACGCATCCGTAATGCCAATTCGGCATATCACGAAAAGGTGGAAATGCCTGCTTCTACAGTTAAAGCTGCAGTGCTTAACATCTTGAAAGAAGAAGGCTTTGTTAAGAATTTTGAATCCGTTAACAACGGTAAAACTCTTAAAGTTACGTTGAAATACGGTTCCAATAAAGAAAAAGTAATCAGCGGCATTAAGAGAATTTCCAAACCCGGTTTGCGAGTTTATGCTAAGAAGGAAGAACTTCCGCGTGTACTCGGCGGTTTGGGGATTGCCGTAATCTCTACGTCTCAAGGCGTAATGAGCGACAAAACGGCTCGTAAATTAGGTCTGGGCGGCGAAGTTATCGCCTACGTCTGGTAAATTTTGGAGGTGTCGATATGTCACGAGTAGGTAGAATGCCTATTGATATCCCGGCAGGCGTAACGGTTAAAATTGACGGTCCCGTTATTTCCGTCAAAGGACCGAAAGGTGAACTGACCCGTACGCTCCACCAGGATATGAAAGTTACAGTACAGGACAACGTTATTACAGTAGAACGTCCGTCTGAAGAAAAAAATCACCGTGCACTTCACGGTCTTACGAGAGCTCTCGTTGCCAATATGGTAACAGGCGTAACCGAAGGTTTCACGAAGAATCTTGAAATTGTCGGCGTCGGCTACAGAGCACAAATGAAGGGCAATAAATTGGCTCTTACGCTCGGTTTCTCGCATCCGCTTGAACTTGATGTTCCCGAAGGTGTTAAGGTTGAATGCCCCAGTGCTACACAGATCGTAGTATCCGGTGCCAATAACGAACATGTCGGTGAATTTGCAGCGAAGATTCGCGGTTATCGTTTACCTGAACCGTATAAGGGCAAGGGTATCCGTTATGCAGGTGAACATGTACGTCGTAAAGCCGGTAAAGCCGGTACGAAGAAATAATAATTCGTTACTATAGAAAGGAGTGAATTCCTTGAAATCCAGTAAAAATGCGATTCGCGTAAAACGTCATTGGCGTTTACGTAAGCATATAAACGGTACGGCGGAACGTCCGCGTTTAAACGTATTCCGTAGCCTTAACAATATTTACGCTCAAGTAATTGACGATGTTAAGGGTGAAACATTGGTATCCGCCAGCACCTTGGACAAAGAATTGAAGGGCCAGGCTAGCGGCGGTAATAAAGCAGGTGCGGCACTGGTCGGTAAATTGGTTGCGGAACGTGCCGTTGCCAAAGGCATTACGACGGTTGTATTCGACCGCGGCGGGTATGTCTATCACGGTCGTGTAGCAGCGTTGGCCGACGCGGCACGCGAAGCAGGCTTGAAATTCTAATCAGGGAGGAAACAACACATGGCAAAAGTTGACCATACAGGTCTTGAGTTACAAGAAAACGTCGTATTCATCAACCGCGTTGCTAAAGTAGTTAAGGGCGGCCGCCGTTTTTCCTTCAGTGCGTTGGTAGTTGTCGGTGACGGCAACGGTCGTGTAGGCGCAGGATTAGGTAAAGCCGGCGAAGTTCCCGAAGCTATTCGCAAGGGTGTTGAAGATGCGAAAAAACATTTGGTTACAGTAAATCTTAAAAACGGTTCCATTCCGTATAAAACGACGGGTGTCTTCGGTGCAGGTAAGGTTATGTTGAAACCCGCTGCAGAAGGTACCGGCGTTATTGCAGGCGGCCCCGTTCGTGCCGTTCTGGAATTGGTCGGTGTACGTAATATCCTCACCAAGTCCCTCGGTTCTTCCAACCCCAACAACATGGTTCGTGCAACAATCGAAGGCTTGAGCCAGTTGAAGGACGTTAAAGAAGTGGCAGAACTCCGCGGTAAGACTGTAGAAGAAATTTACGGTTAATAAGGAGGGTACACATAATGGCACAAGTTAAAGTTACGCTCGTCCGCAGCTTGGCCGGCCGTCCGCAGGATCAGCGTGCGACCGTTACGGCTCTCGGCTTGCATAAAACGAACTCCAGCGTTGTCAAAGAAGCTACGCCTCAAATTAAGGGCATGCTTCATAAAGTACAGCACTTGATTAAAGTAGAAGAAATCTAATACAAAGGAGGTGCGCTGAATTGAAACTTCATGAAATGAGCATTATCCCCGGTTCCAAGAAGAAACGCAATCGTGTAGGTCGCGGTATCGGTTCCGGTAACGGCAAAACGGCCGGTAAAGGTATGAAAGGTCAGAATTCCCGTAGCGGCGGCGGTGTACGTCCGGGGTTTGAAGGCGGCCAGATGCCTTTGTATCGTTTACTTCCGAAGCGCGGTTTCAAAAATGTTTGGGGCAAGGAATATGCGGAAGTTAACGTAGCAACATTGAATCGCTTTGAAGACGGAACGACGGTTGATCCGGTCGCTCTCGTTGAAGCCGGCATTTTGAAAAATGTCCGCGACGGCGTTCGTATCTTGGGTAACGGTGAATTGGAAAGAAAACTTACCGTCGTAGCTCAGGGCTTTACCAAGTCTGCACAGCAGAAAATCGAAGCAGCCGGTGGTAAAGTAGAGGTGATTTAAGGTGTTAGAAAGTATTCAGAACGTTCTGAACGTTCCCGAATTCCGTAAACGTGCAGTATTCACCTTAATCATGTTTATTATTTTCAGGCTCGGGGTGCATATTCCCGTGCCGGGCGTTGACGCAGCGGCTATTGAAGGCCTCTTCAACAGCGGTAATCTCTTCGGCTTGTTGGACTTGTTCTCAGGCGGTGCTCTTTCCAAGTTCTCCGTACTGGCAATGAGTATTACGCCGTATATCAATGCGTCAATTATTATGCAGCTTTTAACGGCCGTCGTTCCCACTTTTGAACAGTGGTCCAAGGACAATCAGGACGGACGTGATAAAATTCAGAAAGTTACTCGTTACGGAACGGTTCTTCTCGGCTTTATTCAGGCCTTTGCCATGAGTTATGCCTTGAAGGTCAATAATGCCTTAATTGATAACAGCTGGACGACAGTGCTTATGGTTGCCGTGATTCTTACGGCAGGCACGTGCTTCCTCATGTGGCTCGGTGATCAGATTACGGCAGGTGGTATCGGTAACGGTATTTCGCTGATTATTTTCGCCGGTATCGTGGCTCGCTTCCCGAACGGCGTAAATACGCTGTATCAATACGTGCAGGCAGGAACGATTAACATCTTCCAGGCGGCACTGTTTGCCTTAATCGCACTGTTCATGATCGTCATCGTCGTTGAGGTTACTCAAGGGCAAAGACGTGTAAACGTACAGTATGCGAAACGTGTAGTAGGCCGTAAAATGTACGGCGGTCATTCGACGCACATTCCGTTAAAGGTCAATCAGGCCGGCGTTATTCCCATCATCTTCGCTTCATCGGTGTTGATGTTCCCGATTACGATTGCTCAGTTCATTCAGAATGATACGATTCAATGGCTGGCACAGGTCTTCGGTTGGGGGACGTTGGCTAATACGGTGGCTTATGCCGTGCTTATCATCTTCTTCACCTACTTCTATACGGCTATTTCTTTGAACATCCCGCAGATGACGGAGAATATGCAGAAGTATGGCGGGTTTATTCCCGGTATTCGTCCGGGCGAACCGACAGCACGGTATATTGACAGAATTATGACACGCATTACCTTGGCAGGTGCTTTTTTCCTCGCTTTTGTAGCAATCTTACCGAATTTTATCGGTTGGATTACGGGAATTCAAGGCGTCTACTTCGGCGGTACGGCAGTGCTTATCGTCGTCGGTGTTGCCATCGATACGATGAAACAGGCCGAATCGTTGGTACTCAATAAGCAGTACCAAGGCTTTGTGAAATAATAAGGAGGCAGTTTGAGTGTATATTCTCTTAATGGGCCCTCCGGGTGCCGGTAAAGGCACACAGGCCGAACGATTGATTGAAAAGTACGGCATTCCTCAAATTTCCACGGGCGATATGTTCCGTGCAGCAGTTAAGGAACAAACACCTTTGGGATTGGAAGCCAAAAAATATATGGATAACGGTCAGTTAGTTCCTGATGCCGTTACCATCGGTATTGTCAGAGAACGATTAGCCAAAGACGATTGCAAGAAAGGGTTTATCCTTGACGGATTCCCGCGTACGACGTCGCAGGCCGTATCTCTTGACGCTATCTTGAGTGATCTCGGTATTAAGTTGGACGGGGTCATCAATATTGCCGTTCCTGATGAAGAATTGGTTCGTCGTACGACGGGTCGACTCATTTGCCGCAGTTGCGGTGCAACCTACCACTTGACTTCGAAACCGCCTAAGGAAAACGGCGTTTGCGATAAGGACGGCGGCGAATTGTATCAGCGCGATGACGACAAAATGGAAACGGTTAAGAAACGCCTTGCCGTATATGCGGCACAAACCAAACCGTTGATCGACTACTATAAGAGTTCAAATTTGTATATCGAAGTAGACGGTCAACAGGATATGGATTCCGTCTTCAACGCCATTGTAGCGAGTCTTGAAAAGGGCAAGTAACATGATTATTTTAAAGTCTAACCGCGAAATTGAGTATATTCGTGCAGCCGGAAGAATTACGGCAGACGCACTGATGCTCATGCGCGAACTTGCCGTGCCGGGTGTGACAACACAAGAACTGGACCGCCGTTGTGAAGAATATATTCGCAGTCAGGGTGCTTTTCCCAGCTGTAAGGGATACTACGGATTCCCGGCGACCATTTGTGCCAGCGTGAATGAAGAAGTCGTTCACGGTATTCCCGGTCATAGAAAATTACACGACGGTGATATTATCAGCGTCGATTTGGTTGTAAACAAAGACGGCTATCACGGTGATTCAACGATTACGATTCCTGTCGGCGATGTAGCACCTGATACTCTCAAGTTATTACAGGTTACGGAAGAATGTCTGTATAAGGGCATTGAACAAGCTGTAGCCGGCAAACACATGGGAGATCTCGGCCATGCCGTTCAGGCTCATGCTGAATCGTTCGGATACGGAGTAGTCCGCGATTATGTGGGTCACGGTATCGGAACGGATATGCATGAAGCCCCGGAAGTACCGAATTACGGTAGACCGGGCCACGGCATTGTCTTGGAAGAAGGGATGGTCTTGGCCATTGAACCGATGATTGCCATGGGTACTGAAAAGGTACGCCAGCTTGATAACGGTTGGACCGTTATTACGCAGGACAAGAAACCGGCCGCCCATTTTGAGCATACCGTTGCCATTACCGATCACGGTCCGGAAATCCTGACCTTACCGTCATAATGGACACGGTTCGTATTCCTGTCGGAATGACGGTTCTCAGTCTGGCAGGTAAAGATAAAGGAAGGGTGTATGCGGTTATCGGTACGGCTCAAGGGCCGTACGTGTACGTTGCCGACGGAAGGAAATATCCGAAAAGCGACTGCAAGAAGAAAAACTGCCGTCACTTACGGCCTTTGGGACCGAGTGCAAATCCCGACGCCTGTCGCGATGACTTGCACATACGTGAACTGGTAAAAAAAGGACAACGGAACATGACCGGGGAGGGTTAATACATGTCGAAGGAAGATGTTATTGAAGTTGAAGGCGTAGTTGTTGAAGCTTTACCGAACGCCATGTTTAAGGTAAAATTGGAAAACGACCACATTATTTTGGCTCACGTTTCCGGTAAGATGCGTATGAATTTTATCCGTATTCTGCCCGGTGACAGAGTCACCATGGAGCTTACGCCCTATGACTTGAGTCGCGGTCGTATTACATATCGCTTCAAGTAACTTTGCGTAGGAGGTAAATATGAAGGTAAAACCGTCAGTAAAAAAGATTTGCGATAAATGCAAAATCATTAAGCGCAAAGGCCGTGTAATGGTTATTTGCGAAAACCCGAAACATAAACAAAAACAAGGTTAATAGTCCGGAGGTGAAATATTAGATGGCACGTATAGCCGGCGTGGATTTACCGCGCGACAAACGAGTTGAAATTGGTTTAACATACATTTACGGTATCGGTCTTTCCTCTTCCCAGGAAATTCTTGCTAAAACGGGTATCAATCCGGATACACGCGTTCGCGATTTGACGGAAGACGAAGTACAGAAGATTCGTGAAACAATCGGTGAAGAATACAAGGTTGAAGGCGACCTCCGTCGTGAAACGGCATTGAACATTAAACGCCTTATTGAAGTAAACTCCTATCGCGGCAAACGTCATCGTTCGGGTCTGCCCCTTCGCGGTCAGCGCACGAAGACGAATGCTCGTACTCGTAAAGGTCCGAGAAAAGCGATTGCAGGTAAGAAGAAATAATATTTAAGTAAGGAGGGACACGATTTTGGCTAAGAACAATGTAAGAAGCAACAAAAGAAAAGAAAAGAAGCACGTAGAATCCGGTGCAGCTCATATCCGTTCTACATTCAATAATACGATCGTTACGATCAGCGATACAAAGGGCAACGCTCTTTCTTGGGCAAGTGCCGGCGGCCTCGGTTTCCGCGGTTCCCGTAAAAGCACTCCCTTTGCTGCACAGATGGCTGCTGAACAGGCTGCAAAAGCCGCTATGGAACACGGCCTTCGTCAGGTAGAAGTATTCGTAAAAGGCCCCGGTTCCGGACGTGAAGCCGCAATTCGCGCATTGCAGGCAGCTGGATTAGAAGTTAATTCCATTAAAGACGTTACCCCTATTCCGCATAACGGTTGCCGCCCGCCTAAACGGAGACGTGTATAATCAATAGCCCTTAGGCGATTGATTTTGATTCTGGAACGGGAGGATTTTCCACAATGAGTAATGACAATATCTTTAAAGTGACATCCGACATGCTTGACGGAGACGGAACGTTTGGAAAATTCGTATGCAAACCTCTTGATCGGGGTTATGGAATCACCTTGGGGAACAGCTTACGGCGCATTCTTTTATCGTCATTGGAAGGCGTAGCCATTACGTCCATTAAGATTGACGGTATTCTTCATGAATTTACGACCATCCCCGGCGTACGGGAAGATGTTTCGGAAATCATTTTGAACTTAAAACAGGTTCGAATGAAATTCCATAAGGAAGATCAGATGGAAGCGGATATTATTGTAGATATCTCCGGAGAATGCGATTTTACGGCAGCGGACCTCAACGTAAACTCAGACATAGAAATTTTAAACCCGACCCTTCATATAGCGACACTCGATGAAGATGCGCATATTCGTATGCAGTGCCATATCGAACGGGGTAAGGGCTATGTGCCCTCGACGAAGAACAAGAAGGATACGGACGTCATCGGCGTTATTCCTATCGACTCTATTTTCTCCCCTATTTTGCGGGCTAAGTATGAAGTTGGTAATGTTCGGGTAGGCAACGAAATGGACTATGATTCGTTGACCATGGAAGTTTTGACGGACGGCAGCCTTACGGCAGAAGATGCTATGGCGGAATCGGCCAGCATTTTGTCGTCCTACTTGGAAAAAATCAAACAACTGGCTGCTCCGGGTCGAAACTTGCAACAAGGTAAGTTTACGGAAGACGAACTCGGTGCCGGTGCGAACGGTGCCAATGCTGAAGGAGCCGGTGCCGACGGTACGGATATGGGAGAAGGCGGCGACGAATCCATCGATACGCTGCAATTATCCGTTCGAGCATCGAACTGCTTGAAGCGTGCCAATATTTACACCATTAAAGAACTGATTTCTCATACGAAGTCGGATTTGGGTAAGATTCGCAATCTCGGCAGCAAGTCTGTTGAAGAAATTATTGAAAAACTCAGCCAGTTCGGCTATAAATTAAAAGAAGAAGAATAACGAGGAGGATGAACGATGGCTTATAGAAAGTTGGGACGCGACAGCTCTGCACGCAAAGCATTATTGCGTGGCATTGTTACCTCTTTATTCCAGCATGAACGCATTGAAACGACGGAAGCTAAGGCAAAAGAACTTCGCAAAGTTGCGGATAAAATGTTGACCCTTGCTAAACGCGGCGATTTGCATGCACGCCGTCAGGTAATGGCATACATGATGGATGAAGATGTAGTAAAGAAACTCTTTGATGAAGTGGCTCCGAAATACAAGGATCGCCAGGGCGGCTATACGCGTATCATCAAAGCCGGTGTTCGCCAAGGCGACGCCGCTCCGATGGTTATCATCGAATTGGTATAACAAACTTTCTGCAATGCAGGCGTATTGCAGCATGAAGCGTTGCAGGCAACTGCAACGCTTTTTTTGTAAGGGAGGAAATTCATATGTCATATAGAACCGTCTTGGCCTTGAACTTTGATGCCGACAGATTACGGCTTCTCAAGCATGTCAGTCTGATTTCCAAGGCTGCTGTCAGAGCCGTTACGGAAGAAGAGAAAGATGAAACCGTAGGAGCACTCCTGGGCTTATCGGAAGATGAAATTAAAGAAATTGCGGCCTTGGCTCAAGAAAGTGAAGAAGGCGTAGCCATACCTGAAGATGCAAAGGCGGTTACTAAAGAAGCTATCGTTCTTTGCGGTTTCGATCGTAGTGCCGCAGGTGAACTTTTAGAGGCCATTAAGCGCGGGAAATTGAAGCATGTGCCCTTAAAAGCCATGTTGACACCCAATAATATATCATGGACCCTACGGACCGTTCTTTATGAACTCAATGAAGAACACGAACAGTTCAAAAAAATGGGTTCCAAGTAGGGGAGACGGGAATGAAACCGACTACCTTATGTTTTCCCGTAGACTCTGCGGGTCGGCTTCTCTTAGGATGTAAAAAGAGAGGTTTCGGAGCGGGCAAATGGAACGGCTTCGGAGGAAAGTTGGAAGGAAAGGAGGCCTTTCGAGCTTGTGCCGTTCGGGAAGTCCGTGAAGAAGCGGGAATCAGGATAAATCCGGACGATTTGGACCTCATCGGGTTTTTAGATTTTCACTTTTCCAAAAAGCCGGAAGATGACCATATTACGTATATTTACATGACCGAAACTTGGCAAGGCGAACCCGTAGAGTCTGAAGAAATGAAGCCTGCTTTTTTCTTACCTGAAGAAATACCGTATGACCATATGTGGCAGGGGGATCGAATTTGGTTACCCCGCCTTTTACAGGGAGAAAAGGTTAAGGGACAAGTTATCTTCGATGATGACGGAGAAACGGTCAAGCATATGGAGCTATTCAATTTATAAATGAAGAGAGGCCTTACCCTTCGGGTAAGGCCTCTCTTTCTTAGGAGGTGAGATTGCTTTCTATATACTTAACTTTCGTACAAGCCCGAGGGGGCTTCGGAAAGGTTGATATAAATATTTTTCGTCTGTCTGTAGTGGTCGATTGTAGTCTTATCCGTTTCACGACCGATACCGGATTCTTTATAGCCGCCAAACGGGGCACCTGCCGGAATGGCATTATATGTATTGATCCAAATTCGACCGGTTTCAATGGAGTTGGCTACACGAATAGCCCTGTTAATATCACGGGTCCACACGGCACCGCCTAAACCATATTCACTATCGTTGGCCATGGCGATGACGTCTTCTTCCGTCTTGAATTTAATAATGGAAACGACGGGACCGAAGATTTCTTCTTTGGCAATGCGCATATCATTCGTCACGTCGGCAAAAATAGTGGGGCGAATGAAGTTGCCTTTTTCCAAGCCGCCGGATTCAATCTTTTCACCACCGCATACGAGGCGAGCGCCTTCTTTCTTACCGATTTCAATGTATTCCAAGATCTTCTTGACTTGCTTAGCATCGATCTGAGAACCCATTTGAACGCCGTCTTCCCAGGGAAGACCCACTTTTACGCGGTTAAACCGTTCTGCCAAATCGTGAACAAATTTATCGTAAATACCTTCTTGTACGAAAATTCGGGAGCCGGCGCAGCAAACCTGACCCTGGTTAAAGAGAATACCCAACTGGGCTCCGTCCATGGCCATATCCCAACGGCAATCATCAAAGTAAATATTGGCGGATTTGCCGCCTAATTCCAAAGTAGCGGGAATCATTTTCTGTTGTGCCGCCTTATATACGTCGTAGCCGATTTCCGTAGAGCCTGTAAAAGCTAATTTCTGTAAGCCCGGATGATCGAGAAGATACTGACCGGAACGAGAACCTCCGCCTGTGACAACGTTAATGACACCGGCAGGAACAACGGGGCCGATGAGACGCATCAATTCGAGAACGCTTAAGGATGTGGAGCTCGACGGTTTGAGGACCGTAGTGCAACCGGCAGCCAAAACGGGAGCTAACTTCCACGCAGCCATGAGGAAAGGGAAGTTCCAGGGAACGATTTGGCCGACTACCCCGATGGGCTCATGTACGACGAGACTTAGGGTCTTATCATCAATCATCATAGCCCGGCCTTCTTCCGTGCGGACAACGCCGGCGAAATAGCGGAAGTGATCGGCACCTAAGGCGATGTCGACAGCCTTGGTTTCGCGTAAGGGTTTGCCGTTATCCAACGTTTCCACCATAGCCAGATGGTCTGCATTGGCATCAATAATATCGGCAATTTTGAGCAACAGATTTTGACGTTCTGCCGGAGAGGTATGCTTCCACGATTCCAGGGCTTTGGTCGCCGCCTTGACGGCCTTATCCACATCGTCTCTCGTTGCTTCGCTTACTTCGGCGAGAAAGTCGCCGTTCGACGGATTGTATTCCTTAAAGGTTTTGCCGTCCGATGAAGGAACCCATTGGCCGTCGATATATAAATTATAAGATTCTTGAACATATTGTTTCATATGAAATCCACCTCACTTTTTAGTAAATAGGTAATCTTTTTACAGAGCCGCCTTTACGGCCGCTTCCATTTCTTCGGGAGTCGTGCTCGGTTCAAAGCGGGTAATTTGCGTACCGTCTTTGCTTACGAGGAATTTCGTGAAATTCCATTTAATACCGTTGCCTTCCAAGTTTTCCGGGTAATATTCGCCTACTACTTTTTTAATCAATTGGCCCGATTCTTTGCTTTCTTCATAACCCTTAAAAGGAGCCGCATCGCTTAAGTACTTGAAGAGGGGGTCGGCATTGTCGCCGCGCACGTCCGTAATTGCGAAAACGGGAAAAGTTACGCCGTAGTTTAACTTGCAGAACGAAGCCGCTTCATCATTCGTGCCCGGTTCCTGATCCAAAAACTGATTGGACGGGAAACCGAGAACTACAAGCCCTTGGTCCTTATATTCTTTATATAATTTTTCCAACCCTTCATACTGGGGCGTAAAGCCGCATTTGCTGGCTGTATTGGCAATAATCAGTACCTTGCCCTTATATTGCGATAAATCTACCGATTCGCCCTTAACATTTTTTACTTTATAATCGTATACGCTCATGTTCTTACCTCCATAGTAAATTGAACAATAGATAATCAATAATATTTATTTGTTAGTTATAGTATACGATAACTTAAACCATAAATCAATACCTTTGAAGTATATTTTTAAAGCATAGGGAATAAGGGTATTTTACGGACTCATGAATAGAGACGGTAGCCGCTCATCTGTTGCAAATGGTATAATATGTACAAAAGGGAGGTAGAAGTATGGCACATATACATACGCTGGGAAACAAGACCCCGCATATTCATGAAACGGCTATGATTGCGCCCACTGCCGTAATTATCGGGGATGTAACAATTGATGAAGGAGTCAGCATTTGGCCTAATGTAGTTATCCGTGGGGATATTGCTCCGATTCATGTAGGAGCTTATACGAATATACAGGATAATTCGACCTTACATGCCGATATCGATACACCTCTTACCATTGAACCGTATGTCCTAATCGGCCATAACTGTATGGTACACGGCAGTCGCGTAGGTGAATGTACTCTTATCGGTATGTGTTCCTGCGTCATGGGATGGACGGAAGTAGGTAAGGAATGTATAGTCGGGGCTTACTCCTTAGTAACTCAAGGTAAAAAGATTCCTGACAGATCTCTGGCCTTCGGTAATCCTGCTAAAGTTATACGATCCACCAATGATGAAGATGTGGCCGGGACGAAACACGGCGTTACGGAATATTATGAACTGAGTCGACAGTATACGGATTGGAAGGTATAAACCGCATACCTACGCGTTTTCAAGATTCGTTGTCGTTGACAGACCCGACTCGTATACCTATAATAAGAAAAGTAATATACGATAGAAACAACAAAACATACATCTTCCCGTACGGAGTATAAACAGACGGATATATATCCGTCTGTTTTTCAAATTACGCAGTTGTACGGTAAGAAAAACTATTGATATGGGAAAGGACGACTACCATGGCGGAACTGTTGGCACCGGCCGGTTCGGCGGACCACATAAAAGCGGCTATTGCCGCCGGAGCTGATGCCGTGTATTTGGGCGGCAAGGCTTTTAATGCCCGCAAATATGCACATAATTTGGACAACGACGAATTGAAAGCCTCTGTGGAAACGGCTCACTTGTTCGGTGTCAAGGTATATGTAACGGTGAATATTCTAATTAGCGATGCGGAAATGGGCGAACTGACGGAATACATTCGCTTTCTCGACGAAATCGACACGGACGGAATTATTGTTCAGGATTTGGCCGTTGCCGCAGTGGCTCGGAAGGCGGCTCCGAACTTACCCTTACACGGCAGTACGCAAATGACCGTAGCCGACCTCGAAGGAGCTCGTTTTTTACAATCCCTGGGTTTTACGCAAGTCGTCTTGTCACGAGAATTGTCGCTCAAAGAAATTGAAGCGGTTTGCAAGGAAACGGATTTGACCGTGGAAATCTTTATTCACGGGGCGTCGTGTATGTCTTATTCGGGACAATGCTTGATGAGCAGCTTTTTCGGCGGGCGCAGCGGCAACAGAGGAGCCTGTGCACAGCCTTGCCGATTGCCCTACACCTTATATGAAAATGATGCGGTCAAGACGGATAAGGCCTACCTGTTGAGCTTAAAAGACCTTAGTGCATTAGACGATATAGAGGCTCTTTTAAAGGCCGGCGTAGGTTCTTTGAAAATTGAAGGCCGTATGAAGAGCCCCGCATACGTATATGATGTCGTTTCGGCCTATCGCCGGGTTATAGACGGTGTTTACGGCAATGAGAGACAGAAGGAAAAGGCACTTGCACAAGGCCGGGAGCTATTGGGTACGAGCTTTAATCGAGGCAGGCAGGCTGACTTTTTACATGGCACAGTGGGTCTTGAAACGGCTACGTCTGGAGCCGGTAGGAATAAAGGTAAAGAAGTAGGGACGGTAATGAAGGTGCATGAACGTATTTTGAATGCTTACCTTCAGGTGCCTATTCATATAGGCGATACAATAAAAGTAATTCGTTCGGACGGCCACGAAGCGGTCGATGAGGTTCAGGACGTGACGAACCTATCGGATACGCAGGCGGAACTGACAGTACGGCGTAAGGATATGATGAAGGGGCGTCTCTTTTTAATTGCCGAAAAGGCGGATGATAAGAGTGAAGAAGCGTATAAGAATCGGCAAATACCTTTATATTTTCACGTTGAACCGGATGAAGAAGGCTACTTGAAGTGTTTGGCCTGGGATGACAAAGGCCACACCGTTTCGGTATGCTCCGACTATAAGCCTGAATTGGCTCGTAAGCGACCGACGACTTCAGACGTTGTGCAGGGACAGTTTAGTAAACTCGGGAATACGCCCTTTGAAGCGGCGTCTGTCACCTTAGCATCTGAAGAATATATGATACCTGTCAGTATCTTAAACGACTTGCGCAGAAAAACCGTAGCCGCCATGACCCGAGCTCGATTGGAAGAATACAGGCGACCACCGGCAGGTACGGCCTGTCCCTGGCGACAAAAACAGGCGGACCTGATGACGGACACCCCTCTTACGGTAGTGCACTGTGACAGTTTCGAAGGCCTGGAAGCCGCGGTCAGAGGCGGCGCAAAGAGACTGATCTTCGGCGGCGAATCCTATACCCACGCTTCTTTTACTTACGAAATTTGGAAAAAGGCCGTAGCCATAGGGAATAAGTCGAATATTCCCGTTTGGGCCGGAACACCGCGTGTTATGAAGCAAGCGGATACGGAACGGATTCGTCGGGAACTGCAAAGTGCGATCCGGGCAGGTGTAGACGGAATTTACGCCAATACACCGGGGATTTTCTCTTTAGTACACGAAGAAGGGCCGAACTGTTTTATCATCGGTGATCAGTATTTAAATATCTTCAACTCACAGGCAGCTTTTATATACGAAGAAGTCGGCTGTTCGGCCATTACGGCTTCGTGTGAAATGACGTGGAAGCAGATTGAACGACTGGCGTCGTTGCAGAAGTTACCTGTCGAAGTCGTCGTAGCCGGCAAGGCGGAGCTCATGATTACGGAGTATTGTCAGATTGCGGCTCATGTCGGCACGGGAGTAAAGGCCGGATGCCCGTCGCGTTGTGTAGGCAGTCGCTTTTACCTGGAAGACCGCCGCGGCGAACGGTTTGAAATTGTTACGGATCAGTTCTGTCGCAATCATATCTTAAACAGTAAGGATACGGATATGGCTCCGTATTTTGATAAATTGATGCATGCAGGTGTTAAGGCCGTGCGCATTGAAGCACGGAACCGGGATCCGAAATGGATTGAAGCGGTGACGAGCAAATATGCTCGCCTTTGTGCCGGTGATCGCTCCGTCCTTTTCGGTAAGGACGATAAAACCGTTACACGCGGACACTTATTCCGTAGTATTACGGATATATAGGAGAGATTATGAATAAACGAAGTATGCGCATCTTGGGTTTTTCTCAAATTAGGGACATGCTGGTGCGCTTAGCCCCGTCTCGTTTGTCGAAGGAGGCGGCACGGGCCTTAAACCCGGATACGGATGAAGATACGGTTGTCAAAAGTTTGACAGATACGGAAGAGGCCGTCGTTTGCCTGGAAAGAGAAGGGCAAATACCTTTGGGCGGAATTACGGATATTCGACCCTTTTTAGAAAAGGCTAAGCGAGAAGTGACCTTAAGTGCCGATGAATGCATTGCCGTTTGGGAAAATGCACAGCGGTACGGGCAAATTCAAGACTTTTTTGCCTCTAAGGGAGAAGATTATCCGCAATTATCGCAACGAGCTGAAACGCTGGGGGACTTTTCCCTACTCGTACAGCGTGTCGGGGCTGTCTTTGATGAAAATCACCAGGTACGTGATAACGCTTCTGTAGAATTGGCACGATTGCGCACCCGTATTGCCGAATTGGAACGGCGTACGAAACGGTACATTCAGCAGATTTTAGCCGATAAATCTTATCAAAAGTACTTTCAGGACACCTTGGTTACTGTGCGTAATAATCGCAGTGTTATTCCTGTTAAGCAGGAATATCGACATGCCTTTCCCGGTATTGTTCACGACATGTCGGCCAGCGGGGCGACCTTATATGTAGAACCCTTGGCGGTCGTCGACGCGAATAACGACTTGCAGACGGCAAAGTTGGCGGAAGAAAAGGAAATAGAACGAATTTATCGCCGTCTGACAGCCCTTATTGCAGGACAATATGAAGACCTGTATAAAAGCACGATGACGACAGGGGAATTGGAATTCGCACTTACCAAGGGACGGTTGGCGTTGCAAATGAAGGCGACACGTCCGCAACTTACATCCGAACGGATTATTAAACTTTATGATGCACGCCATCCCCTGATTAAGGCCGAAAAGGTCGTGTCTAATACGATAATTCTCGGAGGCGACTACTCCATCCTTCTGATTACGGGGTCTAATACGGGCGGTAAGACCGTGTCCATGAAAACCTTGGGACTCCTTATCCTCATGTATCAGTCCGGTCTGTTTATTCCTGTAAGTGACGGTTCACAGTTGCCGCTCTTCGGCGATGTCTTTGCCGACATCGGCGATGAACAGGATATAGCACAAAATCTCAGTACCTTTTCGAGTCATATGAAGCAAATCGTCTATATCTTGAAACATGCTTCGGCGTGTGATCTCATTTTGACGGATGAATTGGGTTCGGGTACGGATCCGGGTGAAGGCGGAGCCTTGGCCATCGCCATTTTGGATGAGTTTCGACGTAAGGGCTCTTTAGCTATGGTGACGACGCATTATAATGACTTGAAAAACTATGCCTACCGCACGGAAGGCGTGGAAAACGGCCACGTCGAATTCGATACGGAGACACTGCGACCGACATATAAACTGCGCATCGGCTCGGCCGGTAGCAGTCATGCCCTGGCTATTAGCGAACGACTGGGTATGCCTGAAACCGTTCTGGAAGAGGCCCACCGGTTACGTAATGAAGCCCAAGATGCCGATGTGGAAGCTGTTTTGACACGGCTCAATACACAACTTCGCAAGATCGATGAAGAACGAGAACTGTTGGCAACGCGCTTGAAGGAAGCGAAGGCTCACGAAGAGGCTTTGCGTAAGGAAAAGGAAAAAGTTACGGCGAAAAGGCAGGATATTGTGGATGCAAGCCGGCGGGAAGCCAATGAACTGAAGCGCAATTTGCGTCTTGAAGCGGAACAGATTATTCGCGAGTTAAAGCGCCGGTCGTCAGCTGCATCGGACAGAGAAAAAGCCAAGGCCATCGATCAGGCCCGTCGAGCTATCCAACAGATTTCAGTTCCCGAATTGTCGGGGCCGAAACGAGATCCTGTCGATGCTAAGCGCTTGAAACAAGGGCAGTCCGTATTCGTCAACTCCTTAAACAGCATCGGCACGGTGGATGACATACGCGGTAAGAAACTGACTGTATCGGTAAGAGGTATGACCATTCGTGTAGATGTAAGCGACATCAGTGCTCCTTATGCGGATGAGCTGAGTCGTCAGAAAGTGGCGGAAAAACGGGAAAATACCTTGTCGACGTATCGGCCGGCACGAACGGGACAAGTGGCGACGGAACTCAATGTCATCGGTAAGCGCGGCAATGAAGCCATTCCCGATATATCGCGCTTTCTCGATCAAGCATTGGCGGCCGGCTTCAGTCCTGTGCGTATTATTCATGGCAAGGGAAGCGGTGCATTACGCAAACAAGTACATGAATATTTGGATACACTGCCCTTTGTTACGTCCTACACCTTGGACGATGCACGTAACGGCGGTGACGGTGTAACCTTAGTATATTTCTAATACGGGAGGAACGGATGGAAGCACTGAAACAACGAATTTTGCAAGACGGTACGATTATTGATAACCGCATCTTGAAAATAGACAACTTCTTGAACCACCAAATCGATACGGAGTTAGTTCTGAAAATGGGGGAAGAATTTGCCAAACGCCTGGAAGGACTTTCCGTGGACCGCATTGTCACCATTGAAGCATCGGGCATTGCCGTCGCCTTTGCCGCATCCGTGGCTATGGGCAATAAACCCCTCGTCTTTGCAAGAAAGAAAAAATCCCTACTCACAGCGGCAGACGTATATATGACGGACATCTACTCCTATACAAAAGAAGAAACCTACCGTGCCTCTATTAGTCGTGACTATATTAAGGCGGGCGAAAAAATCCTGATTATCGACGACTTCCTGGCCAGCGGAGCGGCAGCTATAGGACTGGCAAACTTGGTCGAGCAGGCGGGAGCTACCGTAGCCGCCATCGGCATCGTCGTGGAAAAATCTTTCCAGCCGGGAAGAAAACTCTTGGAAGATAAAGGCTACCGAGTAGAATCCTTGGCACGAATTGAAAAATTTGAAGATAACAAACCCGTATTTGTAGAATAAGGGAGAAAGAAAAACAGGGCCTCTCATTGAGAGAGACCCTGTTTTTGTGCGGGTAAGATATTAAGGCTGTTTAATATCTTCAGATCCGAGACCCAATAATATATAATAAAACCATTAGTATTTCTATTGTTCCGAAATAGGAATATATTATTTACAATGTAGTAAGGTAGGAGTAAGTCATGGAATATATTTCGGTCAAAGAAGCGGCTCAAAAGTGGGGTGTTTCTTCGCGGCGAGTAGCCTCGCTTTGTACACAAGAACGTATTGAAGGAGCGATGCGAGTCGGCAATATGTGGATTATTCCGGCAACAGTAGGTAAGCCGGAAGATGCACGGCACACCCGCTATGATGAACGAACAAAAGATGCTACGAAACCCTTTTTGAAATGGGCCGGAGGGAAGAGTCAATTATTAGGTGAAATTCGCTCTCGCTATCCCTTCGATGGAAAGATTACCAAGTATGCCGAGCCCTTCGTAGGCGGAGGTGCTGTTTTATTCGACGTATTGGCACAGCATGATTTGGCGGAAATTTATATTAGCGACAGAAACAGAGCCCTGATTAACGCTTATAAGGCTGTAAGGGATGATAATGAACAGCTGATTTCCTTGTTGGGCGAATATCAGCGGCAGTACGTGCCGTTGGATACGGAAAAACGAAAAAAGTATTACCTGAAAAAAAGGGAAGCCTTTAATGAACGGATCTTGTTGCTGAATAATGCGGTCGATATACAGGCGGCGGCCTTATTGATATTTTTAAATAAGACCTGTTTCAACGGTCTATATCGTGTAAACAGGAAGGGACTCTTCAACGTTCCCATGGGTTCATATAAGAACCCTCTCATTTGCGATATAGACAAGCTGACGTTTCTGTCACAGCAACTGGCCGATGTTGAGATTGTGTGCGGTGACTATAAAGAGTCGACTGCCTTTATTGATAACCATACCTTTGTATATTTCGACCCGCCGTACCGCCCTTTGACGGAGACGGCTGCGTTTACGGCCTATACGACAGGTGCCTTTGATGACGAAGAACAACGGCGATTGGCTATATTCTGCGGAGAATGCCATGAAAAGGGCGCTAAGTTTCTCTTAAGCAATGCAGATCCGAAGAATGTCGACATAAACGATAACTTCTTTGACGACCTTTATAAAGGTTTTCATATTGAACGAGTCGAAGCGGCTCGGATGATTAACAGCAAAGGAAGCGGCAGAGGTAAGATTACGGAATTATTAATAAGCAATTATTAAACGGGGAGGTTCATGAGGTGCGAGATTTTGAACGATGGTTGGATGAGTTTCGACCCAGCATAGCTACCTACGAATATTACGTAGATTTTGATAAGGTTCATGCCAATGTGCAGGCCATAAAAGTGCCTCTACATATTTTGAACTCGTTGGTCGGAACTCAAAATATAAGAGACGAATTTATGAGTCTTGTACATCAATATCCGGAAACTTTGGAATGCATTCCTATTTTGTTGGCTAAGAGGGAGAAGGAAATTTACTGTGCTGACGAAAAAGGCGGACTTCTTTATAACTTTACAAAAGCTAAGAAGGATATGACCGCTCAAAAACCGGAACAGTATGCTTATTTTATGGAAAAAACGGGTCTCTTCGACTTGTTGCAAAATCGCATAGTCAGTAACTTATTCGACTATGTGACCGGTATAGAAACGGGACTGGATTCTAACGGCAGAAAAAACAGAGGTGGCCATTTAATGGAAGACCTGGTCGAGTCTTTTATTGTACAAGGCGGTTTCGTTAAAGGTGAAACATATTTTAAAGAAATGTATCTTCACGAAATTACGGACAAATGGGGCCTCGATATGGGTAAAATCTCCAATGAGGGTCGCTCGGAAAAGCGTTTTGATTTTGTCATTAAGACGGATAAAACGGTTTACGGCATTGAAACTAACTTTTATGCCGGTGGCGGCAGCAAACTGAACGAGACGGCACGCAGCTATAAGCAGTTGTCGTATGAAGCGGATATGATCGACGGTTTTACCTTCGTCTGGTTTACAGACGGCAAGGGATGGAGAAGCGCCAGACATAATTTGGAAGAAACATTCGGTGTTATGCCCCATATTTACAATATTCATGATTTAGAAAACAATATTGTCGAGAAGGTGTTCGTATAATGGTAAAGAAACGCTGGGAGCCGGAAGACTTTGAGCTGGAAATGACGACTCACTGGTCTTTTCCGAAAAGAGGGAACTGGGCGACGCATGATGCCAAGTGGAGAGGCAACTGGTCACCGTACATACCTCGTAATCTCCTTCTTCGCTATTCTCAAGAAGGAGACCTTGTACTGGACCAATTTGCAGGCGGCGGCACTACTTTAGTAGAAGCGAAGCTCCTCAATCGTGATTGCATAGGTGTAGACGTAAATGACACGGCTTTAGAACGCTGCCGGGAAAAGACGGACTTCGAATACGAAGGCGCGGACGGAAAGATAACTATTCACAAAGGTGACGCCAGAAATCTGGACTTTTTGGATGATGAAAGCATTGACCTCATTTGCACCCACCCTCCCTATGCAGACATTATCCATTACAGTGAGGACTTGGAAAACGATTTGTCACTCCTAAAAGAAAAAGACTTTATGATAGAAATGAAGAAAGTCGCGGCAGAAAGCTATCGTGTACTAAAGAAAGATAAATTCTGTACCGTCCTAATGGGAGATGCCCGTAAAAAAGGTCACATGGTTCCCCTGTCCTTTGAAGTCATGCAAATATTCCAAGAGGCAGGGTTTAAACTGAAAGAACTGATTATTAAAGAACAACATAACTGCCGGGCCACGGGCTATTGGAAGACGAACAGCGTAAAGTATAATTTTTTGCTCATTGCTCATGAGTATCTTTTCGTGTTTAGAAAAGGGTAAGCAGTTTTTAGAAAGGTTTGTTCTTGCTTACCTTTAAAAAAGTAAGTTATAATAAAAATGGAGTTATTTCCTGTCTTTTGAAGGTATTTACCCCCGCTGTGATAATAAAGGCGTTTTAGACTGATTTTGGAGGTGCAATTGAATGAGAAGGTGCCTTATAACCTTTTGCCCCGCAAATCATAAAATGAACCGCATGGTTATGGTTATCACAGAAGACAGTGATTTAATTACCGTTACCCCGCAAGGGGACGGAAACCATGCAGGCTTCCTTTGTTCCGCTGTACACTACCAGATTTAATTACCGTTACCCCGCAAGGGGACGGAAACTTTCAGGGACGCAATTGATAGAATCTAGCGGATATAAGATTTAATTACCGTTACCCCGCAAGGGGACGGAAACCCACATCGGCGACCGCTTTAAACTCTTTTTTCAGTTCGATTTAATTACCGTTACCCCGCAAGGGGACGGAAACTAGTGATATAGTCGATCACATCGGAAGCATGAACGCGATTTAATTACCGTTACCCCGCAAGGGGACGGAAACGTACCAAAACCGTCGGGAACAACGTTTGAAAAGTCTAGCCGATTTAATTACCGTTACCCCGCAAGGGGACGGAAACTTTAAAGTCTACCATATAGTAGACTTCGTTGGCGATTTAATTACCGTTACCCCGCAAGGGGACGGAAACAGAAAAAGGTGAATACATCACAATCTGAAAATGATTGATTTAATTACCGTTACCCCGCAAGGGGACGGAAACTCCCATGTCGTTGCGGAATAAAAGCGGCCTGTTTGTTGAGATTTAATTACCGTTACCCCGCAAGGGGACGGAAACTCAAAGTCAAAAGACGATAGATTGCGAGCGGCCTTTGATTTAATTACCGTTACCCCGCAAGGGGACGGAAACAGGCCTAACGTTGTCTGTATTCACGTTTATGTCTTTAGATTTAATTACCGTTACCCCGCAAGGGGACGGAAACTAGGAATTTTCTTGATGAAGCTGTACGGTGCGTTTGAGATTTAATTACCGTTACCCCGCAAGGGGACGGAAACTGACGGAGTAAACCCCGCCATGCAGTCGTCGAACTCATGATTTAATTACCGTTACCCCGCAAGGGGACGGAAACTCCGGGTCGTTGAGTTCTTCACTCACGTATTCCGAATAAGATTTAATTACCGTTACCCCGCAAGGGGACGGAAACTCTTATCCAATTCTGCAATATCTAACTCAGTTGCGACAGATTTAATTACCGTTACCCCGCAAGGGGACGGAAACACGGCGTTCTCAGATGTGAACGTGAGCCCCTGTCGAAGATTTAATTACCGTTACCCCGCAAGGGGACGGAAACCAACAATACTCAGACCACGAACGCCCGACATCTTGTTTGATTTAATTACCGTTACCCCGCAAGGGGACGGAAACGGTCTTTCCACTGACAATCGCCGTCGTAAACGATGAAGATTTAATTACCGTTACCCCGCAAGGGGACGGAAACAGGGCTACGATAAGGTATATAACAGCCACACCGAGGCCGATTTAATTACCGTTACCCCGCAAGGGGACGGAAACGCCCAGCATCCTTTGTGGGTTCGTTTGCCATTTATCATTGATTTAATTACCGTTACCCCGTAAGGGGACGGAAACTAGTATTTATAAAAGTTATCAATTGTAGGAAAGCCGACCTAATGAACAAGTCATTAGGTCGGCTTTGGTAATCTTAAGAATATATGGAAAAATGAAGAGTTGACCGAACTGTATCTAGAGGTTATACGTTATTAATGCTGAGAATATTTATGAATATAAAGAAGACTTATTTTTACAGTTTAATGACAAGTGTGATACAATAAAAACTATACGAAATATATATGGCAAAGATGAGTAATACATATTGCGGGATCTTATAAGGAGATTTTCTATGAGTCATGTATATATAACGGAAGACGGAGCTAGAATATCTAAAAGAGGAGGATATTTTGTCCTTAGCCGGAGTTCGGAAGTTTTATTTGAAGTACCGGAAGAAACATTGGAGAGTTTGACGCTTATCGGTAGAGTTGAGTTATCTTCGGGGGCGACAGAGCAGTTGTTGCAGAAAGGGATTCCGGTTACATGGTTATCGAAGGGTGGCTACTTTTTCGGGCGATTAGAGTCAACCCGGCATTGTAATGCCGTAAAGCAGGCTAAGCAAGTTGTCTTAACCGGGGGCCCCTTATACTTATCTATGGGGAAATCGATGATTGAGGCAAAGGTTCATAATCAACAAGTCTTGCTGAGGCGTTATAACCGAGAATTAGAAAGTGATTCTGTACGACAAAAGGTAGAGCAGCTTTCACGAATAAAGCATAAGATCATGCAGGTGCCGAATCGCTCAGAATTGATGGGCAATGAAGGTTTAGCGGCTCGAATATATTTTGAGGCTCTGAGTGAACTGATAGAACCGGAGTTTCGCTTTAACGGGCGGACAAAGCGACCGCCACAGGACCCCTTCAATGCCGTTATCGGTTTTGGGTATACGCTATTGCTGTACGAGCTGTATACCGCATTATCTAATGTGGGGTTGCACCCTTATTTCGGCTGTCTTCATGCGTTGAAGCATCGTCATCCGGCTTTGGCGTCCGACTTAATGGAGGAATGGAGGCCTGTTATTATTGACAGCTTGGCCATGAGTCTTTTTAACAGGCATCAATTAAAAGCGGAACACTTTGAGTATACGGAAGACGGCGTGTATTTAAATAGAGAAGGTCGATATACTTTTTTGAAGGCTTATGAGAAGCGGTTGCGTACGTCGAATAAATATTCGGATGAAAAGCAATCGTTTCGTCAATCATTGGTTAATAGAGCAGAAATGTATTCTTTGGCTATTATGGAAGATGATGAGTCATGTTATCAGCCCATGAGATTGAGGTAAGCTTATGACATACTTTCGAGAGAATCATGACGAACGTAAATATGTTATTTTAGTCATTTATGACATTGTGGATAATAAGCGACGGTCTCAGATGGTGCAGTGCTTAGAAAAATATGGCATTCGGGTTCAGAAATCTGCATTTGAAGTGTATATTTCCAAAAAGAAATTAGTTAAGTTAGAAGCTGAGGCCGGCAGTATTATAGATATAACATGCGACTCTTTGAGGATTTACTCTTTAAAACACAATACAGCTATTAAAACTTGGGGAATCGGTTGTTGTAAGGCTGAAGATGTCATTATTTTGTAATATATGGAGATGAAGTAGATGGATCAATTGGAAGCAAGGTTACAAAAGGCGGCCTTATTGCATGATATAGGAAAAGTTTACCAACGCTCCGGGCTTGGGCAAGGGACACACTCGGAGGCTGGCGTAGCATTTTTAAAGCCCTATTACGAGAATGACGATAGTTTGGTGTTGAGAGCTGTTAAATATCATCATGCTGATATGGCTCAACGCCTTACGGAAGACGACGATTTAGCTTATATTGTATATGAAGCTGATAACATAGCGGCAGGGACGGATCGGCGTGAAATGCAGGATAGTGAAAGTAGCGGCTTTGATAGACGAGCCAGTTTGGAATCTGTGTTTAACGTGTTCGGGGCTAATGAGAGTAGCGGGAAGACCGCTTACTATCTACGTGGGTTAATGAAGGATAAAGATATGTTGTACCCTCAGCCCAAAACAGATATTCAAGCTCCGGCGTCTATGTATAAGGAGATTATTGAAGACCTGAAGAGAAACTTCGAAAAACGCAAGCCTGATGATATGGAAGTAAATGAAATGCTCCAAGTATTGGAGGCAACTCTTTCATATATTCCGTCCAGTACGGCGACCAATCAACCGGCAGATATATCCTTGTATGAACATGTAAAACTTACAGCCGCCTTTGCAGCGGCTATGTATCGCTGGTTTAAAGCTGAAGGCATAGCGGATTACAAATCCTATTGCTTCGGAGGGAAAAATGAAGATTGTCGCGAGAAAGCCATGTATTTACTGGTTTCCGGTGATATATCGGGTATTCAAAAATTTATTTATACCATTCCTTCTAAGGGCGCGTTAAAGAACCTGCGCGGACGTTCCTTCTATTTGGAAATATTGACAGAACATGTAGTTGATGAGTTGTTGACCATGACCGGACTTAGTCGGGCGAATCTTTTATATACAGGTGGCGGGCATTTCTACTTGCTAATGCCTAATACGGAAGAGGTTGTAAGTCAACTTCAACAGTTTGAAAACTTGCTGAATGCATGGTTCTTGAAGCACTTCGGAAATCGCTTGTATATTGCCTTCGGTTGGAGCGAATTTTCTGCCAATGAGATTATGTCCAAGGGAACGGGAATAGGGAGTGTCTACCGTCGTGTCGGTAAAATCCTGTCAGAACGGAAATTACGGCGCTATTCAAAAGAGCAATTGGAGGATATGTTTGATTGGGGCAGCGAGTTAAACTCTGTGGGGGATGGGATGCGTGAGTGTAACGTTTGCCATACGTCGGCTAATCCCGATTTGTTGCGACCGTATGTGTTAGGTGATGACGGTACCTTAGCTTGCGATACTTGTAATGCCTTAGCACAGTTGGGACAAGACGTTTTAAATAAGGATGTCTTTATTGTTACTAGTACAGCGGAAGGGGGAATAGGACTTCCCGGCTTCGGTGAGGAACGGTACTTGGAGGCAGTGACGCCGGCAGAAGCAGAACAACGTGATGACCTTGTTCGTGTGTATGTAAAAAATAAGGTTTGGACAGGTGAAAAGATGGCGACCCGCCTTTGGGTCGGTGATTACAGTGTAAGAAAAGATGATGGAAGCGGTTGTTTGGAATTTTCTGAACTCGCCGAACTAAGTGGCGGCGGAAAAGAGACGGCCGGGATTGAGCGTATCGGCGTTTTGCGAGCTGATGTGGATAATCTGGGCGCCGCCTTTGTTGCCGGTATTTCTCGAGAATTCGCAACTGTAACGAGGACGGCTGTATTATCGCACCAGCTATCCGTATTTTTTAAACGGTATATTAATGAACTTTGCGAAGGAAATGTTAACGGTATTAATGAAAAAGAATACAGCCAATTTAGCTTGTTTGGTCGAGAGAAAGATAAAAAAAGAGATGTCCATATCGTTTATTCAGGTGGTGACGATATGTTCATTGTCGGTGCCTGGGATGACTTAATCGAATTGGCTGTTGATATTCGGAGAGCCTTCCGGCGCTTTACAAATGATAAACTGACGTTTTCGGCAGGCATCGGTCTATTTAAGAGGGCCTTTCCTGTCTCTCAGATGGCGAGGATTGCCGGGGAGCTGGAAAGCTACTCAAAAAAGAATACGGGGAAGAACAGTATTACCTTGTTCGGAGCGTCTGCAGACGACGGTCCGTATAGTAATCCAATTGCTTATAAATGGGATGTTTTTACGGATAAGGTATGCGGGCAGAAGTTGGATTTTTTACAGAGATGCTTTTATTTTGATGAAAAACAAACGGAAGAGAATAAACTGTTTATAGGTAAGGGGGGCTTGTATCGGATTATGCAATTAATGGCCGAGTGTGAGGCAAAACATATTAATATTGCCCGCATTGCCTATACGTTGGGGCGCATGGAACCGAAGGACCGTAAGAAGATACCCGCCTATAATGAAATTCGAGAAAGTATTTATAAGTGGAGTTTGAATGAAAGTGATCGCAGTGAGCTGATAACTGCCATTCAACTGCTAGTGTATTTATTACGAGTATAAAACGAGGTGAGTAGAGTGGAAGAAAGAATAGAAAGGGCAGAAATAGATATTGTAGAGAGAGCCGAAAACGTGATGAAAGCCTTGAAAGATGAAAGTGACGGTAACGGTAGTAAACAATACGGAGGCAATCGTCCTGTAAAGATGATTACAGTTAGTCAGATTCGCAAATTTTTGACAGCGGTAAACTCCCTGACAGATAAGGTTGAACGTTATAAGGTAAAGCATCTTCGAAAGGGTGAACAGGTGCTTGAACTGTCAATGGACTTGGCAGCAGAGGTAAAGTATTTAAAAGTGAAGTTAGCCTATCAATCGGGACGAGAACCTTCCGTTAAAGCATTTGAAAGAGAAGCCGGTTTATTAAAGGAAATAAGCAGTATCGGCAAGGACCTTAATAAATACATGAACTTTGCCAGATATGTAGAGGCTTTGGTGGCATACCATAAATATTATGGAGGTAAAGACTAATGAGTGAACAAGGCGTATTGCGCGGAAAGTTAATGATAACGGGAACCTTAAGATTAGTGACCGGCCTTCACATAGGAGCTGCCAAAGACTTTGCGCCCATAGGAGCTGTAGACAGCCCCTTTGTTCGCGATCCGTTGACAAAGGAACCGGTTATTCCCGGCAGTTCTTTGAAAGGGAAGATGCGTACCTTATTGGCTAAGGCGGAAGCGACAGGATACATCTTAAATAAAATTGATGACGATTCGGAATTACTGAAACGACTTTTCGGAAGTGCCGGAAAAGATAATGCCAGACCTTCGAGATTACAATTTTTCGACTTAAGAATGACAGACGAAAGCGTTGAAAAATTTAATGCCCTTGATTTGGATACCTATATAGGCGAAGTTAAGTTTGAAAATACGATTAGTCGATTAACAGCAGTAGCTAATCCCAGACAAATCGAGAGAGTTCCTGCCGGTGCAATATTTGACTTTAAGCTTGTGTACAATATTGAGCGGGAAGAGGAACTTAAGGAAGATATGCAGGCACTCGGAACGGCTTTGCAGTTATTGGCAAGCGATTACTTGGGAGGCCATGGTTCTCGTGGCTACGGTAAGGTTGCTTTTGAAAATCTTACGGTTCAGGATAAATTTGTTAAGAATCGTGAGGCCGTTGATTGTAATGAGTGTGAAAATTGGTTAAAAGGGATGTAGATAATGATGATATCATATCTGTATCAATTAGAATTTGATACGCCGATCCATTTCGGAACTGTTGAAGCAGGTGGCGGACTCGAGTCAATTACATATACATACGAATCGGATAGGTTGTTTAGCAGTTTATGTTGTGAATTAGGTGAAAACGGCGACAATGATAAAATTTCCGACTTAGTTGCAGCCGTTGATTCGGGACAATTGGTATTCTCCGACTTGTTTCCCTTTGCTGAAGTGGGGGGCGATTGCCAATTATATGTCCCTAAACCGGTTTTACCGATTGAACGGCCTGAGTCTGATGCAAATTGGTCCTATACAGAGGCCTGCAGTGCATCGGTTGCCAAGAAGACGAATAAAAAGTTGGAATTTATTCGCGTGTCTGAAGTAGATGAATATATACAGGCATTAAAGACGGGTAAAGCCTTTAAAGGCGGCGTTGATTTCGGGGCGGACTGGTTGACGGAACAGGTTAATTGCCGAGGTGATAAGCCCTTGCCGTATTACGTAGGAACCTTTGTATTTGCAAAAAATACGGGTCTTTATGGAATCATCCAAGGGGAAGAAAGCATAGTGCAGCGTAGCTTGGATCTTCTGGAACAGTTGGGGCTTAGCGGTATTGGTGGCAAAAGAAGCAGCGGTTATGGAAAATTCCGTTTTCATGATGATCCGTTTGTATTGGATGAAGAGCCGCCGTATGATGATGCCATAGAGTTAAAACGACGTATGGATGATAAAACTGCACAATGGCATATGAATATGTCTCTCCTTATACCCGATATAGGAGATATTGATGATATTAAACAGGGCTTTTATTCCTTGAAAAAAAGAAGCGGATTTGTATCGTCTTTAAGTTTTGGGTATGTGCATAAGCGACATGATATATATGGAATTGCATCCGGATCGTGTTTTAAAAGTCGACCTGTCGGTGAAATAGCTTCTATGGAAAATGATAAGGGGCATCCTGTATATCGCAACGGAAAGGCCCTGTATCTGGGGGTGAACGCATGACGGTAGGACGAAGAATAACCAAAGATTTTGAAATAGAGTGTTTGTCACCTGTCCATATAGGTAGTGGAGACAAGTTGACGGCGGCAGAATATATTTTTGATGAAAAAGCTCGTCAGGTGTATTTTGTTGACCAGGCACAATGGATACAATTTTTATTTAGGAAAAAGCTTACAGATGAGTTCTCTCGATATATTGAGCGTACTGCCGAACAATTGGGAAGAAAAGGCCCCTTCCAAGGGCAATTGTTGTGGGATTGGCTTACGCAAAAAGGGATTCGACCTGATGAAATTCGTAATCTTGCAGGTACAATCGGACATGTCCATACCAACAATCCTTTAATAGATCGACGCTCAGTGAATGATATTGCCAGAAATGTTACGGATGCCTTCGGCTCTGTGTATATTCCCGGTAGTTCCATAAAAGGCGCTTTGCGGACAGGGATTCTTAGCAGTATTATTCTTAAAAACAAGGAGAAGTATACAACAAGTTGGAAAGAGATTGAAAGTACTATATTTAATGCAAGAGGTCGAAGAGATTTAAATTGTTTGGGGAAGGTGCAAAGCAAACTGGAAGGCATTGTATTCCAGAGATTGGGCTTGCAGGATGAACACGGGAGATCTTGCGGCGGTGCCGTTAATGATGTCTTGCGCGGCTTGATAGTAAGTGACGCAGCTTGTGTAGAACCCGTGTGCAATACGGATATTGTACAAAAACTCGACGGTTCTTTGGCTAAGACAGAGGGCATGAATCCTTGCAGGTTGCCCCTATTTCGTGAATGTATTCCAGCCGGGACTCGGTTGCGCTTTTCCGTCACGGCTGATTTAGAGATGTTGAAAGTAATCGGGATTGGAAGTATTGACGATATTTTTTCGGTGACTCGTGAATATGTGATGAGAAACTTGAAGTTTCAGGAACATGCTTTCACTCGTGCGTTCGGCAGGCAGTTTTTTGCCGCTCAAGCATTTAATGAGGCGAAGCAGGCAGATTTATTCCTTGGTGGGGGGACGGGATTTCAATATAAAACAATTATATATGACTTGGCGCCGAATGAAGAAAAGGGGCGTGCTGTTATTACAAAGTATTTAGATGTCGTTTTTCCTAAGCACAAACATAAAATTAAGGATAAAGATATATCGCCGCGTACCGTAAAACTGACTAATCAAGGGCAAGGGCACCAGTTAATGGGACTTTGCCGATTAAAAGAGGTATAGAAATGTTACGCTTGTTGGAGTGTGAAGTATCGACGTCAACGGGAATTCGCCTTCACCACTCCATGGGCTCTGTCATTCACGGAGCCCTTATGGAGATGTTGGGCAAAGAGTGGGGAAATGTATTGCATGAAATGACTGTGCGTCCCTTTCATCAATACCTGCTTTTCCACAAGAAACGCAAGGTGTTTATCTGGCGTGTGGGTGTCGTCGATGATGCTTTATTTGATGCCTTATCGGAGATATTGGAGCCTCGCAAATTGTATATAAAAAGACATGAGTGCGACTTGTACTTGAGCGACCCCACGCTCCTTGCCGAGACTACTTTTGATACATTGGCAGCCCGGGCATTTACAACGGACCGCTTACCGTATGGCTGTAGGTTAATGTTACATACACCCACAACTTGTAAACATGACGGTGCTTATGACGTGTTTCCCGACCTTAATCGTATTTTCTACGGTCTTGATAATAAGTGGAATATTTTTTCTGAAGAACTTCGTTTAGAACAAGAGGGCCTGGAAACCGTCTTAGGGAATGCATGTAGAATCGGTAAGTATGAACTGCGATCCGCCCTTTTTTCATTGGAGGGGTCTCGTATTAATGGATATGAGGGTATGATACAGTTGAACTTTCGAGGAAATGAAATGACAAGAAGGATAGTCATGTTGTTGTTAATGTGGGCGTCATTCACCGGCATCGGTATAAAGACCGCCTTGGGTATGGGCGGGTGCTCATGCGAATTCTTATATAAGGAGTAAGGGATTATGCAGTATTTATTTACACCGGTTGGCAATACAGATCCTGTTCGTGACTACCACGATGGAGGTATGCTACATATCTTAAGGCATTATAAAATCGATAAGGTGTTCATACTCCTGACGGCGGATATGGAAGAAAAAGAGGAGCAGTGGCATTGCTACTCTCTAGGCGTGAAGAAAGTGGCTCCGCAGTGTGAGATTGAATTTATTAAAAGCGGAATAACGGAACCTCAAAATTATGAAAAGTTACTTTATTTGCAAGAGAAATTCGATGAGTTGTTTGAGCAATTTCCGGACGTTAAATGGATTTTGAATATCAGTTCGGGAACCCCGCAGATGAAAACAATTATGTCTTTTTTATCTGTTGATTATCCTTCCTGCACGGCTGTACAGGTCTCAAACCCGCATGTTGATAGAGACAAGATAGCCGATCATTGTGAAAAAGAAGAATATGTCCAAATGTTGGAGTGTAATGAAGATGATAATCCGAGTAGCCCTAATCGTTGTACCGAACCGCCCTTATTAATGATTAGAAGGCATGGTCTAAAACTTCAAATAGAATCTCTAGTTCGTAATTATGAATACGGGGGAGCCCTCCAGCTTGTAGAACAAAATCGAAGACTGTTTTCAGATACGACTGAAAGATTATTGCGGCACGGTGTGTGCCGGACTATGTTAAATTGGCGCGAGGCAAATAAGATTATTTCTGACTATGAAGGGAACATACTCATGCAGAGTCCCAGTGATTTTTCTGAGTACTTCCAGGTAATGGAACTGCGTCAACGCAAGGGACAGTTATCCGAATTTATTGTTAAGCTGTCGCCCGTCCTAATGGGTTTAGGACTTAAATATTTAGAATGTATAAAGGGTTTTGATTTGCTACAATGCGGTAGGGAACTGAATAGAAATGGTGAACGTGTATTTAGATGGGAGTGTAATAAAGCACGAAAATATAAACCCGAATTGCAGGACTATTTAGATAAAAAATACCCCGGTGGTATGAAGGATGGTCCCTTGTATTTTCAGACCATTATGGCGCTCTGCGAGTATTATAAGGCGACAACTCTAAAATCTGATGCTCTGCATAATGAAATAACAACGGCTTTTAGTAAATTGAGAACTGTAGAAGAAACGGCACGAAACCCGATAGCTCATAATATTTGCAACATGACGGAGACTCGATTAGAAGAAGATACGAAGAAGCAGTTGCTAGAACCTCTAAATTCGGCAGGAATTTTAAGGATTTTACGTAAGGTTTATAAGGACATTTATAAAAAGAACATGGCTTGGACTTATGATGGATTGAATGATTGTATTGTTGAAAGTTTACAGACCTTTCCGATGTAGCAGAAGATAGAGATGTTTCAGGTTGTCTCTTACAACAAAAAGGACGCATGCATAGCATGCGTCCTTTCCTTATCCCCTATTAATTCTCCACTCCCTACTTCCGTATCTCAGCCGTATCGAGCAGGGTGCCGTCAGGCAAGAAGCATTGGAAGCGGATGGTGTCGGCAGTGGCTTCCATCGTCATGTAGTTGTCCGTTTCGGGCTGGGGCGGTACGTAGAGGTCCAAAGCATGTTGTTTCCACAGGCTCGGATAGCGTACGTCGCCGGCGACTCCCGTAAGGAGGTAAAGCGGACCCGATTCGTCTCTGACAAAATTTTTGATATGGCCGCGGTTACGGTAGGTATGCAGGTGGCCCGTCAGGACAGCGTTTACGTTATAGGTGTCGAAGATGGGCATAAAGACCCGACCTTCGTCGCTAAATCCTTCTTCGCGCGATTCGGGGCGTGTGGCCGGATTAAAGGCGTAGCGAAGTACGTCTTTATGCATGAGGACGATTTTCCATTTTTTCGTCGTGCTTTTCAGGTCGTTAATGAGCCAAGTCGTTTCTTCATCCAAAAGGGTGGGCTCGAAGTCTTTCAGTTCCGTAAACTGTGTATCCATGACGGTGAAGTGAATATCACCGTAGTCGAAGGAGTAGAACTGGTTCGGGTATTTGGACAGACCGTTTTTCGGCAAGTCGAAGAGGGTCGTGTATGACACGGGCATGTGCATATTCCAGTTCAAGTCGTAGGTTTCGTGGTTGCCGTCCAAGGGGGCCACGGGAATTTGGCAAATCATGTCCTCGCAGGCATCAAACCAGGCATTCCACTGGTAAGAGGCCTGGCCGTTGTCGACTAAGTCACCCATATTGATGAAAAATTGTGCGTCCTTGTTGCGATCCCACGCCGGCATGGCCGTATCTCGCCAGACTCCGTAGTCGGCAGACTGGGAGTCGGGGAAAATGAGAGCTTTGAAATCGGCTCCGTCAGCAGTTTTTAAAGGGGACCACTCACTGCGACGATCGCCGTAGCCCACGCGGTACTCGTAGTTCGTATCGGGAGTCAAAGCGGCCAGATAGGCACCGTGAACATAGGTCGTATTTCCGTCGTCGTTTAAGACGGTATCGGCGGCAGCAACGGTCCACGTGTCTTCCGCGTCTTTTAATCGATATTCAACGACGGTCTCTTTTTCTTCGTATTGGGATTGCCACATGACCGTACGGGACGTACGGCTGTCGGCCGTAATGATTTGTCGTATGTTGTAGGCATCGACCGAGTCGGTCAGTTTATAGTGAGCCGCCGTGGCCTTTGTAGTACGGACGGCCTGGTCTACGATAGCCTTCGTACCGGGCACGAATTCGTATACGCCGGCAGCGGCTGCCGCAACGGCAATGCCTGTAGCTTTCAGAAAATCTCTGCGTGATAGGTGTTTCAATAGGTGCCTCCCGAAGAGTTTAGATAAAGTCATAAGATAAGGCCATTGTATGATTATGCGGCATCGTTGTCAATGAAACGGCTTCTGTTCTTGACAGTGGCGGTTAAAGAAGATACACTTCTATACGTATAGAATAATGTCAATGAACGGGTGTAAGTAGGTATGATGCAGCTGTGCTCAGCGAGTCGGAGACGGTGAAAGTCCGACGGCGGCGATTATAGTGAATGGACCCGGGAGATGCGATCCGAAGCCAGTAGGCGTCGCCGGTACCTGCCGTTAAGAGGAATGAGTCGGGCTTTATGCCAAATCGGGTGGTACCGCGGAACACGTCCTTTCGTCCCTAGTGAGGGGATGAAAGGCTTTTTTAATGTCAACAATCAGGAGGCACATTATGTCCGTTATTTTTTCAGGAATTCAGCCCAGCGGCAATTTGACGCTGGGAAACTATTTAGGCGCACTACGTAATTTCACGAAGGTACAAGATGAAAACGAATGCTATTATTGCGTCGTCAATCAGCATGCCATTACGGTCCCTCAAGACCCGAAGATGCTTCATGAACGGACACGTCAATTGGCAGCCATCTATCTGGCAGCCGGTTTGGATCCGGAAAAAGCGGTTCTCTTCGTTCAGTCGGAAGTTCCCGAACATGTACAGCTCGGTTGGATTATGACGACCATGTCCTATGTGGGTGAATTGGAACGCATGACTCAGTACAAAGATAAGGCTTCTAAGCGCGGCGACTCCGTGCCGGCCGGGCTTTTGACCTATCCGCCCTTGATGGCCGCCGACATTTTGCTGTACCAGACGAATCTTGTTCCTGTCGGTGATGACCAGAAGCAACACTTGGAAATTACGCGTGACTTGGCACAGCGGTTTAATCGAGTTTACGGTGAAGACGTATTTACCATTCCCGAAATCCTCTTGGGACAAGACGGAACTCGTGTCATGAGCTTGCAGGAACCGACGAAGAAGATGAGTAAGTCCGACGACAATCAGACGGCTACCGTCTACCTTCTCGATACGCCGAAGGATATTGAAAAGAAAATTAAGCGCGCTCAGACGGACAGCGACAATGCCGTTCGTTACGACAGAGAAGCAAAGCCCGGTATTTCCAACTTGATGGACATCTTTGCAGCTCTTACGGACAAAAGCCACGAAGAAATTGAAAGGGCTTATGCCGGACAGGGCTACGGTACATTCAAGAAGGACGTAGCCGAAGCGACTATTTCCGTCCTTGAACCGATTCAAAAGCGCTATGCCGAACTCATTGACACGCCGGAACTTGATGTCATCCTTACGAAGGGTGCCGAAAAGGCACGTGAAAAGGCAAGCAAGACGTACGAAGCCGTTACGAAAGCTATGGGATTATACCGTTAAGGAGTTTGCTATGAGCCACTTTTTTGCCATGCTCAGCCGCATGAAATATATTCGTCGCTGGGGGCTTATGCGCAATACACAGGAAGAAAATATTCAGGAACACACCTTGCAGACGTCTATGATTGCTTATCACCTGGCCGTTTTGAGAAATCGTCGTTTCGGCGGCGATGTCAATCCCGAACGGGCTGCCGTCCTGGCTATGTATCATGACGTGACGGAGATCTTCACGGGAGATATGCCTACGCCGGTCAAATACTTCACCCCTCTCATGAGGGAGACATACGGCCAAATCGAACGTCTGGCAGGTAAGCGCATTATTGATTCCTTGCCCGATGATTTACAGTCGGCCTATGAACCGCTAATTCTGGACGGTGAAAAGGATCCCGTTTGGCCTCTTGTCAAAGCGGCGGATACGCTAAGCGCCTATTTAAAGTGTTTACAGGAAAAGCATGCCGGTAATTCGGAATTCGATGAAGCTTATACGGGATTGGAAGAAAAGCTTCATGCTTTACATATGCCCGAAGTGGATACGTTCATGAAGGAGTATGCCCCGGCCTTCCTGTTATCCTTGGATGAAATGAATACGTAAGAATAAAAACTTATCGACAAAAATCAGTACCGTCATGTATAATTAAGTAAGGGAGTCGTCATTGTACAGCTCCCTTACTTTGTATATGAACCGCCGTTACAGGAGGTGTTTTATGAAGTATAGACTACGAATCATAATGGCTTTGTTATTCGTATGCTTAGTGAGTGTTTCAGGAATCCGTGTACCCGTTTATGCCGAAACGGTGCGGGTCGTTCATGTGGACGGGGATATCAATGCAGCCAATACGTCTTTGGTTAAACGCAGTCTGGCTGATGCGGAAGCGCAAGGCGATGCGGCTCTGATTGTGAGGTTAGATTCTTCCGGCGGCAGCCGTGAACAGGCCGTTAAAATCAGCGACTTATTGACCGGCTCGGCCGTGCCGACCATTGCCTATGTTTCGCCTCGAGCCCGTTCGGTAGCGGCTTTGGTAGCATTGTCATGTCGGCATATCGTCATGGCTCCCGGCGGCAGTATCGGGGCCTCCGACACGGAGTCGGCAAAGGATACGGAAGAATTGAAAGGTAAATTCGGTCAAGTTGCTACGATGACGGGAAAGAATCCTCGCCTTATTGAAGCTATGACAGATAAGAGCCTGGGGTATTCTAACTATGCCGAGCCGGGACAGTTGTTGACCTTGTCGGATACTCAGGCGAAAGCCGTTAACTTGTCGGACGGTACGGCTGACAGTATTGACGGAGTCTTGCATCTGTACAGCCTGGATAATGCGAGTGTACAAGACAACCGCCTATCTTTAAGGGATATGTTCTTCGGCATCTTACAAAATGAGTTGGCACGAGTGCTTCTCGTGGCATTACTACTCAGTGCATTTGCTGTTGAAATCAAAACCGGCGGTATCGGTGCGGGGTTCGGCCTGGCTGTAATCAGCGGCGCTCTTCTTCTTAGTAGCGGTGACGGCACCTTGGCCGATTCGTTGAAACTTGCAGCCTTACTGGTCTTGGGCGCCGTCTTTGTCGGTATCGAGTTGATTACTCCCACTGTGGGGATATTCGGTTTTTTAGGAACCGTCATGATTTTTGCAAGTCTCTTTTTCATTCTCGGCTCCGATATGACAGCCCTCTTTGAATTGGCCGGAGCCGTTGTCTGCACCGTCGTATTTTTGGCCTTTGTCGGATCGCGGTTGCCGCAGAGTAGATTTTTGGCCAAGGTGACTCTTAAGAATCGGTCGACACGTGAAAGAGGATATGAATCTCAGACCGATAAGAGTGATTACATCGGCAAGAACGGTACGACACTCACCCCTTTACGCCCTGCCGGGACGGTACGCATTGACAAGAAACGGGTAGATGCCGTTTCTCGCGGTGACTATATTGATAAGGATGTACCTGTACGTGTCATTGAAGCGGAAGGCATGCGGGTCGTCGTGGAAAGCATTGAATCTGACACATAACAGTGAGGAGGTTTTTCTATGTCGGGTATTGTATTTGCACTCCCCTTGGGAGTCATTATTGTCGTTATTTTCATCGTTTCTTTATTCTTACATTTCGTGCCTATCGGCTTGTGGATTTCCGCACGAGCGGCGGGAGTGAATGTAGGGATTTTTAATCTCGTAGGGATGCGTCTCAGACGCGTTATTCCTTCGAAAATCGTCTTGCCTTTGGTCAAGGCCAACAAGGCGGGACTGGACGTGAACGCCAATCAGCTGGAAGCTCATTACCTTGCAGGCGGTGACGTAGACCGCGTTGTCGATGCACTGATCGCTGCACAGCGGGCGACTATGTCCCTTACATTTGAACGAGCTGCGGCTATCGATTTAGCCGGTCGTGACGTATTGGAAGCCGTACAGATGAGTGTTAACCCTAAGGTTATTGAAACGCCGTTCATTTCGGCAGTAGCTCAAAACGGGATTGAACTTAAGGTACGTGCTCGTGTAACGGTTCGCGCCAACATTGATCGTCTTGTCGGCGGTGCCGGTGAAGCGACGGTTATTGCTCGTGTCGGTGAAGGCATTGTTACCAGCGTCGGTTCGGCCGAAGATCACTCTGAAGTTTTGGAGAATCCCGATAAGATTTCTAAAACCGTTCTGAATAAGGGATTAGATGCCGGCACGGCTTTTGAAATTCTCTCCATCGATATTGCCGATGTCGATGTAGGACGTAACATCGGGGCCCGTCTTCAGACAGACCAAGCCGAAGCGGACAAGAGAATTGCCCAGGCCAAGGCGGAAGAACGCCGGGCCATGGCTGTGGCAAAGGAACAGGAAATGCACGCTTATACTCAGGAAATGCAGGCTAAGGTCGTAGAAGCCCAGGCGGAAGTTCCTTTGGCAACGGCTCAGGCTTTGCGTGAAGGCAATTTGGGTGTTATGGACTATTACTCCATGCGCAATATTTTGGCCGATACGAATATGCGTAATGCCGTTGCCGGGACGGGTGTTCCCGACGTGACGACGGAAGGAAACGGTTCGCATCCTTCGACGGGACATGAAAAGTAGGTGAGCCTATGAGTTGGATTTTTTTCCTGCTTATTCTTTACTTTATTTATAAGCAACTGTCGAAGTCGGCTCGCAAGGCGAAAAGACAAAGTCAGGATCAACGGTCCGTTCCTTATCCCGGTAAGGATACCTATAGGGATGATGATGCCTATGGCGACGGCTATCCGTATCCGACGGAAACGGTCAAAACGGACCGCTACGATAGAAGATACTGGGAAGGTCCGTATGAAAAAGAAAACGACCCTTATGAAGTCGTAACCGGTGGCGGTAAGACGAAAGTTACTCTTGAACTGCCTGAGCGCATGGCTTCGGAAAGTATTCGTGAGAAAGCTCAGCCTGAGGTAGGGCCGAACCCGGTCTTTCAAGCGGCTTTGGCCGAAGCGGATGAACCGACAGTTGAAGTTGAAGAAGAGGTTGGTGTTACGCAGGTACAACGGGCGGCACAGCCGGCACGGATGGCACGCAATCGCTTGCAGGCAGGCCTTATCTGGTCGGAAATTTGGCAGACTCCCGTGGCTTGCCGCAGGGGGATGCGTCGATGATTGAAGAGAAGGCGTTGTATATCGACTCCATTCCTTGTCTGGTCGTAGTACCTACAGAAGACGTTCGAGGGGTCGTGATTTTTTATCACGGCTGGTCGTCGTGTAAGGAGTTACAGTCCTTGCGGGCGAGAATCATGGCCTCATACGGATATGCCGTCATCGTTCCCGATGCACTGAATCATGGACAAAGAGGCCTTATAGATTACGATGATAAGCAGGCTTACCCGTTATTTTGGCAGGCGGTTTTGCAGTCGACGCAAGAAGCCGGAGCTCTCGTTGCTTATGGTGAGGCCCACTGGCCCGGGCAAAAAGTTTTTGCGGCCGGACATTCCATGGGCGGTATTACGGCTCTCGGTGTTGCTGCGGCACAAGAGAAGGTATGCGGGGCCGCGTCCCTGAACGGGTCGGGGTGGTGGAATGAATCGGATCGTCGTTTTAGAGCCGCTTGGAAGATTGACAGGACTCCCGAATGGCAATTTCTGTTGCCGCATATAGATGAGGCGGATCCTTATAACCGAGTGGAGGCATTGAGTAACAAATCGGTTCTTTTATTAAACGGCGGAGCTGACGATGTAGTCGATAAGGCGGCACAGGCTCTGTACGCTTGTAAGTTAAAAACGGCGGGAGCAGATGTTCAATCTGTCATTTACGACGGGGTGGGGCACTTCGTGACGACTAATATGATGGGCGATGTCGTTCAGTGGTTGAATAAACGAATTGCCGCTACGGGTCGATAAAAAGTTTTATAAAAGCCGTCGGAGACGGAACAAAAAAGCATTACCGTCACAGAAGCACATGAAATGAGTCTGTGAGGTAATGCTTTTCATTTAATATTTATAGGCCGTCTATTTCGTCTGTAAAGTCGAGACCTTTATCGGTAGCATAATAGGTACCCGGGCGTTCGCCGTCTTCGAGGTAGCCTTTATCCACCATGGTTTTTAATAAGCTTTCATTTACGGCAAGGGGGGAGAACATGGCTTCCGGCGTATCCGCTTCTCGTTCTACTTCGGCAATGGCGGCCGCCATGATTTCCTCATCTGTCGGTGCTGTACCGTACGCATAAATACGAGGCAGGGCTGTAGGATAATCGCTGTGAGAGAGTGCAAAAAACTTACCCAATCCGACGGCCTTGCTCAGTTCGTCGTCAGGTTCGGCTTCAAAACCCGATTCGTTACAAATTCCGACGAGAGAGTTATCGTCGAAGTTGTATAACGCCTTGGCCGTTTCCAAGGAATCGACGTAGCGTAATTTTTCGACTTTAATATCGTACACTTCCAAGGCGTGAAGGATGCAGCCGATAACAAACGGTGCGTTATGAGCGACTAGGACGGAATGTTCAAAAATATCCTTCATTCCCGACTTCCAGTATTCCCCGAATGTATCGGCCTTGGTTAACACTTGCCAGTTGACGGCCTTGTCCGTGACTTGAGACAGGTCGTTTTCAGGCGGCTGAATATAGAAGTAATGGCGATCGACGGGTTCGCCGTTTTCGAACTCCGCAAAAGCCAGCTTGTATATGGAATAAGGTTGTTTAGCAGCCAAATCAAGGGCTACGGCAACAAAGCGATTCGGATAACGATGGGTGTATCCCGTAGTCTGTACGTCGTAGCGTAAGTAGCCGTTATGCGGCTTTAAATCATGGGAATGTAAATTTACGGCATGCGTATGTTTACGTCCCTCCAAGGCCTTCTCCGCTTTTTCAGCATTGTCTTTCTTGCGTATGGTCGTATACAACGAGTAAATGACGGCAACAGCGAAAATTACGGCAATAATCGTGCCGCTCGATTGTAATAACGAGTCCATAATGGGTTTCCTTTCCGAAAAAACTTCGTTTATGACCGAATCGAATGCAGGTCAGCTTTATTATATCAAACTTGTTACGGTCCTGTCTTGTATTCTTAAATAGAGTACCTTATTGTTCAAAAGTATCGTATAATATAAATATAATGTGATAAATTGAACGAGAATCGGATCCTCATTACGGGAGGCGACAAATATGAGTCGGAAAGAAAAAGACAACCGTCCTTTACGCTTTGCCATACTTACGGTCAGCAACAGCCGGACCTATTCGGATGATACGAACGGTTTGCTTATTCAGTCTTTATTGACTAAGGCGGGGCATCAGGTCGTGGATTATGCCATTGTAAAGGACGACGGAGAAGCGATTTTAAAGCATATTCATGAATGGGTGTGCAGTGTAGATGCTATTGTAACCAGCGGCGGTACGGGGTTGGCCTTAAGAGACGTGACCCTGGAAACGTTGGAACCTAAATTCGATAAGGTTATTCCCGAATTTAACGGGATGTTGACTTTTCTGGCATATCGGCGGGCTTGCGGGACAGAGGCTCTTGCATATAGAAGTGCGGCCGGCGTCATTCGTCAGTGCCCCGTCTTTTGTTTGCCCGGCCAAACGAGCTTGATAAAAGTCGGAACGGAACAACTTATTATTCCGGAAGTCCACTTGATTAAGAGTGAAATAAGCAAATCGTAAAAATTAAGAACTGCCGCTTATGCGGCAGTTTTTCAGTTATTGAGGGACTCTGTGATATAATGGGGCGTACGATAAGGAGGATGTATGGGAACATTGATAGTCGTAACCGGCGGCTCGCGAAGCGGTAAAAGTGAATTTGCCGAAAACTTGGCACGGCAACGGTCGAAAAAAACGGTGTATATAGCTACGGCTGTGGCAGATGATGAAGAAATGAAGGCTCGTGTTGCCCGTCATCAGAAGCGACGTCCGAAAGGATGGCAGACAGTAGAAGCCGCCTGCGACCTGCCGACTGTAACGGCACAGGCGGCTTGCAAGTATGAAACGGTTCTCATCGATTCACTAACGACTTATGCGGCCTCCTTTCTTTACGCCCGTCGCCATGACGAATCGCAAGATACGGAAAATGCGGCCTTACAGGAAATGCATTCATTGGCAAAGGCCGTAAAAACGAACGGGGCAACGGTTATTATTGTAACCGATGAAGTAGGCTCCGGCATCGTTCCGGATAATGCCGTGTCGCGTGCCTTTCGCGATGTATTGGGGAGCATGAACTCGGTCTTAGCCGCCGAAGCGGACAGAGTATACCTGTCTGTGGCCGGCCTTACGGTAGATCTTAAGAAAATATCCGTTAGGGCGGAGGAAGAGATATGAGGTCTTTTTTGATTGCCTTACAATTTTTAACGCGCATACAAGTGGCTTCGCGACTGAACTGGTCTGATGTCGACTTCGGACGGGCCGTCGTGTGGTTTCCCGTTGTCGGCCTTCTTATCGGACTCTTAACGGCCTTGGTCCGAGGCTTGACGGGGATTCTTTTTTCTCCCTTTTTGTCAGCCGTCCTAACCGTAGCCTGTTGGTATTTTCTGACCGGCGGTCTACATTCCGACGGTCTGATGGATGCGGCCGACGGTATTTATTCGGGTCGGGATCGAAAGCGAAGTCTTGAAATTATGAATGACAGTTGTGTCGGAGCTAACGGGGTAGCTGCTTTTGTCTTTGTTATCTTACTTAAGGTGGCCTGTGTCGGCGAATTGACGCCTGCATGGCCTTTCTTGATAGGCATACCTGCAGCGGCTCGCTTCGGAGCTGTCTTGGGCATTTTGCGCTTTCCCTATGCACGTGAACGAGGCTTGGGGAGAGCTTTTCAGGACTATGTTCCGCGTCACGCGTTGCTCAAGGCCTTTGCCGTATCCTTATTGCCCCTTTTGGCAGTCGGCATCGTTTATCTTTATATACTGGCCGGAGCAATTCTTGTCGCTTACGGAGCACACCGAAAGGTAACGGCTCGTTTAGGAGGACTGACGGGCGATACGTACGGGGCGGTTATTGAAGTGACTGAAACTGTTTTATTGCTTGTGGCGATCTTGATTATTCAGATGAACAACTTTTTCGAAGTGACCGCATTTATTTAATAATAGAGAATTAGGGAGGATTTTTATGATAAAGCTTTACCTCGTTCGACACGGAGAGACAAAGGGGAATGTAGAACAGTGGTATCAGGGATCTACGGATATTCCTTTAAATGATAAAGGACGACTTCAGGCACAGTGCTTGAGCGAGTATCTGAAGGACGTTCATTTTGACGGCTTTTACAGCAGTGACCTTATGCGAGCCGAAGAAACGGCGAAAATTGTAGCAGCTCCTCACCACATGGAAGTGAGGACCTATAAAGAGTTACAGGAAGTCAACTTCGGTGAGTGGGAAGGTCATCGCTACGATGAGATTACATCCGGCTGGCCCGGAATGATTGAAGATTTTTATGCGTCTGAAGGAAAGATGAAAGCTCCCGGCGGAGAATCTTTCGAAGAAGTGGAGATGCGCTCCTTAAAGAAGGTACAGGAAATTTTAGCCGACCATAAAGACGGAGATACCGTATTTATAGCATCTCACGGGGCGACGATTCGGTGCCTTCTTTTCGGGTTGTTGGGATTGCGACTGACTCGGATTTGGTGTTTCCAACAGTTTAATACGGCTGTCAACGTCATTGAGTATTACGGCGAACGCAATGTCATGACGGTCATGAATTCGACGCGCCATTTGGAACAGATGGCGGAAGTCCAAAAGCAGTGGTCGACCATGATCGGACTATAAGGAGAAACCCATGATTCGCTTGGATAAATTGCTCGGCCATTCGGGATACGGTACGAGAAAAGAAATTAAGAGTTTGTGCAAAAACGGGGATGTAACGGTAAACGGAGAGATCGTTCGAGACAGTTCCGTAAAAGTGGATGAAGGGGCTACTGTAATCGTAGCCGGTGAGAAGGTGGAATATGAAGCGGTTTCGTATTTGATGCTGCATAAGCCGGCCGGTGTCGTTTCGGCAACTCAGGATAGCAGAGTTCGGACCGTATTGGATATTTTGCCGTCCCGTTATGCCGCTTCTCGGGTAGCACCTGTAGGTCGCTTGGACATAGATACGACAGGACTTCTCTTACTGAGTAATGACGGTACATGGGCCCATAAGGTGATTTCACCTAAAAAGCACGTGCCGAAAGTCTATGAGGCTCAGGTGGAAGGACTTATTCCCGATGACGTGGGAGAACGCTTTGCCGCCGGAATTGTTTTGGAAGACGGGTTGGAATGCTTACCCGCACGGGCTGAAAAAATAGCTGAGGGTCGACTGCAAATTACCGTTTGTGAGGGAAAGTTCCATCAAGTAAAGCGTATGTGCAGTGCCGTCGGGCTTGTCGTGACGGCATTGCACCGCAGTCGTATCGGCGGTCTGGCTTTGGACAAGGATTTGAAGGCCGGAGAATACAGAAAGTTGACTCGAGAGGAAATCGACCTGCCTCTTCTTTCAACAGGAGATTTGTAAAATTGTAAAAACGTCCTTCTTAACGTGTAAATAACTGGTCAAAGCCTTGTTTATATGGTATTATTGTCGTTAGTCGAACAGAAATAAGGTGATATTATGACAATGGAAAGAATAGCGGCTTTACGCCGTTTTCTTCAGAATCATACTTTAGATTCCGTCATTATGTTACAACCTGAAAATCTCAAATACTTCAGCGGCTTTACCGGCGGGGAAGGGGCCTTGGTCCTGACGCCGTCACGAGTTATTTTATGGACCGATTCGCGGTATATTGAACAGGCTGTCGACGAATGTACTGAGAAGATTACCGTTATGAATCATGGCGGTCGATTGGCTTTCTCCGCCGTTTCCGTGTTGATAGAAGACGGAGCGGGAGCTGTCGGGTATGAACGGGATTTCATGACGCATTCTTTCTTTGAAAGTATGGCTCAGGAAGACGAATTGTACTTTGAAGCCGTGTCCTTACAGGAACTAAGAGCCGTAAAAGAAACGTATGAAATCGAAGCGACACGACGGGCATCACGTATTGCCGACATGGCATTTGCGGAGCTTTTGCCCCATATTCGTCCGGGCGTTACGGAACGACAATTAGCGGCTTTGTTGGAAAGCAAGATGCTTTTGGCCGGTTCGGAAGAAAAATCCTTCGATACTATTGTGGCCTCAGGGAAACGTTCGTCCATGCCGCACGGCACGGCGACGGATAAGCCCGTTGAAAACGGTGATTTTATTACCTTTGATTTCGGTGCCGTTTGTGACGGATACCATTCCGATATGACGCGAACCGTTGTTTGCGGTAAAGCTTCGGAGGAACAAAAAAGTTTTTATGACCTTGTTTTGCAAGCTCAGCTCATAGGTGTGGATGCCGTAAAAAGCGGTGCCTCCTGTTATGAGACGGATGCAGCTGTACGGCAGTTTTTTGCAAAGCACGGTGTAGATAAATACTTTACCCATGCGTTGGGGCACGGGACGGGATTGGAAATTCATGAGCAACCCGTTCTGTCACCTCGCTCTCAGGGAGTATTGAAAGAGAATATGATAGTCACGGTAGAACCGGGGCTGTACATAGAAGGCAAGTACGGAGTGCGTATTGAAGACTCCCTTGTCGTAACAGCAGAGGGCTGTGAAATATTGACGACAACATCGAAAGAATTAACGGAGTTGTTTTAGGAGGAGATTGTGTATGATTACAAGTAATGATTTCAGACCGGGCGTTACCATTGAAATTGACGGTCAGGTTTGGCAGGTTGTGGAATTTCAGCATGTAAAGCCCGGCAAAGGGGCCGCTTTTGTACGTGCTAAAATTAAAAACCTCGAAACCGGTGCTGTTGTAGAACGCACATGGAATGCAGGCGAAAAAGTACAGGAAGGTCGTGTTGATCGCCGTCAGATGCAATACCTCTATGAATCGGACGGAATGTACGTATTCATGGACAACGAATCGTATGAACAGATTGAGCTCAATAAAGATGCACTCGGCTCGGCAGTAAACTTCCTCAAAGAAGAAATGAATGTATCCGTCATGATGTTCAAAGGCAAGGTAATCGGAATTGACTTACCCGCAACCGTTGAACTTCGTGTTGTTGAAACGGATCCGGGCGTTCGCGGCGATACGGCTACGGGCGGTAGCAAGCCGGCTACGTTGGAAACGGGATATGTCGTTAAGGTGCCTCTTTTCATTAACGAAGGCGAATTGTTGACAATCGACACGAGAACCGGTCAGTACACGGGGCGTGCATAAGTAAAGAAACGATAAAAAGCGATGAGCCTCTCATCGCTTTTTGTTCATGGAGTATCTTTTATGATGACGACGGAATATAACGAATTGGGAGCTGTTCACATTGCCGACAAGGTTATTGCCGGTATAGCGGTTGAAGCTGCCTTGGCTGTAAAAGGTGTTGTCGGACCGGCCGCTTCCTTTGCGGAAAAATTCGGCCGTTCTTCTTCGCCTCGCGGCATAGATATCAAAACGGACGGGACTACGGTTGAATTAACGGTGCGATTGGTTGTTCGGTACGGTATTCGCATTCCGGATGTAGCCATTGAGGTTCAACAGGTTGTGAAAGGAGCCGTTGAATCCCGATGCGGCTATGAAGTGTCGGCTGTTCACATTATCGTTCAGGATATTTTATATGACCGACCGGCAACAGAAGAAGGTTGATGGAATGGAAACAAATGAAGAGAAGGTATATACGGTTTCTCAAGCGGCAATGGAAAAAATTGTTCGTACGGCCGTGGCCGGTACGACCGGTGTGGCTGCGAACCGTAAGATACATGTAAGTGTACACCCTAAGGAAGATGAATTGGCCGTGGCCATACGTCTGACAGCGTTGCCGGAGGCACAAATGCGTGAGTTGGCTCTGGCCGTTCAGCATCATACGGCGCAGGCTGTAAAAGATATGATCGGCCCCGATAAGGTAACTGTCGACGTAACTATAGAAGATATGATTGCACACCGGACGGTGTAAGGCAAGGAGAGGATAGCGTGAGCAGACATACAGCACGCCGGAGAGCATTGGAAATTCTTTTTTCCCGGGAATTTCATGATACAAACGATATTCAATACAGTGAAACGGAAATCCTCGGTTATGCGGAGGATGAAAAAGAACCGATAGAGAGTGCCGCAACAGTAGAGACGGTCACGGCAGATTGTTTGGATGAACATGCCGTACCCTTTGTAAGCGAAAACGAGGTTCTTGGTAAAATGGCTGAAGACGATAGCGAAAACGACACGACCTCTTACTGTGAATACCTTGTGTCCACCGTTTCCGAGCATGGCGAAGAACTGAATGATCTTATTCGTACATATGCCAAAGGTTGGGATTTGAGGCAAATGAACAAGGCCGATAAAACGATTATGAAAATGGCTTTTTGTGAGTTCGTATACCCTAAGGAAAAATTGGCATCAGCCATTATTATAAATGAAGCAGTGCTCTTGGCTAAACAGTTCGGCGGGGCGGACTCTTCCAAATTCGTAAACGGTATTTTGGGTGCCTATGCGAGGACACACGAATAATGAAGGTATATCTGGGAATTGATACCAGCTGTTATACAACTTCATTGTGCCTGTTGGATGAACAGGCGGCTGTTCTTGCCGATGAACGTCGCATCTTGACCGTACCCGAAGGAAAACGGGGACTCTCGCAGTCGGAAATGGTATATCAACATGTGCGAAATTTACCGGAGTTAACGGAAAAAATCGCATCTTATGTGGCGGGCAATACGGTATGCGCCGTCGCCGTAACGGATAAGCCGCGGCGGCGTAACGATTCGTATATGCCCGCTTTTTTAAGCGGACTCGGTTGTGCTCGCTCATTGGCGGCTATGCTTAACGTTCCGTTATATAGGCTGAGTCATCAGGAAAATCACCTTTTGGCCGCCTGGAGAGCAGTTGGAAAGGTGCCGAAAGAGCCGTACTGTGCCCTTCATCTTTCCGGCGGCACGACAGATATATTAAGGGTTGAGACTGATGGTGACAGTACCGTAATTACTCGTATAGGCGGCACGACGGATATCAGTGCGGGACAGTTTATCGACCGTATCGGTGTTGCCTTGGGACTGCCGTTTCCGGCGGGGAAATACGTAGATAGGCAGTCTCAGGCGGCGTTGGGAGAGGTCAACGGGTTTCCGGTCTGGCATCGGGACGGCAGTATCAGCTTTTCAGGGCGGGAATCACAGATGCAGCGTCTTATTACGGCGGGGGAGACGAGTTGTGAGGTCATTTGTGCACAAACTATGCATACGGTTTTGAACGGCATTTTAGAATTACTGGATACCGCATTGGCAGGAAACGAGTATAAGACGGTTGTTGCTGTAGGCGGTGTAATGGAAAACAACTTTTTACGGACTTCCGTCGAAGCGGCTATGCGTAGACGCCGAATTGAATTTATACCGGCACCGCAGGGATTCAGTGCCGATAATGCAAGCGGGGCGGCCTTTAAGGCTTTACGGGAGTACCATAAGGCGGGTATATGATGAACTATGACAGTGTGTCGACCGTTGTAGGTAGAATAAAAGAAGACTTGGAACATGATTTTCGTTTGAAAAATGTGGCTATGGAAGGCAATATTATCGGCTTGAAACGGGCATCTACCGGACATTGGTACATGAACATTCATGACGATAAGGCTTCTATCAGAGCTGTCCTTTTTCGTAATCGTGCCGGCACGATGATGAGCACTGTAAAAGAAGGCGATCGCGTTGTCGTGACGGGAGAAGTCAACGTGTACGAAAAAGGAGGTACCTTTTCTTTTATTATTGAAAGGCTTTTTTCTCAAGGCGTAGGGAATCTGCAACAACAGTATGAGAAAAATAAGGCCGAGCTGTATGCTCAAGGATATTTTGACAAAGATAACAAGAAAGAATTGCCTCGCTTCCCCTGGAAGGTGGGTGTATTGACATCGGCTACGGGCGCAGTTCTTCACGATATACAAAAAATTCGTGCGGAACGTAACGAATATATAGAGGTCGTTTTATATCCCGTGCCTGTTCAAGGCGACGGAGCTGTACCTAAATTGGTTAAGGCCCTTGAAGAGGCGGGGAAGAACCGTGATTTGGATGTTTTGATTCTGGCCCGCGGCGGCGGTTCCATGGAAGACTTGTGGTGCTTTAATGATCCGGCCGTCGTTCGAGCCGTGTACAATACGCAAGTGCCTATTATTACGGCTGTCGGACATGAAACGGATACGACCCTTGTCGATTATGCAGCTGATGTGCGAGCGGCGACACCCACACATGCGGCGGAGCTGGCATTTCCTTCATTTACGGATATACAATTGCAAATAGCCGCTCTGACGGAAACGGCCGGGCGACTTATGGATGATTGTATTGAACGACGATTCTCACAGTGGGAACGAACGACGACACGAATTCGGCTACATCAATATAATGAATTCGTAACGGTCAAAAAAGACAATTTAAATCGCTTGGTGGAAAGTGCAAGACAAAAGACGGAGTATTTGTTACTGCAAAAACAACATGCGTTGGATAAGATAAAATCGCGAGCTGAAGGTATGAACCCGACCGCTTTTTTACGCAAAGGGTACGGGCAGTTGTTGCAAGACGGTGAAGTCATAGCCGGAATTTCGGCTGTAAATCGCAAGAAACCTTTAGAAGTACAACTTGTCGACGGTATTATTGTGGCGGAAGTGAAAGAGGTGATTGGACGTGGTGAAAAAAACGGACAAATTAAAAAACTTTGAGAAGGATTTTGAAGAACTGGAAAGACTGGTAGACTCTCTTGATAATCCCGGGTTGACCTTACAAGAATCTCTGGATATTTTTGAAAAAGCCGTGAAATTGTCCGGCACCTGTGAAAGTGCACTTGAATACGCTCGTCAACGAGCTCAAGCCTTGGCGGAAGTAAGGGGAGAACAAGCAACCCAAGCTGAAGATACGACAGGGGCTTATGAAGAAGGGACGTTGGGGCTATGAGTTTTCGCACCTTATTGGAAAGTCGTAAGAAACGAATCGATACCCGTTTAGCCGAACTGTTGCAGACGAGTACGCCCGAGTTCTCCGGCCTTTATGAAGCCATGAATTACAGCCTTAATGCAGGCGGTAAGAGAATACGGCCCGTTTTGTTTCTGGCTGTTTTGGAAGCGGTGGGGACGGATCCGGATGCTTTTTTAGACTTGGCTTGCGCCTTGGAATGTGTTCACTCCTATTCTCTTATTCACGATGACCTGCCGGCTATGGATAACGATGATTTTCGTCGCGGCAAGCCGACGAATCATAAGGTGTACGGAGACGGCACTGCTGTTTTGGCCGGAGACGGGCTATTGACCTATGCTTTTGAACTCATGGCGGCACAGTCGGCTGCCCCTGCCCATAAAATCTTACAGGCTATTCGAATTTTTGCACATGCGGCAGGCCCGGCCGGTATGGTGGGCGGCCAATACTTTGACCTTCAGTCTGAAGGCGGCGTGCCGACAAGAGCGGCTATGGAACTTATGCATCGCAGTAAGACGGGCGTTATTTTTACGGCCATTGTACAAATGGCGGCTTTATTGGCCGGCGTGAGGAATGAAACGATGAAGGCTCTTACGACATATGGAGATCAGCTCGGGTTGGCTTTTCAGATTACGGACGATATTTTGGATGTCGTAGGCAGTGAAAAGGAAATGGGAAAGCCTGTAGGCAGCGATGAAAAAAATCATAAGACTACATATGTATCCCTTCTCGGTGTAGAGGGGGCAAGGGAAGAAGCGAAGCAAACGACGGCTCGGGCGTTGGCGGCTTTGCAGGAATTCGATGAAAATGCGGAGTTTTTAAGACAATTCGTTATCTATTTAGAGCAACGAGTTCAATAAGGGGAAGGTATGAAGGAAAAGGAACGGCTTGACGTATTATTGACGGAACGAGGTTTTTTCGAAAGCCGGGAAAAAGCCAAGGCCGCAGTCATGGCGGGACTTGTTTTCGTCAAGGACCGGCGAGTAGATAAAGCGGGAACGAAAATTGAAATTCATGAAGAAATTACGGTAAAGGGAAATCCTTTACCCTATGTGGGGCGGGGCGGGTTGAAGCTGGAAAAGGCCTTGCAGACGTTTCCCCTTGACTTGAAGGGTAAGACTATGATAGACATCGGCGCCTCTACGGGCGGATTTACAGACTGTGCCTTGCAAAACGGTGCCGTTAAGGTAGTTGCCATAGATGTAGGCTACGGACAACTGGCTTGGAAATTAAGGACCGATGAGCGAGTCGTCAATATGGAAAGAACCAATATTCGAGGCGTTACGTCTGAAGATATAGGCGGGCTTGTCGACTTTATTTCCATTGACGTATCCTTTATTTCTCTCTTAAAAATAATGGATGCCGTCGTACCTCTATTGAAACCGGGCGGGCAGATTGTCACTCTCATAAAACCGCAATTTGAAGCCGGTCGTGAAGCTGTCGGTAAGGGCGGTATCGTAAGAGATATGAATGTACACCGCGAAACGGTATGTCGCGTCGTTGCCGGCATAGCCCAAGCCGGTCTTTCACCTCTTGAACTGACCTATTCGCCTATCAAGGGAGCGGACGGCAATGTAGAATATTTGTTATACAGTCGCAAGGATGAACCGGTACACAATGACGTGACGGATGAAGAAATCGGTATTGTTGTGGCTCGTTCTCATGAAATGTAGGTGAAACAATGAGAATCGGTATTTTTCCGAATTTAATGAAAGAAAGCAGTATTTCTCTGGTGCAAAATATTGTGTCATTGTGCAAAGAAAACGGTTGTGAGTACTATGTTCTTTATGATGAGGAAGAGTCGGATCATGCAGTATATACCGGTATAGAGAAAGAACATTTACTTTCCGGCGAAAAGATATATGATCGTATCGAGTTGGCCTTTGTTCTCGGCGGTGACGGTACCATTTTAAAATCGGCTCGTCATTTCGCTTCGCGGGGAATTCCCGTGTGCGGGATTAACCTGGGGTCTCTCGGCTTTTTATATGAAGTGGAAGCTGCCGACTTGCCCGCTCGCTTCACAGATATTCTGGCAGGGCGGTACTTTAAAGAAGAACGAATTATGCTGGCCGGTGAATTGGAATATGCAGACGGCATGATTCAGCGGCTGCCCGACGCGTTGAACGATATCGTTATCGGGCACGGAAATGTAGGCAAGCTGGTACGCGTGGATATGAGTATTAACGGTTACTTCGTTCAACAATATCCCGGTGACGGTATTGTCGTTTCTACGCCTACAGGCAGTACGGGGTATACCTTTTCCGCAGGGGGGCCCATTGTGCCGCCACATGTAAAAGGTATGATGGTAACGCCTATTTGCCCGCACTTATTATTGAAAATACCCCTTGTTCTCAGTGACGAGGACAGACTCAGTTTTTCCGTAAGGGACAGTCGCAATGTTGTCCGCATTTCCGTCGACGGCATGACGGATTATGAGTTTGCCTGCAATATGATTCTACATATTCGCAAATCGACGGCTCATTTGGATTTTATTCGCTTTGACGGCGGATATTTTTATGCCAACTTGTTCAAAAAGATGAGAGGTGCCGAATAATTGGAAGAATATCCGTTTCATAATGCCGTTGCCTTGTGCCATACCTTAGCACTTCCTTTTGTAAAACGGGCTCGAGTTCTCGTTGATATGACTTGCGGCAACGGATATGATACTTTATTTTTAGCTGAAAACATGGATGAACAAGCCTTTCTCTACGGATTTGATATTCAAGCGTCAGCCTTGGCATCCACACAGTCTCGCTTGGAAACAAACGGATTGTTTCACGAACGTATACAATTGAAATTAGGGTCTCATGAAAATTTATTAAGTAAAATTGATAAAATACCTGATTTTATAGTATTCAATTTAGGCTATCTGCCCGGAGGAAACCGCGCTATACATACGGATACTGCAATTACATTAAAAGCCGTGGATTTAGGCTTGCATAAAATTTCTGTCAATGGGATAATTATGATAGTAGCATATCCGGGAACCCCGGACGGGAAAAAAGAGAAGGATGAGCTCGCTTCGTTTTTGAGCCATGTGTCTCAGAAACGGTTCGACGTGTCGTACTGGCAGCCTGCAAATCAAGTGCATGAGCCGCCGGTACTGTTTGTTATTCAAAAGAGAGGATAGCCATGAAAAGATTCCGTTACACTAAGATCAAAGAAATTGTTCAATCCCGGCCGATTGAGACGCAGGAAGAATTGGCTAAGGCTTTGCAGGAAGAGGGGATTGAAGTCACTCAGGCCACGGTTTCCAGGGACATTAAAGAGTTGATGCTGATTAAGGTTCCTACCAGTGACGGACATTATCGATATGCTTTGTCACCCGAACAAAACATGCTCATGTCCAAGAGTCGTATGGCCCGGTTATTTCAGGATTCTATCGTGCGCGTCGACTCGTGTTTGAATCAAATCGTCATTCACACCGTTCCCGGTTCGGCCAGCATGGTTGCTTCGGCAGTAGACCATGCAAAATGGGAGCGTGTTATCGGCACTGTAGCCGGTGACGACACGGTTTTAATTATTACGAATAACCCCGACAGCGTTCCGAAACTTGTCAAACTGATCATTTCATTAATGAAGGAATAATACACATGTTGCAATCATTGCACATTGAGAATTTTGCACTAATTGAAGATATATACTTGAGCTTTACCGATGGAGTCACTGTTTTTACCGGTGAAACCGGTGCGGGCAAATCCATCCTTCTCGATGCCATCGGTATGCTCGCAGGAAAACGCGCATCAGCGTCTTTCGTCCGGTCAGGGGCGGAAGCGTTCCTCGTTGAAGGCGCGTTTTTTTTGCCCTCGGAAAACGAAGGATTGGCAAACTTTTTAGAAGAGCAACATATTGATAGTTCAGACGGGGAAATCATCATATCCCGTCGTTTTTATCGGAACGGGCGCGGTTCCGTGCTGGTTAACGGAACTCTGGTTCCTCTGGCTACAGTTCGCAAATTGGGCCTATACCTTGTCGATATTCACGGTCAATATGACAGCCGCCTTATTTTCGACACGGCTTATCATGTGCGCCTTCTCGACAGCTTTACGAAAGATACGCGTCGTTGGCGGACTGCCTATGACAAGACGTATGAAACATGGAAAAAACTGTGTCGTGAAAGAGATTCTTTGGAACATGACGAAAGTGAGAAAATACGTCTTCTCGGTATTTTAGATTTTCAAATACAGGAAATTGAAGAAGCCAAGTTAACCAAAGGAGAGGACGAAAAGCTGGAAGCCGATATTCGTACGGCTTCTCATGCAGAACACATTACGGAAGGACTACAAACCGCCATGGCCGCTATGGACGGGAGTGAACGTCGTCAGGGAATGACGGACGGTATTGCGGAAATTCGCCGCAGTTTGCTGAAAAACGCAACGTATGACCCGCGTTTTGAGGCCATGGCAGCTAAGGCGGAGGCGCTTTCTTACGAGTTGGAAGAGTTGCGAGACGAAATATCTTCTTATGCAGACGGCATGAGTTTTGACGGCCCGGCATTAGACCGAATGCAGTCTCGCTTGGCGACGATTGAAAAGTTAAAACGTAAATACGGATTTTCCGTAGAAGATATATTGGCCTTTGCTGAAAAAGCCAAGGCGGATCGGGAGAAACTGAGCGATTCGGAAAACGCTCTGGCCGACTTGAATAAACAAATTTCCAGCTGTGAAAAGCAATTACGGCAAGAAGGCGATGATTTATTTCAGGCACGCTTGGAAGCGGCAGACTTGTTTAAAGAAAAGACGGAAGATATTTTACATCGGTTGGGACTTGAAAATAGCCGCATCTCTTTTCGCATCGAGCCTATGGAGGCTATAAGTCTTTCTGGAGCCGCATCGGTGGAGCTGTGGTTTTCAGCTAATCGGGGCGAGACGGAACAACCCTTGGCAGAAGTGGCGTCCGGCGGCGAAGTATCTAGAATCGCCTTGGCATTAAAATCTATTTTCCGAGAAAAATATACGGACAGGACCGTAGTTTTTGACGAAATAGATGTAGGCATCAGCGGGGAAACAGGGTTGCAAGTAGCGGCTCAAATGGGACGATTGGGACGGATGGGTCAGGTTTTTTGTATTACTCACCTGCCGCAGACGGCAGCCATTGCGGACAGTCACTACTTTTTGTATAAAGAAGAAAAAGAGGGGCGGACGGTTACTCAGGTCCGCAATTTAGATAAAGAAGCCCATGTTAAAGACATTGCCCGCATATTTTCCGGAGACGATACCAGTGAGGCCGGTATGCAGGCAGCTGAGGAAATTATTCGCAAGGTCAAAGGGCGTGCCTAGGCACGCTTTTTGTATACATGGGCATATTTCTTGACGAGCGTTCTTGAGAAGTTTATCATAAATAGATACATAATATTCCGATTTATACGGAGGAAAAGGCATGATTCGAGTATTGGTAAGCGGCGCAGACGGTCGCATGGGAAGCGAAACGGTTAAGGCCGTTTTGGCAGATAATGAATTGGAATTCGTAGGCGGCACAAGTCTTATGAATGTGGGTAAAGATGCGGGAGAAGTCATCGGTATTTCTTCTTTGGGGTTACCCTTGTACGGGAGTTTGAATGAAGCGTTAAAAATGGCAAAACCTGACGTAGTCGTCGATTTTACGACACCGGCAGCTATTTACGGAAATGTAAAGACTTGTATTGAAAACGGGACGAATATTGTTGTCGGTACGACAGGTTTGACGGCACAACAGCGTAATGAATTGGATGAAGCGGCAAAAAAAGAGGACGTAGCCGTATTTATTGCACCGAACTTTTCTGTCGGAGCCGTACTGATGATGAAGTATAGTGCGGAAATCTCTAAATACTTGCCTGATGTAGAAATCATTGAGCTACACCACAATAATAAATTAGACGCTCCGTCCGGTACGGCCAAAATGACGGCTGAAAAAATAGCCCGTGCTCGTCGTGAAGCCGGTGCGGAACCGGCTCCGGACAAAACACACGAAAGTCTTACCGGAGCCAGAGGCACTACGGTGGAGGGCATACCCGTACATAGCGTACGGCTGCCCGGGTATGTGGCACATCAGGAAGTGCTTTTCGGCGGCTACGGGGAAATCCTTACGGTCCGTCACGACTCGTTGGACAGAAAATCCTTTATGCCCGGCGTTGTCTTAGCCGTGAAGAAGGTGGATTCCCGCAAGGGTGTGACCTTCGGCTTGGAACACTATTTATAAAACTGTACAGGAGGCTTTACATATGAGTACGAAGAATCCGTCTGTAGCCATTTTGGGGGCTACCGGTGCTGTAGGACAGGAATTTATCAGATTAATAGAAGAACGCAACTTCCCGTACAGTTCCTTGAAGTTGTTGGCATCCAAACGTTCGGAAGGTAAGAAGCTGACGGTTAACGGTAAGGAGTATACGGTAGAAGAAGCGAAACCCGAATCGTTTGAAGGCGTTGACATCGGCTTGTTTGCCGGCGGGTCCATCAGTAAAGAATTAGCCCCCGAAGCGGTAAAACGAGGGTGTGTTGTCATTGATAACTCCAGTGCCTTTCGCATGGATCCCGATGTACCATTGGTTGTTCCCGAAGTGAATCCTGAAGACATTCGTAAGCATAAGGGGATTATTGCCAATCCGAACTGTTCGACCATTATTATGCTAATGGCCTTAAAGCCTATTTACGACTTGTCTAAAATTACTAAAATTGTGGTCAGCACATACCAGGCTGTATCCGGCGCCGGTAAGGAAGGCATTGATGAACTGCGTAAACAAGTGGAAGATGTTATGGCGGGAAAAGAACCGGTAGCGGAAATCTTGCCTACAAAGAGCTTGGATAAACACTATCCCATTGCTTTTAATCTATTGCCGCAAATTGATGTTTTTATGGACAACGATTACTCTAAGGAAGAAATGAAGATGGTCAATGAGACACATAAAATCTTCCATGACGATACTATTGCCGTTACACCGACAACGGTTCGCGTGCCCGTATTCCGCAGTCATGCCGAATCGATTTATGTGGAAACGGAAAAAGAACTGACCGTTGAAGAAATTCGTCGTGCTATCGATGCTTTTCCGGGGGCACAGGTTCAGGATAATCCGGCTAAAATGGAATATCCCATGCCCTTGTATACTTCGGAAAAGTATGATGTGTATGTAGGTCGCATCCGTAAGGATTTATTTAATCCCAAAGCCGTCAATCTTTGGGTATCGGGGGATCAAATCCGCAAAGGGGCCGCTTTAAATGCGTTGCAAATTGCGGAATATATGATAAAACACGATATATAAGGAGGAGTACGGGTTATGTTGAAGTTCGGAAACGTTATTACGGCTATGGTCACGCCCTTTTATGAAAACGGGAATATTGACTTTGACGAGTTTGATTCATTGGCAAGATATTTGCTTGAAAACGGTTCGGACGGGTTACTCGTTGCCGGTACGACCGGTGAAGGTGCTACACTGACGGAAGAAGAAAGATTGCGTCTTTTCCGGTTTGCCGCCGATGAATACGGCGATCGTACTATGATTATGGCAAATGTAGGTTCTAACAATACGGCGGCTACTGTTGAATTTGCCAAAAAAGCTGAGAAAACCGGCGTTGACTGTCTGCTCGTAATAGTACCCTATTACAATAAGCCGAATCAGGACGGGTGTTACGCACACTTTGCGGCAGTGGCAAAGGCCGTATCATTACCTGTTATTATTTATAATGTACCGGGGCGGACGGGTGGTAAAATCTTGCCTGAAACGGTAGTGCGACTGGCTGCGGACTTCCCCAATATTGTAGGCATAAAAGAAGCCAGCGGTGACTTGGTGGCGGCTACGAAGATTGCTCGCGACACTAAAGACGACTTCCGCGTATATAGCGGTGAAGACGCATTGACATTGCCTATTACAGCTGTCGGAGGCACAGGGGTTATCAGTGTGGCATCACATATTATCGGCAAAGAAATGAATGCCATCGTACAGTGCTGCAAGAACGGAGACATGGAAGCGGCTGCATCTATCAATCAAAAATACCTTGATGTCATGACGGGAATCTTCACGACTGTTAATCCGATACCTGTCAAAGAGTGCTGCCAAATGTTGAAGATTACGTCTAAATGCGTATTCCGGCTGCCTATGGTAAATGCAAGTGACGAAGTAAAGAACTTCTTGGACAGCATGATGAAAAAAGCGGGACTTTATAGCCGCAAATAGAACAAACGAATAAAGAGTCATAGCAACAGGCTAAGGAATAGCCGTTGCTATGACTCTTTTTGTGTGTGTTGAATCAGATACGACCTGACCCTTTCATGAATTCAATGTATTTCAGTCCCCAAGATTCTAAAGCGGTTAGGACTGTGCGAAACTCGGCTCCCATTTCCGATAGGCTGTATTCTACCTTCGGCGGGACTGTGGCATAGACCTTGCGGGAGATAAGACCGTCATGTTCCATTTGTCGGAGTGCTCGTGTCAGAGTGGCTTGAGTAATGGGATTCAAACGACGTTCAAGTTCTCGAAAGCGAACAGGACCTTCTGCCAGTTCGTGCAAGATTAAGAGTGCCCACTTGCCGGCTAAGACCTTTTGGCTTGTTGCAAAGGGGCAGCGTCCTACGAGGTCATGTATGTTGGTGAGTGTGTCTGACATAGAAATCTCCTTTTAAACGTTTTTTGTAAATAAACGGTAGGTAATACATGCTTACTTATCAATATAGCACACCGCATAAAGGAGTCAACTCATTAATAGTATCTTTTTTATATGTACAAATATTTTTGAAAAAATAGGAAGCAGTAAACGAGCTAAATCTATCATATTTGATAGTACCTATCGGAAATAATTCTACTATTCAGTGTAAGCGTAAGCTACTATAATGAGTGTGTAATAAATATGAGTCGATGCAGTTTCAGTAAGCAAGCGACGTAAATTCAGGAGGTTACTATGACACACGAAGAATTGAAAGCAAAAGTACAGGCCTTGGCAGATGCGGCATCAAGTAATGAAACGGTAAAGGCCTTCGCCAATGAATGGTTAGGGGCTGAAGGAACGGATAAGCAAGCCGGATTGACGAAAGAGTTGCCGACTGTTGTGAAGGAAAATATTGCTCTTATTGACGAAACTATTGATTTTATGGGTTCTTCTACGGCAGCGGAATTGTTCGGTAAAGAAGCGGCTCATGCCATGTTGAAACATGCCGAAGAAATTAAGGCGCAAGGTGCGGAATTTTGTGATTGCCCGGGATGTATTGCGTGTAAAGATATTATCGATCATTTGGATGAAATCTAATTTGCTGAATAAAAAGCGGCTCCTTTCGGAACCGCTTTTTATTCGGCCTTTATATAACCACTCTTGCGGGAAAGTCCTGTTCATAGACATACAGTCAGGCGAAGTGTACAATAAAATACATACGATCTATAAGGGCGGATTACGCATTTCGAAGGCAGGAGGCAGTTCATGAAAGCTATAATAAACAGCCGCATAGTGACGAAAGAGACGGTTCTTACCGGCCATGTTCTTGTCTATGATGAGAGCGGAATTCAGCAAATCGTGAGCACTGATAACTTTCAAGCAGGAAAATGCCGTGTTATAACGGACGGAAGCGGCTATATTGCGGTGCCGGGCTTTATTAATGAACATATTCACGGCCTGGGAGGCGTCGATGTCATGGATGACGATCCTCAAGCGTTAGCCGTCATGGCAAAACGCTTGCCCGAAACGGGTGTTACGGCCTTTCTGCCGACGACTATGACTTATGATCCGCAAAGTATTACGCGGGCATTGACTCGTATTCGCCGTTATATGAAGGAGCGGTGTATCGGGGCAAAAGTCCTGGGTGCCCATATGGAGGGGCCGTTCATCAATGATGTCTATAAGGGGGCTCAAAAGAGCACCCATATTGTTAAGGCCGATTTTTCGTTAATAGAACCCTTCATAGATACGGTACGCATCGTTACTCTGGCGCCGGAGACTTTACCCGATAACTCTTTTTTAGAAGCGTGCAAAAAGGAGGGAATCATAGTTTCTGTCGGGCATAGTGCCGCTACGTATGAAAAGCTGGCAAAGCGCTTGGCAGGTCTTGATCATTATCATGTGACTCACTTATATAATGCTCAATCACCTCTACATCACCGCAAGCCGGGTGTGGTAGGTGCGGCCTTGACGGATGAACGGGCCGTGTGCGAACTTATTTGTGATGATGTACACCTGCATCCGGCAGCACAAAGGTTGGCGTATATAGCAAAGGGGAGGAACGGTATCATCTTGATTACCGATTCCATCAGAGCTTGCTTGACAGAAAACGGTGAGTCGGAATTGGGCGGACAGAAGGTTTTCGTTCACGAGAATTGTGCGGAATTGGCAGACGGAACTTTAGCAGGCAGTGTTCTTACCATGGCTGACGGTGTACGTCGATTCATGCATAATACGGGTGCGTCCTTGCCGGAAGCCGTAGCGGCGGCAAGCTTGAATGTAGCCGTAAGTCTCGGCTTGGATCATCAGTTGGGATCCCTTGAAGTCGGTAAGGCGGCGGATATAGTCCTTCTTGATGAAGATACTTTACAAGTAAAAGAGACAATTATTGACGGAACGACAGTTTTTAGTGCCTAGATACATACAAAAGAGGCTGTACGGAATGTATTTTCATTCCGTACAGCCTCTCGGTTTTTATTCAACAACCTGAACGATTTCATCCAAGGTGCGGCGTGTTTTGTTGCGGTGCGGTTTTTCGTCGCGATAACCGAAGGCTGCCATAACGGCAATTCCGAAGCGGTTCGTATCGAACAGACCGAGTTCATCACCCAAAAAGGCGGTCATCTTATCTTGATTAAAGCCTTCCATGGGGCAAGAATCAAGTCCTTCATAAGCCGCCATAGTCATCATATTGGACATGACGATGTAGGCCTGCTTGGAAGACCAGTCGAAGGCAGCCCGTTCGGATTCAAATGTTTTATAATCTTCAGTAGTGAATTGAGCATATTTTTGGCGATATGCAGCATCTACTTCAGGCGGTAATTGTTTTACCTCTTCTTGAATATGGCGGATGTAGGGGGAATCAAATTCGAGGTCCGACTTTTTGCGAGCCAGGAATACGACTACGTGACTGGCTTCGAGACCTGCTAAAATTCCCCAGCCGTATTGTTTCATTTTTTCGCGGATAGCCGGGTTTTGTACTATTAATAACCGGAAGGCTTCAAAACCGAGAGATGTCGGTGCTAATCGGCCGGACTCAAGAATAGCATTCCAATCGTCGTCGGAAATCTTTTTAGCTGAGTCAAATTTTTTGCATGCATAGCGATATTTCATAGCATAAGCTAAATCATTGCGATTCAGATTAGGCGCTTTTAATTCGACGGTTTCTATTTCGTATTTGTTCATGTCTGTCTCCTTATAGTATACGTAGATTCATCTGTTATTACTGTTTCTTATTTGCGACGTCGGTGATCGGCACCCTTGTGCTTTGTTTTATGTACTTTCTTTTTAGTAGCCTGGTAGGTGCTGGCCGGGCGGGTGTCTTTGTAGACCCGCTTTTTCTTAGGAGCCTTATTGGCTCCTACTGTCTTAATCTTACCGTTAGCCGTGTATTTTGTGATCGTTGCTTGTATAGTGTGTTCAATGCGCCGAATTTTGTCTTCATCGGAACCTGTCGCGAACATGACGGATAGTCCTGAAGATCCGGCACGTCCCGTACGCCCGATACGGTGAATATAGTAGTCCGTATCACCGGGGACATCGTAACTGAAAACGTGGGAAATCCCTTCAATATCAATACCTCGGGCGGCAATATCCGAAGCGACGAGAATTTGTGTCTTGGCCTTGGCAAAATCACGCATCACCTGATTACGGCGCCCTTGAGACATATCGCCTTGCAGTTCAGCGACGTTAAAACCGCGGGCAATAAGATCGCCCGCCAGTTTCTTAGTTCGGTCTTTCGTATTACAGAAGACAACGGCCAGGTAGGGGTTAAATTCGGTGAGCATATCACAGAGTTTTTCAAATTTGCGATCTTCGCTCATCATGTAAATTCGCTGTTCTATATTTTCCAGCGTAATCGTTTCGCCTTCACGGACAGTAAGGCTTAGGGGCCGATCCATATGCTTTTTGGCAAGGCTGCGTACTTTATCGGGGATGGTAGCGGAAAAAAAGAGGAGTTGCCTTTTTTTCGGAGTCATGCCGATAAGTTCGTCCACCTCCGATAAAAAGCCGGACTGTAGCATTTGGTCCGCTTCATCGACGACGACATAGTGAACACCGCTCAAGTCGAGAGAGTTGCGGCGGCAATGGTCTAAGAGTCTACCGGGTGTACCGATAATGACTTGAGGCCGACGGTGCAATTTCTGCAATTGGTTTTCAATGGTTTTGCCGCCGATAAGATTGAGAATGTCCAAGCCCGTAACAGGCGTAAAAGAGTCGGCGACGGTGGCAAGCTGTTCTGATAACTCGCGTGTCGGTGCCATAATCAAGGCTTGTGTCATAGACGCGTCTTTTTTTATACCTTGGAAAATCGGTAGAAGAAAAGCCAAGGTTTTACCTGTACCGGTTTGTGCCTGGACGAGGAGATTATGCCCCTTAAGGGCAGCCGGTACGGCCTGTTCCTGAACAGCCGTAGGTTCCGTAATATGTTGATTTGTCAAAGCTTCCACGAGAGAGGCGTTAATACCCAGAGAAGCAAAGGTTTTATTCATAATAAAACTCCTTATGTAGCATATGTAATAATACTAAATCCAGCCGAATTTACTGCACGCTTTTACGATTCCGCCCGCATCATTGCGGTCTGTTATGTAGTCTGCACGGTCTTTGAGTTCTTTTTTTGCATTACCCATGGCAATGCAAAAAAACGGCTTTGTAAACATGGAAATATCGTTCATGCCGTCGCCGAAAACAACAGCATCTTCCGGCGACTCACCCATCATTTTCATGAGTTCGAAAATACCTTTTTCTTTGTGAGTCGGTTCTATTAAAAGACGGTTTCCTAAATAAGGAATGACGGGGAGGCCGTGTAAGTTCGGCATAACTGCAGGGCAATCGAAAAAAATCTTGTAAACGGCTTGAATGGAATCAATAGTGTCATCCGTACCGTAATGTTGTTCAAAATGAGTATACCCGGAGATGTCAAAGCTATCGTATTTGGAACGCATAATCGGTTCGTTTTCCGTAGCAGCCGCCCAAGGAATACCTTGTTTTTCAAATTCTCGCAAAACGGCCTTGGCAGCCGTGAGTGGCAATGGCTCAAGCTTAAGGATTTTTCCGTCCAGTGTAAGACTGTTACCGCCGTCGGCGACAAATGAGTGAATGCCGTATGCTTTGGCGACATGGGCCGCATCATATTGGGCTCGACCTGTCGCAATGGCGATAAAGTGTCCTTTTTGTACTAGACGTTTCAGGCAATAAGCCGTATCGGCCGGTAACTGCTTTGTCAGTTTTAAGCCCAAGGTTCCGTCAATATCAAAGAAAAAGTATTTTCGTTTCATTCTGACCTCCGTACATACCTGTTATTATAATATAAGCGATCTTTAGGTAAAAGGGGAAGCCTATGATGAGATGTATTTTTTTGATATACTTGAAAAATAATGAAGTATAATACGGAGGGTTTGGTATGTCCTTATGGAAAGATGTGTGTAAGCAGGCTTTGTATATGAGCTTTTTTACCATTCTTATACCCATCGGCGCCTATACGATTCATAGTGGATCCAGTGCCGTTGTGGCTGCAGTTTCCTACGGTTTTTTATCGACGGTTATTCCCTTGGCCTATGTAGGGATGGCGGGAGCCGCTTTCGGCGATAAAAATGTGCGCATTCGCCGTATAGGTATCGTGGCGGCGCGGATTATTGTCGCTGCTGCCGTGTATGCTGTTGTAGAACACGGCAATCTGATGCAATGTCTGACACCTTTTTGGCAATGGCCTGCCGCCGGCCGAGACCTGGTCTTTATAATTCTCATGTATGCCGATTTGGTTCTTACCTTAACTATTGCTTGCATACTGACGGGTCGTAAAATTCGGAAAGGAGAGTCGGTTTATGCGGGAAACCCTTAAAGGTCTCGTAGCCGCCGTTGCTTGGTCCGCATTGTGGATTTTGCCCTTACCGTTCGGCACCTTTGTGTCCGATCGGATTTTCTTTACGAGTCTGTCGCCGTTACTGCTTGGTGTATTAATCCTTACTGTTCCGCCTTGGCTGCGACGTAGAGATATGCGCCTTTTCGGGAAGTCCGTGTATCCGCCTACAGGGTTACTGATTTATGCGACCGTTGTGGCACTCCTTTTCGGAACAGCCTTTTTAGGAGCGCTAAGAAGCACGGAATTTTGGCAATCCTATCCCTCCAGAGTCGGCGTGTATACGTTGTGGATGCTAGCGGTGCTCACGGGGCAAGCTGTTATGGGTCGTATCTTTTTCCTATGGCATGATAAGGTGCGAAAACGGAGTTTTTCCGACTTTATCGATCCTTTGTTTTACGCCTTGCCAATACCGGCAGGTATGAGCGCTCTCTTCTTCTTTCCCGTAGTAAAGCTTGACGGGGTTCAAGCACAGGAAACCTTTGCACTCGGTTTAATCGGACTTTTCTTTTTTATTAATACGGTTGTGTACTTTACTTTTATTATCGGTACCTTTGCTTTTTATTTTTATCCTAAGAAAGAAACGTATCCGACCTTATCTCTTAGAGTGTTGGGGTTAGTACGAGTCATTTTTGCAGTTTGTCTGTTTTTCTTTGTACAGGCATTTGTAAATGGGGCTACCGGTTTATACGCTTTTGAACTTACCCGTTTGACGATGCGTAATAATGTTTTGGTTTTTATTCTTCCCGCACTTACGTATGCACTTTTTATTGTTATTTCCATAGCCTGTACGACAGGAATATTCGATTTGTTCATCCCGTTTATACGAACAAAACTGCGTAAAAAAAAGCGTTGCCCTTAAGGGCAACGCTTTTTAGCGTTCACTTCGCTTCCTGATTTATGATAAAATTTGTTTTTAAAATATTGAACCGGATCATATACGTAAGCCAGCCGATGAAGAGAACGAAAGCCCCACCCAGGAAGGTGGCAAACGTAATAGTAGTGAGTGCGTAGAGACAATAAATTAAGGAGACTCCGGCAAGAAAGGACGACATATTTTTATTGCATTCCGTATTGGTAATTCCTTCGGCTTTCAAAAGCGGTTTTAAGGATAACGCACAGAAGATATACGGAATGACATTCGTCACTACCGCCCAATTGGCGAGCCGTGCGAACTGAGCCGATAAGGAAGGGCTGATGGTCATAAGAGACAGGAGTGTTTGCATAACCAGGATCAAAAACATGCCGTGCAAGGGTACATCTGCTTGAGTAACCTTGGCAAATACCTTGGGGAAGAGCCCTCTTTCAGCACTGGTCTTAAAAACGCGGGCTAAGGTGAATTGCCAGGACAAAAGCGAACCTGCGCAAGCGAAGGCCATAAGCCCCATGACAATACGTCCTGTCGTGGACCCGAACATTCTGGCAAAGGCCATGCCGAAGGGGGCGTCGGAGGTCAACAATTCGGCGTTGGGAACAATGCCGGCAATGACATTGGTTGAAGCAATGTAGATGACGGCGACGAAAGCCGTACTGAGAAAGGTTGCCTTAGGGACGGAAGTCCGCGGATTTTCAACGGCATCCGCATTTACCGATGCCGATTCCAAACCGAGGAAGGACCATAAAGTCAAGGCTATGGAATTGCCGACGGCATCGCTCCAGCTAATGGGATTGGGACACCAAGCTTCGATCCATGTCGTGGGATTGAACCAATACCAGCCGATGACGGAAATAGTCAGAATCGGCAGAATGGAACACCAAATCGTGAAGGTTGTCAGCCGACTTGAATAACGACTGCCCTTGATGTTAAGGCTGGCGGCTATCCACAGCAAGGCGATAGTATATAAACAAGTTTGCACCGGCGAAAAATCCATGCCCAGAAAGCCGGCTCCGTATCCGACTGCGGAAATGGAAATCGCCACGTTGGCAATAACTATAGAAACAGAATAGGCGTAATTCGTCATAAAATGTCCTATTCGTCCGTACCCGTACTCGGCATAACCGCCCATACCGCCCGCTTTGGTAGTAAACATACCGCATCGGGAAAAGGTCATGGCCAGAGCCAGAGAACCGAGAGACGTAATAATCCAAGAGAAAATCGAGATCGTGCCGACCTCGGCGAGCTGAGAGGGTAACATGATGATGCCGGCTCCCAGCATATTGGCTGCAGTAATAAAAGTGAGCTGCACCCAAGACATTTTACGACGGTTAGTTTTCATTATCAGTCCTTCTTCCATTATAAATTGGGTAAAAACCCCTAATAAAAATCAATTCATTTTAGCATTTTTCTTTTTAGAATACTAGTAAAAAATAGCTGAAAATCTCCTTAAATTTAGTTGTATTTTCCGAAAAAATTAAACCGTAATAAAGGGCATATCCATGCCGTTTTTAGAGATTTAAAAAATGGATAGATGCGGTGGATTTTATGATTCTTTATTCTACCTAAAAGGTATGGTATAATAAAGTAACCTTTTTATAAGGTACGATATAGTAAATGAACGGGAGTGATATCCATGGAAAAAATTACAGCTTTTTATTTACACGAATGTCCCTATTGTGAGAATGCAAAGAGAGCCGTAGGAGAACTAATTGAGGAAAATCCGGCCTATAAAGATATTCCCCTTGCGTGGTATGAAGAAACGGAAAATCCCGATATCGTGGCAGGCCATGTCTATGAATATGTGCCCAATTTTTTTGTAGGTGATAAGAAAGTATATGAAGCACGTCCCGGGGAATCATACGGAGAAACGAAGTTTTATATTAAAAAAGTATTTGATGACTTATTGAAATAGGAAACGAGCATGAAGATAAAATTACTGACGGCTTTTTTGACGTTCATGATATTGACGAGTATGGCGGTAGCGGAAGAAGCGGTCTTTCTTACAAGTGCACCCGAACAAGTAGCTGTCGGTGCAGTCGGTATGCCTAATCCGATTAAGGACTATAAGAGCGTGTCGGCTGTAGCCGAAGCGGTCGGGTTTATGCCCTTGACATTGGATGAAAATGAACAGTTCGCTTTAAAACGCAGTTCTACTATCCGATCGACGGCTCAATTTTCTTATATAGAGAAGAATGTAAAGAACAATAACCGAATTCTTGTCAGGACCGCTTTGCGAAACACTGTGGACGGACCGACTCTCAGCGGCTATTACGGTATACCTTGGAAGGTGGACGTAGTCAACCACACGATTGTCTTTGTGACTGAAAGTGATTCTAGTGCTTATGCCGCTTATTGGAGAAGCGGTGCTTTTATATACTCCGTCGGTGCTACGGAATCTACGCCTGAGGATTTCGGACGGATTGTGAAATCTCTGGTTCAAAAGACGGAAAAAGAACGTGTTTTTTAAGACGGATGAGGATTTCGTAAAAGCCGGCTGTATGTCAGCCGGCTTTTACATACTGCCGAAGTCGGATTGGGGGACAAGGGTGAAAGAATTGCCGTTGTTTAAAGTAGACTGTGAGTACGGCTACAATCAGGAACACTTTAAAGATATTCGTATGAAACAAGGCGGTTGCGGAGCTGTTGTCGCCTGTGATGTAAGTATTTATTTGGCACGCTTTTACGATCTTGATGAATTATGCCCTTTTGATGTGCATCAACCGATTACTGAAAAGGAGTATGTGGCCTTTTCTAAACTTATGAAGCCATACTTGAGCCCGCGAGCGACCGGAATAGATACAGTAGAAATCTGGATAGACGGGTACGGTCGATATTTGCAAGACCGAGGCATAGATTCTGTAGATCTTGACGGTCTGCACGGTGACTGCTCATATGAGTTGTTTAAGCATGCCGTTACGGCACAAATTGATATGGGCATGCTCGTACCGTATTTGAACCTGCGCCATAAAAGTCCCGATTTAAAGAACTTCGTTTGGCATTGGTTCTGGTTGGCAGGGTATGAAGAATTTGCTCAAGAAACGATGGTCAAGGTGGTCAGTTACGGCACCTTTCGTTGGTTTTCTCTCAAAGAACTTTGGGATACGGGCTATTCTCGAAAGGGCGGCCTGGTCTTAGTGACTATAGACGATAAAAACACATGAATACTGTGATTCCGGAATAAGCCGGAGTTATAGAAAAAATAAATCGGGACTTAATATGTCCATGCCATTGTAAATTATGTCCCGACGTGTCATAATACACTCGTAAGTTGAAATTGAATGTTAGTGTGTAACGGTTTCTATTCAAATAAGGAGTGTTTCAACTATGATTAAAGTCGGTATTAACGGTTTCGGCCGTATCGGTCGTTTTGTTTTTCGCGCGGCACAGAATCGTAATGATATTGAAATCGTAGGCATCAATGATTTGTTGCCTGTAGATTATATGGCATATATGTTAAAATATGATACGATGCACGGTCAGTTTGAAGGTACTGTCGAGGCTGACGCAAAACGCAACGTACTCATTGTAAACGGTAAGGAAATTCGCGTAACGGCGGAAACGGATCCTGCCAACTTAAAATGGAATGAAGTGGGTGCCGAATATGTGGTTGAATCTACAGGACGTTTCTTGACTATGGACGCTGCTGAAAAACATTTGCAGGCAGGTGCTAAATATGTAGTTCTTTCAGCCCCCTCCAAGAAGTGTGAAGACGGACGCCAGGCTGATATGTTTGTTTGCGGTGTCAATACGGATACCTATAAGGGACAGCAGATTGTGTCCAATGCATCTTGCACGACCAACTGCTTGGCACCGGTTGCGAAAGTGTTGAACGACGCTTTCGGCATTAAGGACGGTTTGATGACAACTGTTCATTCGACAACGGCTACACAGAAAACCGTTGATGGACCGTCTGCCAAGGACTGGCGCGGCGGTCGTGCCGCATCGGGAAATATTATCCCTTCGTCTACGGGTGCAGCTAAAGCCGTAGGTAAGGTTATTCCCGAATTGAACGGTAAGTTGACCGGTATGGCTATGCGTGTGCCGACCTTGGATGTATCGGTTGTCGATCTTACGGTTAACTTGGAAAAACCGGCAACGTACGAAGAAATCTGCGCTGCCATGAAGAAGGCGAGCGAAGGAGAATTAAAGGGAATCCTCGGTTACACGGAAGATGCGGTCGTATCGTCCGATTTCCTCGGTTGCACGTTGACATCCGTATTTGATGCCGATGCAGGTATCGCCTTGACGGATACGTTCGTTAAAGTTGTATCCTGGTATGACAATGAAATCGGCTATTCCAACAAGGTTTGCGATTTGATTGCCGTAATGAATGACTACAACAGCAAAAAATAATCCGCTTGTGCGGGTGGCCGAAACGAAGAGGCAATAAGTTACCGACAGGCGGGAGAGGAATCTCCTGCCTGTTTTGTTTACGGCCTTCGGTATGATGTAAAGGAGAATGATAATGGCAAAGAAGAATACGGTCATGTTGATTATTATGGACGGGTTCGGGTTGAGCGAAAAGAAAGAATACAATGCAGTAGCTCAAGCGAATCTTAAAGTTTTGCCGAAATTGATGCAAATATATCCGCACTCGTATTTGGAAGCTTCCGCCGAAGCCGTAGGACTGCCTCACGGACAAATCGGCAATTCGGAAGTAGGCCACCTGAATATCGGTGCCGGTCGCATTGTCTATCAATCTCTTACGAAAATTACAAAGGATATAGAAACGGGGGCTTTCTTTGATAAGCCTGCTTTAATTGAGGCTATGAAGAATGCGGACGGCGGACATGCACTGCATCTTATGGGGCTTGTGTCACCCGGTGGTGTTCACAGTAGTGAAAAGCATTTGTACGGCCTTCTTGAAATGGCTGCCTCGTACGGCCTTAAAGAAGTGTACATTCATGCCTTTCTCGACGGCCGAGATGTACTGCCGCGCAGTGCCGGCGAGTATTTAGCGGAACTGGATGAAGAATGCCGGCGTATCGGTACGGGTGAAATCGCTACGATCAGCGGCCGTTACTATGCTATGGATCGAGATAAACGATGGGACCGTGTAGAAAAAGCCTACAGAGCTGTAGCAGACGGGGACGGCGAAACGGCAAAAGATTGGCAGGAATGCCTGGATAATTCGTATGCCCGTGACGTGTCCGACGAGTTTGTCGTACCGACGGTATTAAAAAAGGTACCTGTTCGTGACGGCGATTCTCTGATTTTCTTCAATTTCCGCCCCGACAGGGCACGTCAATTGACGGAAGCCTTTGTCAGCCCGTCTTTTGAAGGATTCAAACGGCCCTTACTGCATAATCTGTATTTTGCGACTATGACAACGTATGAAGATTCATTACCTGTTCATGTTATATACGGTAAAGAACACTTGGATAGCACTTTGGGGGAAGTGCTTGCTCAAGCGGGTAAAAAACAGTTGCGCATTGCCGAAACGGAAAAGTATGCTCATGTAACCTATTTCTTTAACGGTGGCGAAGAAGCGAAAAATGACGGGGAAGATCGGATTCTTATTGCATCCCCTAAAGTTGCTACTTACGACTTGAAACCGGAAATGAGTGCCTACGAAGTGACGGATGCGGTCATAAAAGAGCTGAACAAGGGTATTTATGATATGGTTATTCTGAATTTTGCCAATGCCGATATGGTCGGTCATACGGGCGATATGAAGGCCGCAGTTAAGGCTGTCGAAACTGTTGATACCTGTGTCGGAAAGATTACGGATTTGCTTTTAGAACACGGCGGGCAGGCATTAATCATTGCCGACCACGGAAATGCCGAAAAAATGGCGGATCCGACTTCGGGTTCTGCCTATACGGCGCATACTACCAATCATGTACCTTGTATTCTTGTCAGCCAAGAACATAAAGAGGCTCATTTACATGACGGGATCTTGGCTGATGTAGCACCTACCTTGCTGTATATGGCAGGAATGAAACAGCCGGCTCAGATGACGGGTCACAATTTGATTGATGATTAAAATAAATAGTATACACTAAATTTAAATAGCACAGCACGATACCCGCGACCTTCAGGGAAAAAACTCTGCATATAGTTTACATTAAATCGTATTTAGTATATATTTATAATGTAAATGCTAAGATACACCGGCTTTTATAAAAGCCAATTGGAAATAGGAGTAAGGAGGACGCGGAATGACAGTAAAAATCGGTATCAGCGGGTTCGGAAGAATCGGCAGATGCACATTCAGAACGGCATTGTCGCAACCTGATGTAGAGATTGTGGCTATTAATAACCGTTCGGTCGGTCCTATTATGGCCGACTTGTTAAAGTTTGACACCGTACACGGCACGTGGAATCATGACGTATCGTACGATACGCAAAAACAGGCTCTGGTTGTGGATGGCCGGCCTATTCCGGTTATGAATGAAACGGATCCGGCCAATATTGCATGGAAAGAAGCGGGAGTCGATATTGTTGTTGAATCGACGGGCAAGTTTAAGGATCATAAATCGGCGTCCAAACATTTGGCGGGCGGTGCCAAGAAGGTTGTTATAACGGCACCCGGTAAGGATGCGGATGCTACTATTGTTATGGGAGTTAATGAAGAAACGTACGACCCGGACAAGCACCACATTGTTTCGAACGGATCTTGTACAACGAACTGCCTGGCTCCCGTAGCCAAGGTTCTTTCAACCGAATTTGGTATTGTTCGCGGTATGATGACGACCGTTCATTCGTATACGAATGATCAGCACTTGGTTGATTCGGTACATAAGGATTTACGTCGTGCCCGGTGTGCGACACAATCCATTATTCCTACGTCTACCGGCGCAGCTCAGGCCGTAGCCCTTGTTTTGCCCGAACTGAAGGGAAAGTTTACGGGCATGGCTCTGCGTGTACCGACGCCGAATGTTTCCATGACGGACCTGGTTGCCGTTTTGGAAAAGAACGTAACCGTAGAAGAAGTAAACGGAGCACTTAAAAAATGGGCTGAAGGCCCCTTACAGGGGATATTGGCTTATTCGGAAGATGCTACCGTGTCGTCCGATTATATCAGCGATACACACAGTTCCATTGTGGACGGGTTGGATACGCAGGTGGTTGACGGCAATATGATTAAAGTAGTCGCCTGGTATGATAATGAATGGGGCTATTCCTTGAGAGTAAACGATTTAGCCGCATATATCGGCTCGAAGGGCTTATAAGGAAAGTCGCATGCGGGTATGGCGATAAACACAGGAGGAAGAAGATGAAAATCGGTCTTCTCGACGTTTTTCAAAAAATAGCGCCCGATGTAACGGGGATAGTAAGAGAACGGTATTTGTTGTTACGCCATATTTCCGATGCGCAGCCTGTAGGAAGGCGAAGTCTCGCCACTCTTTCAGGCCTTTCCGAACGAGTTGTACGAGCACATGTGGATGTGTTGAGACGCAACGGAATAGTCCGATTTACAACAGCCGGTATTGAGTTGGAAGCGGAAGGCCAACGACTGATGCCGGAACTTCTGGACTGTTTCGTCCATTTGAATAACTTGGACGATATGCAGAAACAAATTCGCAAGGAATTACAACTGGAGCACGTGTATATCGTGCCCGGAAACAGTGATCGGGATAAGACGGCCAAGGAAGAGTTGGGACGTAAAGGTGCCGAAATTCTTGCCTCTTTATTGGGAAATTCGGAAATCGTCGCAGTCAGCGGCGGCTCAACGTTGGCAGAGTTGGCCGAAAGGTTGACGGAAGTATCGACAGATGCGGTTATCGTGCCGGCACGAGGGGGTCTGGGGAATCATGTGAAACGTCAGGCTAACTATATAGCCTCGCAGATTGCCTGGACGACGGGAACAACATCGCAAATGATGCATGTACCCGACGGATTGAATGCCGCCGCCATTCGCCTGCTTCTTGACAGTGATAAGGATACGAGACGAACTGTCGATCTGGCGAAGAGAGCGGATATCCTGCTCTTCGGTATCGGTCGTGCTGACATTATGGCTAAACGGCGTGGCGCCGATAAAAGGCTGACCGAATATCTGACCGTCCACGGGGCAGTAGGCGAGGCCTTGGGTTGTTACTGTAATCTTCACGGAGAAATCGTCCATGTTTCCGATAATGTAGGCATATCTTTGAAGGATGTGCAAATGCACTCACATGTTATAGCCGTTGCCGGCGGCACCGTAAAGGGAGAGGCAATTGTCTCCGTTATGCGGGCTTGCCGAAAGGGAACCTTAGTCATTGACGAGGGAGCGGCCGAAAAAATCATGACCTTGATTTAACAAATGAAAGGGTGTATACAATGGTAAACATCGGTATTAACGGATTCGGTCGAATCGGTAGACAAATATTCAAAATTGCACAGCGATTCGGCGACGATATTAAAATTGTCGCTTTAAATGATATAGGCACGCCCAAGCAAATGGCGCACTTATTAAAATATGACAGCATGTTCGGCACTATGCCGAATGATATTTCTTATGACTCGGACCATATTATTATGGACGGAGTGAAATACCCTCTGTTTCAGGAAAAAGATATTAAAAATGTAGACTGGAACGGCTTGGGAGTGGATATTCTTATTGAAGCGTCGGGAAAATATGCCGGTCGCGTTTCGCCGTCGGCACAGGATAAACTGCCCCTGGGCGGAAGTGTAAAAAAAATTATTATCACAGCGCCGTCAACGATTGACGATAAGACCCTTGTTATGGGCGTCAATACGGATGAATATGATCCGGAAAAACATCATGTTATTTCCGGCGCATCGTGCACGACAAATTGTTTGGCAGCTATCTTTAAATGCCTTGATGAAGCATATGGGGTAGAACGCGGTATGACTACATCCGTACATTCCTATACGGTGGATCAGAAAATTTTGGATGTTTCTCACCGCGATTTGCGCCGAGCAAGAGCAGCCGGTATGTCGATTATTCCGACGACGACCGGTGCGGCCGAAGCTATCGGTAAAGTATTGCCCCAAGTAGCCGGTAAGCTCAGTTGTCATGCAGTACGCGTGCCGACTCCTGATGTATCGATTATCGATATCGTATTGGAGTTAAAAGAAAAAGGCGTAACGGCAGAAGACGTAAATGCTACACTGAAGAAGGCAGCTGAAGGCGCTTATGAAGGAATTATTACGACCAATGAAGACGAACTTGTTTCGGTCGATTACCGCGGTAATGAACATACGGCCATTATCGACACTCCGTTGACGCTTACTATGGATGGCGGAATGGTTAAAATCGTAGCCTGGTATGACAATGAATGGGGTTATGCAAGACGCATAGTCGACATGGTTCGCTTCTTGGCAGGACAAAAGCCGTTTTAAGAAGTCGTCTTGCCCGTATTGCAGGAGGAATTTATGAAAAAAACAATTAAAGATGTGTCTCTCGACGGAAAAAAGGTATTTGTACGTGCCGACTTTAATGTCCCGCTTGATGACAAACAGCGGATTACGGATGATACGCGGATTGTAAAAACCTTGCCGACAATTCAATATTTGTTGGATCACAATAGTGCCGTTATCTTGGCAAGCCATCTCGGTAGACCTAAGGGAGAAGCGAAGCCCGAATTTTCTCTTCGTCCCGTAGCTGCACGTTTGAGTGAACTGTTGGGTCGCACTGTGCAAATGGCTCCGGACTGCGTCGGCCCGGAAACGGAAAAAATGGCAAAGAGCCTTAAACCCGGCGAAGTCCTTCTCTTGGAAAACCTGCGCTATCATAAAGAAGAAGAAAAGAACGATCCGGCCTTTTCCAAGGCGTTGGCTCAGTTAGCCGATGTAGGTATTAACGATGCTTTCGGATGTTCCCACCGTGCACATGCATCCGTAGCCGGTATTACGGAATTTTTACCTATGGCGGCAGGATTGCTTTTGGAAAAAGAAATCCGCTTTATCGGTGGTGCCGTAGAACATCCGGAACATCCTTTTGCCGCTATTATCGGCGGTGCTAAGGTATCGGATAAGATTGAAGTTATTTCCAGTCTTTTACCTAAGGTGGATTTAATGATTATCGGCGGCGGGATGGCCAATACTTTCTTGGCCGCACAAGGGTACGGTATCGGCAAATCCTTGGTAGAAGCAGATAAAATTGAACTGGCATCAACCTTAATGGAAGAAGCTAAAAAACAGAATACGGAGTTGTTGTTGCCCGTCGACGTAGTTGTGGCGGCTGAATTTGCTGCCCAAGCACCGTATAAGGAAGTTGATGTAGCCGACGTTCCTGCTGATTGGATGATTTTGGATATAGGAACAAAAAGTCGGGAATTGTTTGCTCATAAGCTTGAACCCATGAAACTCATCGTTTGGAACGGGCCTATGGGTGTATTTGAAATGGAACACTTTGCCAAGGGGACGGAAGCGGTGGCACAAGCCGTTGCCGATTCGAAAGCCGTTTCGGTTGTCGGCGGCGGTGATTCTGTAGCAGCTGTCAACAAAGCCGGACTGGCTGATAAGATTACGCACATTTCGACAGGCGGCGGTGCTTCCCTTGAATATTTGGAAGGTAAGATATTGCCCGGTATTGCATCATTAAGCGAATAAGGAATTCTGGCAGGAGTATAAGTATGAGAAAAACAATCATAGCAGGGAATTGGAAAATGAATCATACAGGGGCACAAGTGAAGTCCGTATTGACTGAACTGGTTGCCGATGTGGCATTGGGCGTAAAGCCGGAAGTCGTTGTCGCACCTGTATTTCCTTATTTGGAAACAGCCGTTCAATTAACTCAGGGAACGGCTGTTCATATTGCAGCACAAAATATGCATTTTGAAGAGTCGGGGGCCTACACGGGAGAAGTATCACCGTCCATGTTGGTCGATATCGGCGTGGAATACGTAATTATCGGCCACTCCGAACGGCGTACATACTTTAATGAAACGGATGAAACGGTGAATTTGAAGGTCAAGGCGGCCTTGGCTCACGACTTGACTCCTATTATGTGTTGTGGAGAAACCCTGCAACAGCGTGAGCAGGGAGAAATGCAGAGGTTTATTGAAGGGCAAATAGCAGCGGGACTTGCCGGTATAAGCAAGGAGGAAGTAGAGAATATTGTCATCGCCTATGAGCCTATTTGGGCAATCGGTACGGGGAAAACGGCGACGGTTGAACAGGCTCAGGAAGTGTGTGCGCTTATTCGTCGGAAGCTGGAAACCTTATATGATATAAATACGGCTGACAAGATTTCAATTCTTTACGGCGGTAGTGTCAAAAGCGGTAATGTCGGAGAACTTACCTCATCGCTCGATATTGACGGGGGCCTTGTAGGCGGAGCCAGTTTGAAAGCCGATGAATTTACAAAAATTATTACAACTGCAGTCGTAAAATAGACGATTCTTTAAGAAGGGCCCTCGGGGGCCCTTCTTTTTATATCCGAAATAAAATTAAAATATTTGTAAAAAAGTAATTTTACCTCTTGCATTCTCATTTACAGTTTGCTATACTCTAAACATAACAAATAACTATTACTTATTAATAGTAAATAAAAATTATTTTCAAAAACAATTAACGGAGGAATGAAATATGAAAAAGTTTGTTTGCGGAATTTGCGGTTATGTATTCGAAGGTCAGGCAGCTCCTGAAAAGTGTCCCCAGTGCGGTGCCCCGGCATCGAAGTTTTCCGAAATGACGGAAGGTGCTAAAGAATATGCTGACGAACATCGTGTAGGTGTAGCAAAGGGCGTTGACGAAAGAATCGTTGAAGGCCTTCGCATGAACTTTAACGGCGAATGCTCCGAAGTTGGTATGTACTTGGCTATGAGCCGTGTTGCCGATCGCCAGGGTTATCCCGAAATTGCAGAAGCTTACAAGCGTTATGCATTTGAAGAAGCTGAACATGCTGCAAAATTTGCGGAACTTCTCGGTGAAGTTTTGACAGACGATACGAAAAAGAACTTGGAAATGCGTGCTGCTGCCGAACAGGGTGCATGTGCCGGTAAGAAAGAATTAGCTACGTTGGCTAAACAATTAAATCTCGATGCTATTCATGATACGGTTCATGAAATGGCTAAAGACGAAGCTCGTCATGGCCGTGCATTTGACGGATTGTTGGCACGTTATTTCGGTAAATAAGATTCCGTTAACGGAAGTTATATAGAATGTAAAGAGGGAAGCCTGCGGGCTTCCCTCTTTGCTCGTATTAGAGATTTTCGATGTATCGTATATAATATGTACAAGGTCTACTACTTACGGTAGAATATAAAATTAGCTCATAGCACAATGTCAAATAATGATACTAAGGTATAAGAGAAACGTTGACATAGGTACAGCAGAATGATATGCTTTAAAAGCCGATTGGGGAGACCCGTCAATGACCGTGAAAATACTTTTTTTGAGCTTTTCTTTTTTTAGATAAAAAGAGGTTGACAAGAAAAGGTGAATGCGGTAAGATAAACGAGTCGCCAAACGGCGAGTGACCTTTGAAAACTGAACAATACAAACCAAATGAACGCCAGAGTGCGAGGTCTTATGTATATAAGATTTCATTGAGTAAGTATGAACAAACAATAAGTAAGGACGAGCCAAAAAGAGCTCTTTCCATAGTATCATGGAGAGTTTGATCCTGGCTCAGGACGAACGCTGGCGGCGTGCTTAACAC